>UMHL01050765.1_pt1 | contig 10879 bp, 5 predicted proteins | sample 1965551 | NCBI WGS metagenome assembly UMHL01 (sample SAMEA4836100, study PRJEB28245) | human gut metagenome | biome: gut microbiome; material: fecal sample | place: Denmark | collected 2008 | reverse complement strand
GGATACCAAGCCGAGGTGGGTCTTAAATATCAATTGAACAATATATTAAGCGCCAATGCCAGCTTGTTCTATATCCGGAAGATGAACAGTACGGCTACGTTGACCAACAACTATCAAGTGGAGGTAAACGGCGAGACTACCACGATGAGCGTAATCGGACAGGTGGGTGTACAAGATTCCAAGGGTTTTGATTTTGATGTCACTCTTTCTCCGGTAAGCACCTTAGCGCTGACGATCGGTTATGGATTGAACGACTCCAATATCCGGGAGATGAAAGAAATAAAGGATCCGGAATTGATCGAGGCTATCTATAGCAATAACCCGGATGAGACAAAGCAACAATTGAATAGCCAAGAAGGAAACTGGCAGAGCAACGTACCGAACCAGACTTTCTACGCATACGGCAGTTATACCATCCCTCGGGGTGTCTTGAAGAATCTGGAATTTCACTTGAGTAGCAGTTATACCGGTAAAGTATACCGTAATACATCTAACAACTCTTGGTTCGATCCGTATTGGGTAACCGATTTCGGTATGTCTTATTTGTTGAACAACAATATTCACCTTACATTCAACTTGAATAACTTGTTTGACAACAATTATTATAACCAAGCGCTCGGACAACAGATGGTGCCAAGCATGCCTCGTAATTTCCAAGTGGCTATCTCCTATACATTATAATATATAGAACATACGCTCATGAATCTATTGACAAAGATCACGCTATTTATACACAGGATACTGGGCACGGCGTTCAGTATCCTGTTTCTCGTTTGGTTCCTATCGGGATTGGTAATGATCTACCATACGTTCCCGCGAGCGGACCGGGCCGATAAACGGGCGAAGATGGATATTCTCTCTCCGGAGAATCTTCCTTCGTTAGACCAGATAGAGAAACGTTTACCGCAGAACGAGCGGATAAGCCATGTTACCTTAAACAGCTATTTGGGACAAACTATTTTTCATCTCCGGACGGAGAAAGGGAGCTATGATATTCCTGCCGACTCGACGGAAAGGTTACCCGTAACCGACTGGAATCGTATCCGGCGTGTGGCATCCCTATGGAACAGCTCTCCCGTAGCGAAGGTAGATTCCTTGTACACCTTGGACCAATGGATTCCATTCGGTCGTTTAAAAGAGGAATTTCCGATCTATAAATTCCATTTCGCCGATCCGGAACGACATGAATTATACATATCCTCCAAATCCGGGGAGGTTTTGCAATATACGGATAAAAACAGTCGTTTCTGGGCTTGGCTCGGGGCGATCCCTCATTGGGTTTATTTCACTTCCTTGCGGCAAGACGCTGAATTATGGATAAAGGTAGTTGTCTGGTTATCCGGCATTGGATGCGTTATGTGTATCGCCGGGATCTATTTAGGAATACGGGATTTCCGGTTAGCGAGGAGACGTCATTTGATTTCCCCTTATAAGAAGTTCTGGTATAAATGGCATCATATTCTTGGGGTGTTATTCGGTTTATTCGTCCTCACCTTCTGCTTTAGTGGTATGATGTCTTTGGCTCGTGTACAGGATTGGGGGTTGAAAGCCAAGCTCGATACAAACCCGGTTCAAGAGCTGCGGAAGATGGTTCCTTCCCCACTCGATTATCCGTTGGATTACAGGACAGTCCTACAAACCTATCCCGGCCAGATCCGTCAATTGGAATGGAGTAGTTTTGGTGATATACCCTTTTACATCGTACAAACAGACACGAAGGATATTGTCGTGAACGCGAATAAGAGCGACAGGATATCTTTATTGAACCTGCGACCGGAAGAAATCCGTTCCGTATTGTCTCAGATACATGGTATCGGGACCACGGCTGATATCAAGCTGTTGGATACGTATGATACGTATTATATCTCACGAAAAAGGAATTTAGAACTCCCGGTCTGGAAAGTATCCATTCAAGACGTGGACAATAGTTGTTATTACATTAATCCCCGCAATGGACAATACCGTTATGTAAATACCCCGTCTCGTTGGAACCACTGGATGTATCCGGCATTGCATAGCTTGAATCTGAAATTCTTGGTGGATCATCCGGTCTTATGGAATATCGTGATGTGGGGAACCATGTTAGGAGGCACGTTCGTTTCCTTATCCGGTGTATGGCTTGCGATAAAATATATCAGGCGAAAAGCGAGAAGAAAGAAGTAAAGCCTGTATATTTGTATTATATTTATTGAGAACATTGTATTATAAAATAGATTTGAATGAATAAAGGCAAGATTATAGTCGCCGGAATCGGCCCCGGTAGCGAGGCCGATATAACGCCTGCGGCTTTGGCCGCTATCCAAAGCTCGGATGTCATCATAGGATATAAATATTATTTCCGTTTCATCACCCACTTGCTTCGTGAGGGAACGGAATGTATCGATACGGGTATGAAACGTGAGCAAGCGCGTGCCGAGCAAGCTTTCGCTTATGCGAACGAGGGAAAGACGGTTTGTGTGATCAGTTCCGGTGACGCCGGCATTTATGGTATGACTCCTCTGATTTATGAGATGAAGAAAGAATCCGGAAGCGAGATCGAGATCGAGTCGTATCCGGGCATCAGCGCTTTCCAGAAAGCAGCGTCCTTGCTTGGCGCTCCTATCGGACATGATTTCTGTGTGATTTCCCTCTCAGACTTGATGACTCCTTGGGAACTGATCGAGAAACGGATTCGTGCGGCGGCCATGGCCGATTTTGTTACGGCGATCTATAATCCGAAAAGCGAGGGACGTTATTGGCAACTCTATCGCTTAAAAGAATTGTTCCTGCAAGAACGCAAGCCGGAGACTCCGGTCGGTTATGTACGTCAGGCCGGACGGGAGGAGCAAGAAGTATTCGTCACTACGCTCGCAGATCTGGACCCCGAGCAGATCGATATGTTCACGGTAGTCTTGATCGGAAACTCACAAACATATCTTTCCGGGAATCATATGATCACTCCCCGGGGATATTATGGCGAGGTCAAACAAAAGAAAATGGATACGGGTATCGGACAGGACATCATGATCCGTAGTTTCCGTACGATCGAGAAGGAATTGAAAAACCAAGAGATCCCGTTGGATAAGAAATGGGCGTTACTCCATGCCATTCATACGACGGCCGATTTCGATATGGAAAATATCCTTTATACCGACCCGGATGCTGTCTCTACATTATATAATAAGATCAGCGGCGGGGAAGTTCCTACGATCATCACCGATGTCACGATGGCTGCTTCAGGCATTCGTAAGGGAGCTTTGCGACGTTTGGGTGTCGAGGTGAAATGCTACCTTCAAGACGAGCGGGTCGCTGAGATGGCTTCGAGCAAAGGAATTACCCGTACCCAAGCCGGTATTCGCTGGGCCGTGGAAGAGCATCCGACCGCCCTGTTTGTCTTCGGGAACGCTCCGACCGCCCTTATGGAATTATGCGATTTAATACGTAAAGGTAAAGCGACTCCGGCAGGTATTATCGCGGCTCCGGTAGGTTTTGTACATGTGCAGGAATCCAAACATATGGTGAAACCTTTTATCAGTATACCGAAACTAATCGTGGAAGGTCGTAAAGGAGGTAGTAATTTAGCGGCTACGCTAGTGAATGCCATTCTTTGTTTTAATGACGCAAAACAACTAAAGCCGGGAAGAGACGTATGAACCGATTTTATGTCATAGGGCTGGATGATAATATGCGGCAATACTTTCCGCCGGAGGTATTGGAGATAATCTCGTCCCACCGGGTGTTCTCCGGAGGCGTGCGGCATCATGAGATCGTACGTTCTTTATTGCCAGAAAAAGCGGACTGGATTGATATCAAAGTTCCGTTGGACGAGGTCTTCGATCGATATCGTTCGCATGACGGTCGGGAAAGCATCGTTGTATTTGCTTCCGGAGATCCTTTGTTTTTCGGATTCGCCGTTACGATTCAAAACCGATTGCCGGATGCGCAAATCCGCCTGTACCCGTCATTTAATTCCTTGCAACTCTTGGCGCAAAATCTATTGATGCCTTACCACGACATGCGGATCGTCTCCCTTACCGGAAGGCCTTGGCACGAGTTCGATCGTACCTTGATCGAAAGTGCGTCTAAGATAGGCGTGCTCACGGATCGGGAACATACGCCTACGATTATCGCTCGCCGGATGCTGGAATACGGCTATGATAATTATACCATGTTCGTGGGAGAACGGTTAGGAAATACCGAACGGCAGAGCATCCGCCAATTCAGTATACAAGCCGCGGCAATGAATAATTTCGTTCATCCGAATTGCTTGATTCTCCGGAAAGAGCGTGACGGGCATTCCCGTAAGTTCGGCCTGCCGGATTCCGCTTTCGAGCATTTGAACGGACGGGAGAAGATGATAACCAAAATGCCGATCCGTTTGTTATCTTTAAGCATGCTGGATCTGAGAAACCGGGAACGTTTTTGGGATATCGGCTTTTGCACGGGTTCTGTCTCGATAGAGGCTAAATTGCTGTTCCCGCATTTGCATATCACGAGTTTTGAGATCCGGGAAGAGGGACGAAAGTTAATGACTGAGAATTGCCGTCGTTTTGGGACTCCGGGTATCGAGGCTATAATCGGAGATTTCTTATCGGTGGATTTATCAGCGTTGGAGGCTCCGGATGCAATCTTTATCGGCGGACATGGCGGGAAATTAGTGGAGATCCTTATGGTAGTTTCCAAAAAGATGAAAGAGAACGGTGTCATCGTCTTCAACTCCGTATCCGACGAAAGCAAAGCGCTTTTAGAGGAAGCGGTCCGCCAAACCGGTCTTCGGATATCCGCCCAAACCCGTATCACGATTGATGATTTTAATACGATTACCGTGAATGTTATTTATAAATTATGAGTACAATATCAATTATTCCAATATCCGATAGTAGCCGGGTGATTGCTGAACGAATTCTTGCTTCTTATCCCGAGGCAAAGATCTTACCATTCGGCTCTTTCTCAAAAGAGGTTTTTCACGAATCCAGTAGTTTGGTATTTATAGGAGCGATGGGAATTTGCGTACGCAGTATCGCTCCCTTCGCAGAAGATAAGCATACTGATCCTGCCGTGGTTTGTATAGACAGTACCGGTAAATATGTGATTCCGGTCTTATCCGGACATATCGGTGGTGCGAACGACCTTTCCAAGGAATTGGCAAACCTATTAGGAGCCGAGGCAATTATTACGACACAAAGCGATAATACGAACCTATGGCCGCTCGACACGCTGGGGAAGAAATACGATTGGACCTTGATCGCCAAAGATAGCAATGCTGCCATCTCTACCTTTGTCAACGGAAAACCGACAGCGTTACTCCTTGATATACGAGATAAGGGAACGGATTATCTAGAGCGTACGGCCCCACCTCATGTCTCTATCTTCTATTCCTTCGAGGCGATACCGCAGCAAGACTATGAGTTATTGATGATCGTCAGTCCCAAACAATACGATACATCCATCCATACGATCACCTATATACCGAAAGTCCTCCACCTAGGAATGGGTTGCCGCAAGGATATGCAAGGCGATCCTACGGTCGTTTACGAACATATTAAAGATGTATTGCGTGATAAACGCCTGTATTCGGAGGCCTTGGCGGATGTAAATACAATCGATTTGAAGAAATGCGAACCGGTGCTGACATTACTGGCTTATGGAGTTATGGAATGCCCTTTCCACACCTATACATCGGAGGAGCTGAAAGATATCCCGGTACCCAATCCCTCGGAGAAAGTACTGGAGGTAACCGAATCCCCAAGTGTATCGGAAGCTTCCGCCATTTATGCGGCTCATGGCGGTCCGCTTTTGGTCGAGAAGCAAAAAGCGGATTTAGGGAAAGGAAATGAATATACCTTTGCCGTAGCGTTAGATCGGACGGCCTGCCGTGAGGGACATATCGAGATCGTAGGAGCCGGTCCCGGCGATCCGGACTTGATCTCTATCCGCGGACGGCAAATGTTGGAGAAAGCTGATTTGATCCTGTATGCAGGAAGCCTCGTCCCGAAAGAACTTACCTTATGCGCAAAGGCAGGCGCTACGGTGCGAAGCTCGGCGGATATGAATCTGGAAGAACAGTTCGCGTTGATGAAAGAGTTTTATGATAAAGGATTGTTTGTCGTTCGTTTGCACACGGGCGATCCTTGCATTTATGGAGCTATTCAAGAGCAAATGAATTACTTTGATCAATACGGGATGGATTATCATATCACTCCGGGTATCTCCTCTTTCCAAGCCGCCGCCGCCGCTCTTTATTCTCAGTTCACGATTCCGGAGAAAGTACAAACGATCATCCTCACTCGTGGCGAAGGACGTACGCCCATGCCTGAGAAAGAGCAACTGCACAAACTGGCTCAAAGCCAAAGTACGATGTGTATCTTTTTAAGCGCCGGTGTCGTAGAGAAGGTCCAAGAGGAATTATCGCGACACTACGCCCCAACCACTCCGGTAGCCGCTTGCTATAAATTGACATGGAAAGACGAGCGGATCTACCGTGGGCAACTGAAAGATCTCGCGAAAATCGTAAAAGAGAATCATCTTACACTGACAACATTACTTGTCGTCGGGGATGCCATCGATAATCGCAAGGGTCTATCCCGCTTATATGCGGATGAATTCAAACATCTTTTCCGTAAGTAATGATACTGATCCTTGGAGGAACGACAGAAGGCCGTGTGGCTGTGCGGGTAGTGGACGAGGCAGCCGCTACCTATTACTATTCTACGAAAGGAACTTTGCAATCCATTGAATGCGCGCATGGAATCCGTTTGACCGGAGCCATGAATGCGGAGGAAATGGAGTGTTTTTGTCGTGACCACGCAATTAAGCTATTGATTGATGCGGCACACCCTTTCGCTCAAGTGTTACACCAAACGATCGAAAAAGTATCGAAATGTTTACAGATTCCGGTGATCCGTTACGAACGTCGGTATCCACCTCGTGATGAGGACTTGATTTGGTGCGATAGTTATGCAGACGCAATTCACCAAATGGAAAACAAAGGTATCCAACGGCTACTTGCCCTCAGTGGCGTGAACACCCTTGCCCCGCTCCGCCCTTATTGGCGATCGCATACCACTTGGTTCCGTATATTGGAGCGGGAGGAATCTTTGTCGTTGGCCGAGAAGCAGGGCTTCCCCCAAGAACGTCTGGTTTTCTATCGAGAAGGTGAGGATGAGTTAAAGTTGTTGGAGCAACTCCATCCGGATGCGATCTTGACAAAGGAAAGTGGTTTCTCCGGCTATTTTACGGATAAAGTGAACGCTGCCCGCCAATTCGGAATACCAGTATTTGTCGTGAAGCGTCCCGCATTACCGGAAACTTTCTACCGAGTGTATGGTGAAGACGGATTGCGCAAACAAATCGAACGCCTATTACCAGAATTCTTTCCCTTGAAAAGCGGATATACGACCGGAGCTTGTGCTACCGCCGCCGCAAAAGCCGCTTTATTGGCCTTATTATCAAGGAAGGAACAAACAGAAAGCCAGATAACATTACCCTCGGGAGAACAGATAACGTTGCCGGTAGCCTATACCGAATGGGCCGGGTGTTCCGCCACCTGTACCGTGATCAAGGAGTCTGGGGATGATCCGGACGTGACGAATCATAGCCGGATCCGGGTTACTGTTCAATTATCTCTCGATGCATCCGGTTGTGCCATCGCCGTGGCAGAGTCGTGCCACGATGATGGCACAGCTGTGCCAAGCCGATGGCACAAGCGTGCCACGGTAATGGCACAAGAAGAACATTGTCAAGAAACAGAAAGCGACGATACGGGAAGAGTCATCTTCCAAGCAGGTGAAGGAGTCGGAACCGTGACCCTTCCGGGACTCGGCTTGAAAGTCGGTGGCCCGGCTATAAACGCCACGCCCCGTAAGATGATCCGGCAAGAGCTGATTCCACTCCTGCCCTCACCCGATTCCGTCGCTATTGTCACGGTCTCGGTTCCCGGTGGCGAGGAGTTGGCGAAACGTACCTTCAATCCGAAACTTGGAATTATCGGGGGAATCTCCATTATCGGGACATCCGGAATTGTGCGTCCTTTCTCATCGGACGCTTTTATCGCCTCGATACGGAAAGAAGCCAGTGTCGCCAAAGCGATAGGTTGCGAGACGTTGGTTATTAATTCCGGGGCGAAGAGTGAACGCTACCTTCGGAGCTTATACGCTTCTTTGCCTCCACAATCATTCGTCCATTACGGGAACTTTATAGGAGAGACGCTAAAGATCGCTGCCGATTTAGGTTTCAAGCAGGTTATCTTAGGTATCATGATCGGCAAGGCGGTGAAACTTGCGGAAGGTTTCCTGGATACACACAGCAAAAAAGTCGTCATGAACAAAGGCTTCCTTCAAGATGTAGCGAAAGAAGCGAAATGCGAGGAGGCGACCGTAGATGCAATAAATCGGATTACGTTGGCCCGTGAATTATGGGAGCTTCTTACGGAAAAAGAACAAAATCGTTTCTTCCCATTACTTTTACAAAAATGTAAATCGTATTGCGCTCCTATCCTTCCCGACGGCGAACTAACCTTGCTGTTAATATCCGAAGAGGGCAAGGTCTTGTACCAATCTTAGCTGTAGAAACGCAGCACGCACGCTACGTCTCTACACCCCCCAGACTGTAATAGCATTTCTTTTTAGCTGTTTATTCTTTTTTATTAGGGATTCTTTAAGAATACATATTAGGAGGATTTCGTACTTTTGCCCTCTAAATATTGATTAAAATAATGTTTAGATATCTTTTAATTTATATGGCCTGCCTTCTATTCGCCTTTTCCGTAAAGGCGCAAGGTATTTCCAATGACACGATTCCGAAAGAAGTGCTGATGCTGGACGGTAAGCCTATGACCGAAAAGCAAATACAACGTTATCATAAACAATTACATAAAGACTCCATACGGGCCAACAAAAGTATCTGGTGGTCTATCCTTGGCGGACCGTCTTACACGCCGGAAGCCTCCTTTGGCGTAGGTGGCGCGGTTTTGGCTAGCTTTCGCTTAAACAAGAATGATACGATATCCCAGCGATCGTTTATCCCCGCGGGATTTAACATCACCTTAAACGGGACGTTCGTTTTTGCCGGTGCCGGTACCTTATTCTTCAACGAGAATCGCTTCCGTATTTATATCAGTTACGGTTATCGGAACGAACCTTCGCATTATTTCGGGAAAGGCTATGAGACGATCGAGCAAATCGAGAAAAGCGATTCGACAACGAAATTCCATAAGAGTTCTTTCCAACTATATCCCCGTTTCGTATGGGAAGTTAGGCCTCATTTATATATGGGCCCTCTTTTTGATATTAATTTCAGCAAATCAGATGATATCAACCCGGTGATGGCCGAAGATCCTTATTTCAATAAGTTCAAACGAGATTATGTCAATATCGGTGTCGGCGGCTTGATTCAATACGATACACGAAATGACGTGGCGACCCCAAGTTCCGGTATGTTACTAAGCGCGATCGCTAAAGTGTATGGAAAGTATTTAGGCGGTGCATATAATTATGAGATGTTCGAGTTAGAATACCGCCAATTCCAGCAAGTATTTCGTCCTCGTAGCACCTTGGCATGGATCGCCAAGACACAAATCGGTGTGGGAAACGTTCCTTTTACGGAGCTTCCTTCGTTTGGCTCTCCTTTCGATCTTCGCGGATACTATTGGGGCAAGTACCGTGACAAGACCATGGCGTATGGGATTCTGGAGTATCGTCATATGTTCGGCAGCGTGGAGAAATATAAGAGCGGTAATTTCTGGGCGAAGTGTGGTTTTGTTGGCTGGGTCGGCACGGGTACGATCGGAAACGCTCCTATCGTAGACTGGAATAAATGGAAGTTCAACTATGGCGTAGGCTTACGTATCCAAATGCAACCCGGCAAGAACTTCCGCCTAGACGTAGGCAAAGACCCGAACCAAAAAGGGATGGCGGTTTATATGAATATGACGGAAGCCTTCTAAAACCAGAAGGCTCCCGTCTACGATTTATGGAAGTATAACCTTGCGTTAAAATTATCGTTTAAAAGCCGGAAATATCTTAATATCGATTTTTTTCACTAAGTTTGCGCCGTCGAAGGGGTGCCATACTATATGGGCTGAGATCATACCCTTACTACTTGATGCGGGTAATGCCGCCGTAAGAAAAACGAATGTTAGATGGATAAAAATGAAATGTACCGTTATCCGGTAGCTTTAACGATCGCGGGCTCTGATAGTGGCGGTGGTGCCGGAATACAAGCGGATATTAAGACTTTTTCCTCGCTGGGGGTTTTTGGAGCCTCGGCGATAACGGCTATAACCGCTCAAAACACACAGGGAGTGCGAGGGATCCAAGCGATCTCTCCCGAGATTTTGAGAGAACAAATCGAAGCTATTCTTGAGGATTTCATCGTAGATGCCGTAAAAATAGGGATGCTACATAACAAGGATGCCGTAAAGGTCGTATCTGAAACTTTATCTTCCTTCCAACAGACTTCTATCATTTTAGATCCAGTGATGATATCCACGAGCGGAAGTAAATTATTGGAGGATGACGCCATCCGAACCATCATTGATGAGTTGTTCCCTAAAGCGACACTGCTTACTCCGAATATTCCCGAGACGGAATATCTTTCCGGTATAAAAATCAATAACGAGGCGGATATCTTACTTGCCGCCCGGAAATTGCAGGAAAAAGGATGTAACGCTCTATTGATCAAAGGGGGGCATATTCCCGGAGTAGAAACGGTGGATCGGTTATTTATCAATGAGAATAATCCGATTTGTCTGGTCTCGCCAACAGTGGAGACCTTCAATACCCATGGAACGGGCTGTACGCTATCGTCCGCCATCGCCGCTTATATGGCACTCGGCCATTCATTGGTGGAAGCCGTACGATTAGCCAAGGAATATATGAATAACGCGCTCGTTCACGGGGCA
>UMHL01052430.1_pt1 | contig 10968 bp, 7 predicted proteins | sample 1965551 | NCBI WGS metagenome assembly UMHL01 (sample SAMEA4836100, study PRJEB28245) | human gut metagenome | biome: gut microbiome; material: fecal sample | place: Denmark | collected 2008 | reverse complement strand
ATATATTCACCTGCCTTACGGCCAATTTCATAATTGTCAGCACCTACATAGGCGGTATATTTTTTAGAATTGATTTTCCGGTCGACCAGGATGACAGGAATTCCTGCATCGTATGCCTTCTCAATCACCGGCGTAATAGCTTCGGCTTCATTAGGGGCAACAATCAGCAAATCGACTTTTCTTTCAATCAAAGATTCTATATCCTTAATCTGATGGGTATTATCATCATGAGCCTGATAAACCTCCACATTTACCCCCGGATAAAACAGAGCTTCCCGAAGAATCTCTTTGTTCATCTGGGCACGCCAATCATCTTCACTACATTGTGATACGGCTATCGTATAGTCCGCCTCCTTTCGGGAGCAAGCTACAGACAACAGCAGCAAGCAAATCACGCCTATCCAACCACAGACTAAATGTTTCATAATTTTATATCTATTTCTGCAAATGTATGAAAATCGCAGCGATTTATACTGTCTGACAGATACAAAAATCACGAAACCGACCCACAATTTTTCGTTCAACGGCTCGACTCTTTTTATGTCTCCCGAAGCGGAACCATACGTTTTCCGTGTGAGAAACCTACGTTTTCACTTCGGGAAACGTATGGTTTTCACGCGGAAAACATAAAACAGACAAAGCCGAAGCGTCATTATCTTCAGCAGGCTTCCAAATCTTATCAGACAAAAAAATCTCCGGAAGTACAGAAACATACTTCCGGAGATTTTTCACAAGATAAACTATATAGCTTAAATTTTTTCCTTCAAGTACAGAGGGAATTCCGGCATAGCCCCATTCTGGGTACATACAAATGCCGAAGCCTCTACTGCCAGTTCATGCGCTTCGCGTACGGTCTTTCCTTTCAAGATAGAAGCCACAAAAGTAGCAGTGAATGAATCACCTGCACCTACCGTATCGGCTACATTTACCTTCGGAGTTTCTACAAATGATACATTACCTGGAGTAAAGACATAGCTTCCGTTCACGCCACAAGTCAGAATCAACATTTTCAGGTTATACTTGGCGAGCAGAATCCAGCATTTATCCTGCAAGTCAATACCCGGATAACCGAACATACGGCTTACAGTAACCAGTTCTTCATCGTTTATCTTCAGCACATTACATTTCTGGAAAGAATTGCAAAGCACTTCTTTCGTATAAAAGCCCTGACGAAGATTGATGTCAAACACTTTCAATGTATCTTCCGGCATGGCATCCAAGAACTTGTTGATTGTTTCTCTGGAAACCACGCTTCGCTGTGCCAAAGAACCAAAGCAAACCGCTGTAGTCTGTTTAGCCAATCCTTCCAAAGCCGGAGTGTAAGGAATATTATCCCATGCCACACCTTCCTTTATATCGTAACAAGGAACTCCTTCTGCATCCAGTTCTACCTGAACCGTACCTGTGGGATACGGTACTTTTTCAATCATGCTATGCAGATTCTTCTCATAGAAGTTTTCCAGGATTTCTGCTCCTAATTTGTCATCTCCTACGGCACTAACTGCACGGCCGTCCAAACCAAACTGTGATACGTGATACGCAAAGTTAGCCGGAGCTCCACCAATTTTCTTTCCTTCAGGCAGCACGTCCCATAGTGCTTCACCTATACCTACAACTATTGTATTCTCCATAGTCTTAATGTTTAATTTTTAACGTATAAGCAAGTAAATAAATTACACCAGCTGTCATCACTGCTACAGCACCATTCTGTCCGATTGCATCGCTGGCCACTCCCATCAGAAGAGGGAATACGGTACCGCCAAACAAGCCCATAATCATCAGTCCAGACACTTCGTTCTTCTTGTCGGGCATAGCCAGAAGAGCCTGAGAGAAAATGATAGAGAACACATTGGAGTTACCAAAACCAATCAGCGCAATACAAATATAAATCACCGTCTGCGAATCGAAAGCAAAAAGTCCGATCATGGCCAGCATCATACAGATGGCACTTATCAGGAAAAAGATTCTGGACGATACAGCCCGCAAGATAAATGCACCAGAGAAACAGCCCAACGTACGGAATATAAAGTAGAGACTGGTGGCAAACCCGGCTTCGGTCAATGTCATTCCAATACGCTCCATCAGAATCTTAGGAGCTGTAGTATTGGTACCCACATCAATTCCCACATGACACATGATGCCAAGGAAAGACAACAGAATAAAGGGTTTTCCTAACAGTTTCAGGCAATCGGCAAATCCAGATGCCTTGTCCGGCTGTTCTTCGGTAATAGGAGTAGCCGAAAGCAACAGAATGGCAAACACAGCTACAACCATATAGATAGGGAACAACACTCTCCATCCCAAGCCAAAAGTCGGAATGGCCTGTAAAGCTCCCCACATGGCCAGATAAGGTGCAAGGAAAGAAGCAATAGCTTTCACGAACTGTCCGAAAGTCAGCGTACTGGCCAGACGGTCGCCCGAGATAATATTGCTCAATAATGGATTGAGTGAAGTCTGCATCAAAGCATTACCTATTCCCAATAAAGAGAACGAGCAAAGCATCAATCCATAGCTGTCGCCAAACATAGGAAGTAGTAAAGAGAAGAAAGTCACTCCCAAGCTCAGCAATACAGTCTTTTTTCTTCCAATCCGGTTCATCAGTATTCCAGTCGGCACTGAGAATATCAAAAACCAAAAGAATACCAAAGAAGGGAAAATATTTGCCTCAGAGTCTGTCAGACCTAAATCTTCCTTCACATAATTTGAAGCAATTCCCACCAAATCAACGAATCCCATGGCAAAAAAGCAAAGCATCACAGGAAACAGCTTGGCATATTTCAATTGAGTATTTGTCATTTTTACTTGTTTTTAATCTGTTCAAATTCAGCTTCATCTCTTGTTGAGAATCGTCTTTCTTATTCAGCAGTAAGTTCTATCACACGACTCTGAGTAGGACGGAAGCCAAAGACATCCAGACCGACTTTCATCAAATAATCACCAGAGAATAATTCTCCATCGGCCTCCAGCGTAGATTCTGTTCCCGGCATCAGGTTGATTTCTTTCACACGGTACATCTTGTTCGGATCCAGTCCTTTCACTTTCAAAGGAAGCAGTTTTTCCTGGAAGCGAGGATAGATATCGTAAGCGAATATCACGCCTTTTGAAGCATCCTGACTAACATAGTTCACTGCCATGTGGTTAGATTCATACGGAGACACCAGACGATATTGTATTCCATCCAGAATCACCGGCTGCAAGCGTTTCCAGTTGGCTACCGCAAGCTGGCAATATTCCAATTCTTCTGCGGCCATTTCTTTCAATCCGATATCAAATCCCAGCTTACACATGGATGCCATGTCGGTACGGAACTTGATAGAAGTATTCTTATTCCAGCTTGTCACGTGTGCACACATGGCCTTGGCCGGGAAGAACTGAGAGAATCCCCACTGTATGTAAGCTCTTTCCACAGGGTCCGTGTTATCACTGCACCAGAATTCCGTGAAATATTTCAACGCTTCATAGTCACAACGTGCACCGCCACCAGAGCAAAGCATCATCGGCACATCCGGATAATTCTCTTTTACCCGCTTCATAACATTGTATACGCCACGTACATGGTCTATATACAAACGTCCCTGTGCACCTTTCAGATAAGAAGAATAGATATTGGTAATCGGGCTGTTGCAATCCCATTTGAAATAAGCGATACCCGGATTTTCCTTCAACAACTTATCCACAATGCCATACACATAATCCTGCACCTTCGGGTTACTCAAATCGAGTACCAGCTGGTTACGATAGTAATAGGTTTCACGGTTCGGGTAATGGATTGCCCAGTCAGGATGCTTTTCAAACAATTCACTCTTCGGATTCACCATTTCCGGTTCAATCCAGAGACCGAACTTCACTCCTTCTTTTTCAGCCGCCTGAACCAGCGCATTGATTCCATCAGGAAGTTTGTCGGCCGTTACATCCCAGTCACCCAGTCCGGCTGTATCGCTGCTGCGTTTGTATTTGTTACCAAACCATCCGTCATCCAGCAAGAACATGTCTACACCGAGTTCTTTCGTTTCCTTAATCAGATCGACAAGAATATTCTGATTAAAGTCGAATCCTGTATTCTCCCAGTTATTCAACAACGTCAGACGAGTACCTTTTCCATCTTTCAACTGATAATTCCGTGCCCAGTTCTGAAAGCGGCGGCTACCTTCACCCGTACCCTTATTACTCAATGTGAAAATAAATTCAGGAGTAGTGAACACTTCGCCCTTCTGAAGCTCATATACCGAAGCATTAGGATTAATGGCAGGAATCACACGCAGGTTACCCACATTGTCTACTTCGAAAGTAAAGCTGAAGTTACCTGTCCATCCCAATGTACCCATCAGGACTTCCCCCTGATTTTCTGCAGCAGGAGCATCCAGACCGACCATGAAAAAAGGTTGCGTATGCATGGCAGCACGACTTCCCAGCTTGGTATCTACCACTTTCTTACCGAACTCCAGCTTCTGTGTACTCATCTGCACTTCCTTCGCCCAGTCTCCACTGAATTCAGTCAAATAGTAAGCGGGACGATTGAAATACAACATTGTAGAAGCGTAACGGAATAACTGTACAGGCTTTTTCTCCTGGTGTGAGATTTCACTCCAGGTCTTGATTACGTCCTCCTTTTCGTAAGCCACGTAATGCAAGGTGACATTCACCGGATATTTATCATCACGCAAATGAATATCTGTCTGTGTTCCTCCTTCCACAGCTTTTGTAGAAGAAGACACGTAATAAAGCCAGGTAGAAGCGTTACCGTCGGCATGAGTCACCCCCAAAGCCGGTTCAAAGAAGTCCTCGTTACCTGAACCTGAGCAGACTTCCCATCCGCGTGGAGAGACACTGGCATCTGATGCCGGATGTATCTGCCAGTCCAGTTTCTTCAAATCCGATTCATGCAACAGTTTTTCGCCCAAGTAAGTCTGATAGAGCCGTCCGTTTTCAGCCACCTGAAGCACCAGATCCGTATTATCCGTTGAAATCCGGATAATCTTTTCTTCTGCAGCTTCCGCACACTGAAACCCCAAAAACAAGCCTAAAGCCGTAATAAAAAAGTTTTTCATGGTCTGTCTGGTTTTTTAATAAATTACAACCCCAATTTATGTATCTTCATATTCTCTACCTTATAATCACCACCTTCACTATACAGACGGATAGAGTTATAAGGTTTGGTAGGGAATACCAAGTTGGTCATGGCAATGCGACCTCCATTGGCAAAGATTTCTACAGAGCATTTGTCTACAAAAATCTGCAAATGATAAGTATTTCCTTCACACAATGAAAGAGGAGCCCATGTGCCTAATGCAAAATCATTCTTATAGTTGATAGAAGTCGTTTTACGACGGTCATGATTTTCGATGGCATGAGGTTCTGCTTTCTCACCAAAGGCCACCAATCCACTTTCTGTACGGTCCATCACCAGTTTACCGGCTTTCATATCCAGGTAAATCTTGGTCTTTTCACCCTTGTCATTCAGCAGTTCCATTCCAGCTACAGCAGATGCACCCGGAGTTACATCCATTTCAATTTCGAAAGCACCCTCATTCTGCGGGAAGATTTCGTCAATCTTGCTTTCACCTTTCACAGTCTGATTGTCAATGGTACGTGTTTCTTTACGCAAGCCTGCTGTTTCCTTTACTGCATTGGCTGCCATGTAAATCTGGCCATCTTTTGTGTACAATGACAGTTCACGCGGCAAGGCATTTGCTCCACGATACTGGCGGATAGGAGTTACATTTGCATATTGCCAGTTGCTCATCCAAGGTACTGCAACCACGCGGTCTCCAGTATTTGAGAAACAAACAGTAGCATAGTGGTCTTTACCAAAATCCAACCATTTAGTTACTTCCGGTTTCGTGTCACATTTGAATTCTTTTCCATCAAAATCACCTACGAAATATTCTGTAGCGCTACCACCGAACATACAACCCGGGTTGATATTTACAATCATCACCCATTTCATATTGTTCTTGTCACCATCAACCGGCAACTGGATAAAGTCAGGACATTCAAACTGATTAGGCTGTACACCATAACCTTTACCAAATCCGCTCTGATATTCCCAGTCTTTCAAGTTAGAAGAAGAGTAGAAACGCATTTCCTTGTCCGCAGAAACAATCATATACCACTTCTGAGCTGGTTCATACCAGAACACTTTCGGATCGCGGAAATCTTTCAGTCCGTCAAACGGAGTCAAAATCGGATTTTTCTCGTATTTTGTATAAGTACGTCCATTGTCTTTGCTATAAGCCATACACTGAATCTGTCCGTGTTCATCGCTGGCAGATGTGTAGAAAGCGATAATGGCGTCTTTTCCGTAGCCTGCGCTATTGTTCTTGTCTACCACTGCACTTCCTGAGAAAATGTGACCCAATGTGTCACGTGCGATAGCAGGATTCAAATGGTCCCAATGAATCAAGTCCTTACTAACTGAATGTCCCCAGTGCATATTTCCCCACTTGGAACCGTAAGGATTATACTGGAAATACAAATGATACTCTCCATCTTTATATACCAGTCCGTTGGCATCGTTCATCCAGCCATAAAGCGGTGTGTGGTGATATACCGGACGATAATAGTCCGTATTTGCCGTATTAAAAGTATCCGACAACTGAATATGTTCCCAGCACACAGCGTTTGCAGCCACTTTTCCAATGGTAACAGTAGCTTCCTTAGCTCCTTGAGGCAATTCGAACGGTACGTAGTACTCTACGCTGTCTACTGCCAGACGTACATCCATCGGCATATCAGCCGGGCTTCCGGTTACTAATTTCACCTTTCCCTCATTAGATGATTCCTGAATAGGAAGCAAAAGATACTTAGAAGGATTCTTTATGTGTACGACAGTCAAAGTGTCTCCCTGATGCTCAAATACTAAGTTATTTTTTTGTGATTGGCATGCCCACATACCAGTCAAGAAAAACGCTCCTAATGCGAGGTTAACAAAATTTTTTTTCATGATACGTTGTTTTATGGGATTAAAAATACAAATTATTCTTTTAAAAATACCTATTGAAAACTTTTTACAACCGGCACAACTCATTGATTCGCTGTGCCGGGAATTTATCGGAATAGAAAAATGAATGTCAGAATTTAAGCTGTGCAGAGAATTCTACTGTGAACGGACGGATGTAGCTTCCTGCCATTACTGTATTGGCATATTTTCCAGCTTCTTCCTTCGTTACGAGTTCTGCACCTGCGATACTTCCCTTTGCACCAGTCTGGTTCAGGAAGTTAACAACTGAACAGCCTAATGACAGCTTCTTGTTTACCTGCCAGTTCAAACCACCGAAGGTTTCCCAACGGCCATTGAAATAATAGGCATCGTTGATATTAGCGTATGTCTTGCTAAAGTAACGGAAGCTGGTCCAGATTTTCAAATCTTTTGTAATCATATAGCTCGGGTCGATTTCCACGATTACCTGCGGGATTTCTGCTACGATGTTACCAGTAGCATTGATCTGACCTACATAACCGTCTGAGAACTTCACAGAAGTTTCATATTTCTTGTAAGTCGGCTTCTGGTAAGTGAAGAGGAAGTGCAAATCAAAACCTTTAAACGGACGAGCTACCACGTCAGTAGTCCAACCCAATGTCTTGATGTCATAGTTCAACGGAGCAGCCAAGATTTCGTTTACTCCATTTACACTATGCTGCAAGTTCAATGTAGAGTTGTTGTTGGTCTTTGAGATATAAGAGAACAATGAAGTCAAACTCAACCATTCGTTGTTATAGTAGATACCGGCACGTCCCAGAGGTACTGAAATCTTATCGGTATTCGGCAATACAGCCGGAGCAAAGTTTTCAATTCTCGGATGCTGGGTAATGTAAGTAAAGTCTCCAGTAAATCCGAACTGTTTGGTCAACTTATAAGTAGCAGCTGCACTCAGTGCGTAATTAAACCAGTCATACTCCATCGGAGTCGGTTCAATCTTCGTTCCATTAGGTGTTGGTGCAGTAGCTCCCAAATAATAATCAGCGAAACGTCCTACGAAATTACCATCTGCATCTTTAACCGCTGCATTGTTTCCACGAAGAGCCTGGTATTCCAGACGAGCACCGTAGTAAAGATTAAATTTGTCTGTTACATCCCAGTCGTGAGTGAAATATACAGCCAATTTGTTTTCATGACCTTTATAATATTCTGATGCATTCTTGTTGAAGTCATAGTAATATCCATTTCCTCCATATACGCGAGCTGTCGATGTAGCATAGTCCGGATTATAAAGACGAACCGGATAGCTTCCGTCAGTCGGTACAGACTGGTCATACATCGTAGTATTTGATGCATAATCAATATCATAGTACCATTCGTTCAATCCCAGGCGCCATGTACCGTTAGACAATTTACGAGACAGTTCAGTAGTAAACATTACTTCATCAATGAAACCACGGTTCAAGCAAGACATACGACTCTGTACATATTCACCATCGTATGCTCTCATGCTACCGTCTTCTGCTTCATACTGATAATTGATAGCACTGTTTGCACGCTGTGAAAGTTCCATCGGAGTCTGGTACACACAAGAACCAGTCGCATGGTCGTATTTCATAATTACTTTCCAAGACAAACCGTTATCCCAGTTGTAATTGTTCATCAAGGTAAACTCACTACCCTTATTCTGTACGGCATCATACAAGTTTGTTTTCTTCAACTCTCCCGTACGCATGTCGCGATATACCATTTCATTGTCAACCGGAAGATAAGAAGTCGTACCCAAAGCAAAAGCTCCCAACTCTCTTACGCTACCATCACCTACGTAAATAAACGGAGCCGACTGAGTGGCATACATATATACCGGATGGCTGTTGCTGTAATGATACATAGCCGTAAACTCACCCCGGTTATTGTTATAGCGTTTTGTCAAGGCAAACTTATAAATCTGTGTGCGATCCTGGAAAGGAGTAGATTTGATTTTGAATGTTCCCGGGTCAAAATCCTGATAGATGCTTCCACTATAGAACCAATCGTCAGCAATTTCTCCATTCAGATTCAGAGAAAACTCCTGCATGCCGAAATGATTGGACTTATAATTCAATGTTCCATGAAAACCTTTTTCACCAAGCTGAGTGAAAGAGTTGACTGCATATCCGATATTACCGGTTGTAATAGCAGTCTCTGAAATTTTCAACAATCCTACATGGTTCAAGCTGGCATCTGCACGCCACAAAGAGTTTACGCTGTGCGGATTGGTAGCATACGTTACCGGAATTCCATTTTCAAGCACATTCACATCTGCAGAAGGAAGACCAATCTGAATTTCACGAGGTCCGTTTGCACTGGCAGCATTCAACATGACATTACGGTTAGCTTCTTCCTTCGTATTAGAAGCAACCTTTGTAGAATCCTGCTGCGCGAATGCACCTGTACATGCGCAAGCTAATAAAAGAACAAGTGCACTGACACGTTGTTTGGTTTGAATATTTGCTCTCATAGCATCAACTTTAATAGTTTTAACTTGAATTGTTTTGATGCCACGAAAGTAGGGATACTTCAGTAATTCATATAAAAAAAATGTTTCCTCCCGTTGCATTTTTGTTACAAAGAAACAAAAGTACAACAAGAGGAAACATTTATAAGATATTACATTTCAGACTCTTAACAAAACCCGATTCAAAAGGCTTCTTTCCTTTTTCCGCTGGTTGCAATCAGATATATACCTAACAATATCAACGGCACACTCAACCATTGTCCGATGTTCAACGTCATACCAACTTCTTCAGCTACCTGTGGATTCTTCATGAATTCCAATCCGAAACGGGCACCGAAAAAGATTAACAAAGAAACGCCCGTAGTCAATCCGATTCGTTTACCTAAATGAAGCTTATGATACATGAACCACGATACAACCAGTGCCACCAGACAGTACAGCATTTCATAAATCTGGGTAGGATGACAAGCCTGCGCCACTCCATTCTGATTGTATAATTCCTGCCATTCACGCGAGCGGACAAACTCAAATCCCCATGGTAAGGTCGTGGGATAACCGAAAATCTCAGAGTTCATCAGGTTACCGAAACGGATACACATACAAACCACCGCTACGGCAGGTATCATACGGTCGAACAACCACCACACACTTTTTTTCGTCACTGTCTTGGAATACCAGATTAAAGCCAGTATCAAGGCAAATACACCTCCGTGACTGGCCAGTCCGCCTTTCCAGATTTTCAGGATTTCTGCCGGATGCGCTCCATAATAATCCCATTCATAGAACAGGCAGTGCCCCAGACGAGCCCCAATCACACTACTGACAATACAATATACAAACAGTTTGTCGGCCCAGTTTTCCGGATACCCTTCCTTCTTAAACAAACGGGAGACCATTTCGTAAGCCAGAATAAACCCAAGCCCCCACATCAGCCCGTACCAACGGATTTCGAGCGAACCCAAATGAACCAGCACCGGATCCACATCCCATACAATGCTCGCAAATGTCATGCTACTTAATTTTTAATCAATAAACTTCACAAAGGAACAAAAAAAATGTATTGCTTCAAAACAGATGAAACACTCTTTGAGGATGTATTGCCCTTTCACGCGAAGACCAGCCCCACCGCTCAGTACTCCCTAAGCAGTACTTCAGTACTTCCGTGGGAGTACTACAGTACTGCCAAGGAAGTACTGGCAAACGATAAAATTCTGATTTAAAGTCGTTTTAAAGCAAGCTTGATTACTTTTTCCACAGGTGCATCCGGTTCCTCCTTGAGAATCTGCGCGGTCACCTTTTGAGAAGGAGCCTGTGCAAATCCCAACATGGTCAATGCAGCCACTGCCTCTTCATATATTTCCGTATTGGCAGCTACAGCCACCGATTTGACGGTTGCCGCACTCTCTATACCTGTTACTGCAATCTTATCTTTCAACTCCACAATGATGCGCTGGGCCGTTTTCAAGCCAATTCCCTTCACGGTCTTCAGCAGCTTGTCGTTTCCACTGCCAATCACGTTACATAATTCCGAAGGAGAAAGTGCCGACAAAAT
>UMHL01015348.1_pt1 | contig 11020 bp, 10 predicted proteins | sample 1965551 | NCBI WGS metagenome assembly UMHL01 (sample SAMEA4836100, study PRJEB28245) | human gut metagenome | biome: gut microbiome; material: fecal sample | place: Denmark | collected 2008 | reverse complement strand
CAGCCCCGCCGTTGCAATTTCGGCGGGGCTGTGGTATAATACAACTAAAGAAAGTGCTGTCTGGCAAACGGTCAGCACCTTTCCGGTAAGTCAATTACAAAGAATGACCGCACGAGTTGGGACTAAACCTGAATGACCGCTCAGGTTTAGATGCTGGGCAATCATTTTTTGTTATTGAAGATCTTCCACGCGATATCGAAAATATCACAGCCCCGCCGTTGCAATTTCGGCGGGGCTGTGGTATAATACAGATAAAGAAAGTGCTGTCTGGCAAACGGTCAGTACCTTTCCAGCAGATTAGTCACAAAAAATGACCGCTCAGGCTTGAGACACTGAGGGCGGTCATTTTTTGTTATGAAAAATCTTGTACGCAATATCAAACGCGCCGAAGCCTACCGTTGCAAGCAACGTAAGCAGAGCTAAAGTTTCTAAAAGCGTCATAGACCATCACCCCTTTCGCTGTGGAGCGTCGGGGGCATAACAAAAATGCTCGCCTTCCCGACGTAAGGCCGGAAAGGTGTAGACCGCCTGCCGTTATGTAGACAGCACTCTCATACACTAGTATAACAGATGTTTCCCGATTTTTCAACCGGCAGAAGCATCTGTTTTGTTTTTATCGGGTGGACAATTCCGGCCGGAGCGGTTATACTGTCAGGTAGAAAATGCACCGCCGTGGTCTGCACGGCAGAAAGGATATTCCGTGGAAAACTTTACTCTTCTTCTGAAAAAATACGCCGATTTCATCGTCCGTGTGGGCGTCAACCCCCAGCCGGGCCAGACCCTTGTCATCAACTGCTGCCTCGAGGCCGCCCCGCTGGCCCGTCTGTGCGTGCGCAGTGCCTACGAGGCCGGCGCCCGTGACGTGCTGGTGAACTGGAGCGACAACGACATTTCCCGCAGCCGGATGGAGCTGGGCAGCGAGGAAGCCCTGACCGACTTCAAATCTTATCAGCTGCGCCGCTATCTCGACTACGCCGAGAGCGAGGGCGGCGTCTGCGTCCTCCACATCCTCGCCGACGACCCGGAGGTCTACGCCGGTCTGGACGGCGCGAAGATCAGCCGTGTGAACGCTGCGCAGCGCAAGTTCATGGCTCCGTGGCGGGAGTACACCATGAACGACCGTGTCCAGTGGTCCATCGCCGCCATGCCCAGCGCCCCGTGGGCGAAGAAGATGTTCCCGGAGCTGGACGAGGCTGCGGCCATCGAGAAGCTCTGGCAGCTCATCTTCGACGTCTGCCGCGTGACGGGCGGCGACCCGGTCAGCGAGTGGAAGGCCCACCTCGACCGTCTGACTGATTTGAAAAACAAGATGAACGCCCTCGACCTCGAGAGCGTCCACTTCGAGAGCAGCAACGGCACCGACCTGACCGTCGGCATCGCCGACAAGGCCACCTGGGAGAGTGCCGCCAGCGTCAGCGAAAAAGGCGTGGTCTTCCTGCCCAACATCCCCACCGAAGAGGTCTTTACCGCCCCCCACAAGGACAAGGTGAACGGCATCGTCTACGGCACCAAGCCCTACGTCTTCAACGGCCAGCTCATCAAGGGCTTCCATGTCACCTTCAAGGATGGCCGGGTCGTGGAGCATGGTGCCGACGAGGGCGCTGATCTGCTGGGTCAGCTTCTGGACACCGACGAGGGCGCACGGAGCATCGGCGAAGTGGCGCTGGTTCCGGCGTCCAGCCCCATCAACCGCAGCGGCGCGCTGTTCTACAGCACCCTCTTCGATGAGAACGCCGCCTGCCACATCGCCTTTGGTGCCAGCTATCCCGGCACCACCGAGAACGGCACCCGCCTGACCAAGGACGAGCTGCTGGCCCGGGGCATGAACCAGTCCGCCATCCACGAGGACGTCATGGTGGGTGCCGAGGACAGCCATATCACCGGCAAGTGCCGCGACGGCCGCACCGTGGAGCTGTTCCGCGATGGCGTCTGGGTGCTGTGAGAAGAGGATTTTTCACGAAAAAGCTTGCATAATCCGCAAGAGTATGCTATATTCTAGTAGTACGCTATAGTTTTATTGGAAAGTGGGCCGCAAGGTCCGCTTTTCTTGTTTGTTTGGAGGTTTTTTTATGGCGAAGCAGTCTGGCGGCAACACCGCCCAGAGAGTCGAAGCGCTTGTCCGCCCCGTCGTGGAGGGCATGGGCCTGCGCCTGTGGGATGTGGTCTTTGAGAAGGAAGGGCCGGACTGGTATCTCCGTGTGCTCATCGACAGGGACGGCACCATGGACACCGACACCTGTGCCGAAGTGTCCCACGCGCTGGACCCCATCCTCGATGAGGCAGACCCCATCGACCAGAGCTATTATCTCGAGGTGGGCAGCCCCGGCCTTGGCCGCAAGCTGACCCGCCCGGAGCACTACGAGGCACTCAAGGGCGAGAAGATCGGCGTCAAGCTCATCCGCCCCACCGCCGACGGCGTGCGCGAGTTTGCCGGCATCCTGAAAGGCCGCGAGGGCAGCACCGTCACGGTCGAGACGGAGAACGGCCCGGTGAGCTTTGAGGTGAACGCCGCATCCGGCGTCCATCTCTGTGATGACGAACATCTGTTTGACTGAGAATAACCCTCTCAGGCGCGTTCCGCGCCAGCTCTCCCGGCGGGAGAGCCAAAGATGAATCGAGAAAAGATACCATTATAAACTAGGAGGAACCCGAAAAATGGCAGCAGCGAACAACGAATTTTTTGAAGCTCTCTCCATGCTGGAGCACGAGCGCGGCATCACCGCGGAGTACCTGATCGAAAAGATCAAGGCTGCTATCGTCATCGCCGTGAAGAAGAACTACGAGGTCGAGGACGACCACGTCATGGTCGAGATCGACCCCAGCACCGGCAAGTTCAACGTCGCCCTCATCCAGGACGTCGTGGCCGATGAGGACTGGTACGACGAGCACAGCGAGATCGGCATCACCGAGGCTCAGCACATCCGCAAGAGCTATCAGGTGGGCGACCGCGTCGTGACCCCCCTCAAGACCAAGGACTTTGGCCGCATCGCCGCCCAGACCGCAAAGCACGTCATCCGTCAGGGCATCCGCGAGGCCGAGCGCAGCCAGCAGCTGAGCGAGATCCAGTCCCGCGCCCACGACATCGTGCAGGCCACCGTCACCCGCGTGGACCCCGAGAAGGGCATCGTTGCCCTCGACCTGGGCAAGGGCGGCGAGGCCATCCTGCCCCGCAACGAGCAGGTCCCCGGCGAGGTCTACACCGAGGGCCAGATGCTGCAGGTCTACATCGTGGATGTCGTGGCAAGTGAGCGCGGCCCCCGCGTCATGATCAGCCGCACCCACCCCGGCCTCGTCAAGCGCCTGTTCGAGCTGGAAGTGCCTGAGATCTACGACGGCACCGTCGAGGTCAAGGCCATCAGCCGCGAGGCCGGCGCCCGCACCAAGATGGCTGTCTGGTCCAAGGACGCCAACGTCAACCCCGTCTCTGCCTGCATCGGCCCCCACGGCGACCGTGTGGCCGCTGTCGTCGAGAAGCTGGGCGGCGAGAAGATCGACATCGTGAAGTGGAGCGAGGACATCTCCGAGTTCATCTCCGCAGCTCTCAGCCCCGCAAAGGTGGTCAAGGTCGAGCTGCTGCCCGGCGAGACCCGCTCCTGCCGCGTGACCGTGCCGGACCAGCAGCTGAGCCTTGCCATCGGCAACAAGGGCCAGAACGCCCGTCTGTGCGCCCGCCTGACCGGCTACAATATCGACATCCGCCCCGAGAGCGGCTACTACGGCGAGGAAGAGCCGAAGGCTGCCGAGGCTGAGAAGACCGAAGACACCGCCGCAGAATAAGCGCGGAACACCTGCCGAAGGAGGGAAAACCGGATGGCACAAAAGAAGATCCCTGCCCGCCAGTGCATCGGCTGCCTGACCAGCCGCCCCAAGAAGGAACTGGTGCGTGTGGTGCGCGCACCCAGCGGAGAGATCAGCATCGACCCCGTGGGCAAGAAGCCCGGCCGCGGTGCTTACCTCTGCCCGGATGCCGCCTGCCTTGCAAAGGCAAAAAAGAAGAAGGCGCTGGAGCGCTGCTTTGAGCAGCCGGTCCCCGCCGAGGTATACGATGCACTGGCCCAGCAGCTGGCCAGTGTGGAAGCAGAAAAGGAGGCCGACCGCGATGGCAAAGAAGCATAACGCCCCCGCAAAACCGGCCCTTGAGCCGAATGAGGCCCTGTTCCAGGCCGTGAGCCTCTGCCGCAAGGCGGGCGCTCTGACCATGGGCTTTGACGCGGTGGAAGACGCCGTCGTCAAGGGCAAGGCATGGCTCGTGATGACTGCGTCCGACGCCAGCCCCAAGACCGTGCAGCGGCTCAACTACGCTGTGGGCGATATGGTGGATGTCATCCCCATGCCGCTGACACAGGATAAGCTGGCTGACATCAGCCGCAAACCGGTGGCCATTTATGCCGTCACCGACCGCAACCTCGCCAAGCTCTGCTTTGACCGGCTGACGGCGTGCGGAGCGATTCAAATTGAGGAGGATATGAGCGAATGATCGTAAAATATAAAGTGAGCGATTTTGCAAAGGACCTGAGCATCTCTGCCAAGAAGGTCCTGGACGAGCTGAACGCCATGGGCAGCACCGGCAAGAAGAACAGCTCCACTCTGGAGGAGAACGAGCTGAACTACCTGCTGGAGAAGTTCAGCAAGGACAACAGCGTCAAGAGCCTGGACGAGTTCCTGAACAGCGCCAAGGCCCCCAAGGCTGAGCCGAAGCCCGCCGAGAAGAAGGCAGAGCCCAAGGCCGAAAAGAAGCCCGAGGCTCCCAAGGCTCCCAAGGCTGAGCCCGCAATGGCCGAGGCAAAGCCCGCTGCCAAGCAAAACAACAAGAAGAACGAGCAGCACAAGAAGCGCGAGGAGAAGACTGTCTCTCTGAGTGAGCTGGCCCGTGAGACCGGCGCAAAGGCTACGGCTGCTACTGCTCAGTCCGTCTCTGTCCGCCGCGAGGACAATCAGGTCACCGTCGATACCCGCACCGTCGATATGAACGTGGACCGCTTCGACGCCCGTTACGACGATCTGGCTTCCACCAAGAACACCGAGAACCGCCGCAAGCCCACCCCCCAGGGCAACAAGCAGAAGTTCACCCAGCGCGGTCAGCGCCAGCGCCAGCAGTTCCAGAAGGGCAAGCGCGAGACCGAGTTCGAGCGTCTGCAGCGCATCCAGCTGGAAAAGGCCCGCAATGCACAGCTGAAGGTCCTCATCCCCGATGAGATCACCGTCGGTGAGCTGGCTGCCCGCCTGAAGCAGCAGGCCGGCAAGGTCATCGCCAAGTTCATGCAGATGGGCGAGATGCATGCCATCAACGACGTCATCGATTTCGATACCGCCGCTCTGGTGGCCGAGGAGTTCCACGCCAAGGTCGAGAAGGAAGTCCACGTCACCATCGAGGAGCGCCTGTTCACCCAGGAGGAGGATTCTCAGGACGATCTCGTCACCCGTCCCCCGGTCGTCTGCGTCATGGGCCACGTTGACCACGGCAAGACCAGTATCCTGGACGCGATCCGCAAGACCAACGTCACCGCAGGCGAGGCCGGCGGCATCACCCAGGCCATCGGTGCATATCAGGTCAAGGTCAACGACAGCCTCATCACCTTCCTGGATACCCCGGGCCACGAGGCATTCACCTCCATGCGCGCCCGTGGTGCCAACATGACCGATATTGCAGTTCTGGTCGTCGCCGCCGATGACGGCATCATGCCCCAGACGGTCGAGTCCATCAACCACGCCAAGGCCGCCAACGTTAAGCTCATCGTGGCCATGAACAAGATGGATAAGCCCACCGCCAACCCCGAGCGCGTGATGGAGGGCCTGACCAAGTACGGCATCATCACCGAGGACTGGGGCGGCGATGTCGCCTGCATCCCCGTCTCTGCTCTGACCGGCATGGGCATCAACGACCTGCTGGAGCGCATCGCTCTGGAAGCTGAGGTCATGGAGCTGAAGGCTAACCCCAACCGCCGTGCCAAGGGCGCTGTCGTCGAGGCTCGTCTGGACAAGGGCCAGGGCCCCATCGCCACCATTCTGGTGCAGAACGGCACCCTCCACTCCGGCGATGTCATCATCGCCGGTACCGCCGTGGGCCGTGTGCGTACCATGCGCAGCGACAAGGGCATCCTGCTGAACGACGCCGGCCCCTCCACTCCTGTGGAGATCACCGGTCTGACCGCTGTGCCTGAGGCCGGCGACCTGTTCGAGGCCGTCGAGGACGAGCGTCTGGCCCGTGAGCTGGCCGAGCAGCGCATCGCTGCCGCCAAGGAGAAGCAGTTCTCCGCCTTCCAGAAGGTCACGCTGGATAACCTGTTCAGCCAGATGGCTCAGAACGATATGAAGGAGCTGGCCATCGTCGTCAAGGCTGACGTGCAGGGTTCCGCCGAGGCTGTCAAGCAGAGCCTCGAGAAGATCTCCAACGATGAGGTCCGCGTCCGCGTCATCCACGCCGGTGTCGGCGCCATCAGCAAGTCCGACGTTGACCTGGCCGACGCATCCAACGCCATCATCATCGGCTTCAACGTCCGCCCCGACAACGTGGCGAAGGAAGAGGCCGCTGCCACCAAGGTCGAGATGCGTATGTACCGCGTCATCTACGACGCCATCAACGACGTCACCGACGCTATGAAGGGTATGCTGGCTCCCAAGTTCCGCGAGGTGTCTCTGGGCGAGCTGCAGGTCCGTCAGGTCTACAAGATCTCCAACGTCGGCACCGTCGCAGGCTGCCGTGTCACCAGCGGCAAGATCACCCGCGACAGCAAGGTGCGTGTCGTCCGTGACGGCATCGTCATCACGGAGGACGAGATCGCATCTCTGAAGCGCTTCAAGGACGACGCCAAGGAAGTGGCCGAGGGCTACGAGTGCGGCGTTACTCTGGCAAAGTTTGCCGACGTCAAGGAAGGCGACGTCTACGAGGCCTTCAAGATGGAAGAATACCGCGACTAAGAGAAATAACCTCTCAGTCTGCCTTCGGCAGCCAGCTCCCCTACCGAGGGGAGCCTCTGGCGAAGAGGTGAAGCTTTACGAAATGCCAAGGCCTCTCCTCGGTAGGAGAGGTGGCATTGCGAAGCAATGACGGAGAGGTTCATTTCAGAGGAGAAACTATGTCTCAGAAAAATATGGGCCGTCTGGCGCAGGACATGAAGCGTGAGCTCATCGCCATCATCGGACGGCTGAAAGACCCGCGGCTGGAGGGCGGTCTGCTGACCGTCACCCGGCTGGATGTGACGCCCGACCTGGACGTGGCGAAGGTCTATGTGAGCGTGATGGGCCGTGAGGACGGCCCCAAGCCCGCCATCGAGGCCCTGAACCGCGCCGCAGGCCATGTGCGCACCGAAGTGAGCAAGAAAATGCACATCCGCAAGGCACCCCGCTTCATCTTTGTGGAGGACGACGGTGCCGCCTATGCAGCCCACATCAATGAGCTGCTCCGCACGCTGAATGTGAACGGCGACGCTGAGGACTCTCAGCCCGCCGAGACCGAGGAATAAATCCAGCGCTGCGGAAAGGATGGATCCATCAAATGACAGAACAGCTCAATGTGCAGCAGATGGCCGAGCGCCTCTGTGCTGCGGACAACATTCTGGTCCTGTGTCATAAAAACCCGGACGGCGACACCATCGGCTGCGGCAGCGCCCTCTGCCACGCGCTCAAGGCGCTGGGCAAGACGGCAGCTGTCCTCTGCTCCGATGCAGTGCCTTCCCGCTACAGCTTTACCGCACCGGTGCCGTTCCGGGGCGAGTTTGAGCCCAAGACCGTTGTGGCCGTGGATGTTGCCAGCGTGCAGCTCTTTGGCGAAAACAACGGTGTGCCGCAGTATACCCGTCACGTCGATCTCTGCATCGACCACCACACGGGCAACAGCGGCTATGCGGATTTCACCCTGCTGGACGGCAATGCGGCCGCAACGGCAGAGCTTCTGTATGAGGTCATCAGCGAGATGGGCGTGGAGATCACCCCCCTCATCGCCAACTGCCTCTACACCGGCCTCGCTACGGACACCGGCTGCTTCCGGTTCTCTTCCACCACTGCCAACACCCACCTCGTGGCGGCAAAGCTCATTCTGGCCGGTGCGCAGGTGGAGGAGCTGAACACCCTGCTCTTCGACACCAAACCCCGGGAGCGGATGGAGGCGGAGCGTATCGCCCGCAACCATCTGGAATATCATCTTGAGGGCCGCTGCGCCCTGATGTATCTGACCCGGGACGAGATCGAGCAGAGCGGCGTGGACCCGGCTGACCTGGAAGAGCTGACCAGCCTGCCCATCAGCATCGAGGGGGTCAAAGTGGGCCTGCTGCTCCGTCAGCAGCCCGGCGGCAGCTACCGCATCAGCGTGCGCGCCGCCAAGGGCGTGGACGCCTGCGCCATCGCACGGCGTCTGGGCGGCGGCGGCCACACCCGCGCAGCGGGCTGTGAGCTGCTGGGCAACCTCGACAACGCCAAGAGCGCCATTCTGGCCGAAGTGGAGGCGGAACTCGACCGCCCCGAGACGCAGGAGGAAAGCTGATGCAGGGCATCCTTATCGTAGATAAGCCGATGGAGTGGACCAGCTTTGACGTCATCGCCAAGCTGCGCGGCATCCTCGGTACCCGCAAGCTGGGCCACAGCGGTACGCTGGACCCCATGGCCACCGGCGTTCTGCCGGTGTTCTGCGGCGGGGCCAGCAAAGCCGTGGACCTTCAGCTCGACCACACCAAGACCTACTGCGCCCGGCTGCGGCTGGGGATGCAGACCGACACCGGCGACATCACCGGCACCGTGCTGGAAACAGCCCCGGTGACGGCGGGGAAGGCCGAGCTGCTGGCCGTTCTGCCCCGGTTCCTCGGCCCCCAGATGCAGACGCCGCCCATGTACTCGGCGGTTAAGATCAACGGCCAGCCCCTTTATAGGCTGGCCCGCGAGGGCGTCACGGTGGAGCGGAAGGCCCGTCCCATCGAGATCCTGGACATCCGGTACGGCGGCAGCCCGGCAGAGAACGAATACGTCCTCACCGTCCGCTGCTCCAAGGGAACGTATATCCGCACTCTGTTGGAGGACATTGCCGCCGCTATGGGCCAGAAAGGCACCATGAGCGCTTTGCGCCGCACGACGGCTGGTGTCTACACCGAGGCCGACGCCCACACGCTGGAAGAGATACAGGCGGCAAAGGACGCAGGCCCCGAGGCACTGCAGGCTTTGATGCTGCCGGTGGAGAGCGTGTTCGAGAGCCTGCCTCTGCTGGTGGCAGAGCCGAGGGTGGAGCAGCACCTGTACAACGGCTGCCCCACCAGCCGCTATCCGGCGGCAGACGGCCGCTACCGTGTCCGCAATGCCGAAGGTCAGTTCCTGGGTCTTGCGAACATCACCGGCGGCGTGCTCAAGGTCGAAAAACTCTTTGTAGAGAGGAATTAAAGAACATTCATGCAGATCTATTCACAGCTTGCGCCGCTTGCGCTGGGCGGTGCCCACGGCTCTGCTGTGGCAATGGGCTTTTTTGACGGCATCCACATCGGCCACCGCGCGGTCATCAATGGCGCAGTGGAGTGGGCCAGGGCCCACGGCGCGGCACCGGCGGTGTTCACCTTCCGCCTGCCCACCGAAAACAAGATGAAGGGCAAGCGCCTGCTCTCCACCGAGGACAAGCACGCCCTCATCGCCAGCCTCGGCGTGGAGCACTATCTCTGCCCTGATTTCGAGGAGATCAAGGCCATGACGCCGGAGCAGTTCGTGCTGGGCATCATCCGGGACTGCAACGCCCGGGCGCTGTTCTGCGGCGAGAACTTCACCTTCGGTGCCAGGGCGGCAGGCACACCGGAGCTGCTGCGTCAGCTCTGCGAGCCGCTGGGCGTGGAGGTGGTCGTCCTGCCGATGGCACAGTTTGAGGAGAAGCCTGTTTCCTCCACCCGCATCCGCACCGCGCTGGAAGGCGGTGACATCCCGGCGGCCAATGCCATGCTGGGGATGCCCTACGCCATCCGCTTCACGGTGCATCACGGGGCGGGCCTTGGCCGGACGCTGGGCGTGCCGACCATCAATCAGCTCTACCCGCAGGGCTTCCAGCTGCCCCGGTACGGCATCTATATCACCCGCACCAGGATAGGGGACAGGTGGTACCCCTCGGCCACCGGCCTTGGCACCCGGCCCACCGTCAACAGCGACGAGAGCAAGGTGACCTGCGAGACCTTCATCCCGGGCTTTACCGGCGACCTTTACGGCACCGACCCGGTGGTGGAGTTCCACGCCTACCTCAGCCCCAGCAAAAAGTTCGACACGCTGGATGAGCTGCGCGCGTGCATCGACCACGCAGCCCAGCGCGCGCAGGAATACTTTGCGGAGTGAACTTTATGAAAAAAACAAAACAGACCAGAAGGCCGTGTATGACATTCCGGAAAGCATGGGGGAAAGCCTGACGCTGCGATGTATCAGAACAAAGCCGAGATCAAAAAGGCTGTGGGCGGCATCAGCCGCTGAATAAAACAAGAACGCACCTCACCGATGAAAGCAATCGGTGAGGTGCGTTTTTGCTTCGTCAGAAGGAGAGACCGGAAAAATAGAGGTGCTCCACCGTTTCCTTTTCGGCGGCGGAGAGGGACGTGTCTGCGGCCATGGCGGCGCGGATGCTTTCCTGGGTATCCGGGTAGGAGTTGAGAGTGATGCAGGCGGTTTCGCTGTCGGCATCGAAGTGGAGGGCGTCGCGGTCTCGCGGTGTCCAGGCGTCCCAGCCCGGGGAACCGCTGGTCATGAAACCGGCAAGCGCCTGCTTCAGCCGGGCCGAAAGGGCCTGCGCACCTGCTGAAGACAGATCAGCACAGGCAGAATAGCTGCTTTCGGACGAGAAGAGCGCCAGCGGCAGGCCGTGGAAGGAGCCGAGGCCCGGGATAGCCGTCTGACTGTCGGCTCCGCCGTAGTCGATGAGGCCAAGCCAGACCGGAGCACTGCCGCCCAGCGCTTCGGCGACAGCTTCGGTGCTGCTCCAGCGGCAGAGGGCTGAGCCGTATTTTACGGCATAGGCTCGGGCCGCGCTGGAAGCGGGCCGCAGGTCGTCCCGGACAAAGCCGCTGAATTCGGT
>UMHL01041761.1_pt1 | contig 11164 bp, 10 predicted proteins | sample 1965551 | NCBI WGS metagenome assembly UMHL01 (sample SAMEA4836100, study PRJEB28245) | human gut metagenome | biome: gut microbiome; material: fecal sample | place: Denmark | collected 2008 | reverse complement strand
TGGACCTCACCGGAAAGCCGCGAGATTTGGCTTTCGCCTGTTATCAATATAATAGAAAGTTTGAAGAGTTGTCAAGAAGAAGGATACTGATGGTTATGATTCTTGCGGCAGGAAGAAGCAAGCTGCTGCCGCAGGCATCAGGTCAGGGGAGAAAAACCGTAGCTATTGGACAGCGCGTCAATTTTCTGCCCTGCCTTGCACATGGGACAATCCTTGACAAGACTGGTCACATATCCGGGGATATCCTCCGGGGAAAACAGGCTGATCACGGGGATGTCGCCCACCTGCTTCAAGGCGCTGAAGACAGCTGCGACCCCCTGCGTGGTGCCTCCGTAATACTCGATGCACTCGAGCGCGCGAGCCGCGGTCTTTCCCGAATTCACCGTGGAGATCAGCAGCAGGACGTTCTTTTCGGACACCATGGGGCGAAGATTATCCCGGAAGATCAGAAGTCCGTTGGAATCGTGCTCCGGTGCGACGACGCAGATATTTTTTTCGCTGCTCAGGGAAAAGAGATTCTTCTGAGAGAGCTGGCGGGCAAGAAACGTACCGATGACCTCGCTGCCGTCCAGGCAGACGACCGTATCAATCTCCTTTTCATAGACATAGTGATTGGCAAGAGAGACGGCAGCGATATCGGCCATTGCACATTCATGCTTCATGCGGGTGATGTCGAGATAATGGCTGTTGTGAGAGTGGCGGGTCGCAAAATGCCCATGGTATGCGGTCAGCTTCAAATCGTTTGCTTCTCTGGATTTGATGATCATTGCGCTCATAGCTCCATCCTCCTTTTTGTCTGCCAAAGTCCTGAATACAGGCAATGTTTTCCCTACATTGTGTAGACCGCAGCGGCGCGGAAGCCGTCCGGCAGCGCAAAGAGAACCTCGGGAGAGAGCTTCCGGGTCACTCTCCCGACCCGCTGCGCGGCAACGACAACGGCCGAAAAGTGAAGCGGTACGATGTCAAGATCCGGCGCCGCGTTGATCGGAAAAGAGAGAATTCAGCGATTCTTTTTAGCTTCCAGAAAGTCGTTCAGTTCGGAATTGATGATATCCGTGATGAACATGTGGCCCGGCGCATGGGTGATAGCAATGGGCGGCTTCGCATTTTCCACCGCTGCCTGAGGCGTTACGCCGCAGGGCCAGAACACGGGAATCTCGCCCTCATAGAAATCGACCGCTTCGCCGTAGTCGGGCTTCATCACGTCGGCAACGCCGACCTCCGCTGCGTCGCCCATGTGGACGGGCGCGCCGTGAACGTTCGGCATTTTCATGGTGATGTCATACGCCTTTTTGGCGTTTTCCGGCGTCATGGGGCGCATGGAGCAGACCATAGGACCGCAGAACGGGCCGGCCGGCTCGGTCATGATATTGGTCTTGAACATCGGCACATTGCGTCCCTGCGCGATGTGCCTGACCTCGATACCCTCGCGCATGAGCGCTTCCTCAAACGAGAACGAGCAGCCAATCAGGAAGCCGACATAGCCCTCCTTCCAGTAGCCGCTTACGTCGGTCAGCTCCTTGCCGTCCCACTTACCGTCGCGGTAGATGCGGTATTTGGGAATGTCGGTGCAGATGTTGCCGCCCTCGCCCATGTCGTGGGTTTCGGGCGTACCACGGACGATCTCGAGAATGGGGCAGGGGAAGGGGTTGCGCCGGGCAAATTCCTCAAAATCTCCCGCATATTCCGGCGGCAGGATGATGAGGTTGGCCTGCGCGTAGCCGCGGCACATACCGGCGGTGGGAAAGTCGATGACGCCCTCGCGGATGAGCTTGCGCACCTCGCTCGGCTTCATATCGATATAAGGGGTAATATCAAAGGCCATGTGTCGTTCCTCCTTGTCAGAATGGGAAATTGCTCAGCGGTCTATGGCGCTGCGCAGGCAGTTCAGCGTAGCGCGCTGCGCAAGCAGAGCCTCCTGTGCAGCGGCGATGGAGACCTTTTCGAAGTGCACTTTGTCGCCTGCCTTGAGCTGGGCGAGAATGCGAAAGTCTGCGGAGATGACGTTGGCGATTTTTGCATATCCGCCGGTGGTCTGGCGGTCGGCCAGCATGATGATCGGCTTACCCGCCGATGGCACCTGGACGGCGCCAAAGGCGATGCCGTCGGAGATGATGTCGCCGCTTTTAACGTGTTCGATCAACTCGCCATCAAGACGGCAGCCCATGCGGTCAAACTCCGGCGTGAGAGTGTAAACGCTGCTGAGAAAGGTCGTGATGCCACGCTCGGTGAACGCATCGTCCTGCGGGCCGAGTACGATGCGCAGCTTATATTCTGCGCGCGGCATGAACTCGGGCGAGGTGTGGCGCAAGCCGAGGTTCTTGAGGTCGGTCTTGGGCGCGCGGAAGCCGATGACGTCATCCTTTTGCAGCTTGCGGCCCTGATAGCCGCCGATCTTTGCTTTCATATTCGTTGAGCGGCTGCCCATAACTACGGGAATATCGAGTCCGCCCGCAAAGGCTACAAACGCGCGGCAGCCGGTGCGCAGCATGGTGAAGCGCAGCGTCTGGCCCGCATTGACGGGAATGGCGCGGTAGGTATCGATACGCTGACCGTCAAGCGTCGCGCCAAGGTCGCCGCCGGTGATTGCGATGATGTTGGGCGCATCAAAGCGGATATGGGGACCCATCATGGTACATTCGAGTACGGCCTCGCCCTCGTCGTTGCCGACGAGAATGTTGGCGATGGACGCGCTGCGCGGATCCATCACGCCGGAGACGGACACGCCGAACTGCTGGTAGCCGATGCGGCCGAGATCCTGCACGCTGGTGAGCATGCCAGGGTTGAGAATGGTGATGCTCATGCCTGCTCCGCCTCCTTTCTCGGGTAGGTGTGAACCGTATAGCCGCTGGAGGCCTCCAGCGCGGCGATACGGTCAAATTCTGCCTGATCGATGGCGTAGAACTTGATGTACTGGCCTGCCTTGGGCAGGATGGGAACGGCGCGGTCAGGGTCGTACATGCGCACGGGCGTGCGGCCGATAAGCTGCCAGCCGCCCGGGGAGTCGATGGGATATACGCCCGTCTGGCTGCCGGCGATGCCGACGCTGCCGGCGGGAATCCTGACACGAGGTTGGGCAAGGCGCGGCGCGGCAATTTCCTCGCTCATACCGCCAAGATAGGTGAAACCGGGGGTAAAGCCCAGCATATAGATGAGATATTCCGTGGAGGTGTGAATCCGGATGACCTCGTCAGGCGTTTTGTGATTGTGCTCGGCGACAAAGCCAAGGTCGGGGCCCATTTCCTCCCCGCCGTAGAGCACGGGGATTTCCAACACATCGCTTGGCGGAATCCGGATGTGGTCAAGCTGATTGAGCAGGCCCTTGAGTTTTTTGACAAGCACACCGTAGGGGATGACCTCAGGGTCGTAGTGAACCATCAGCGAGCGGTAGGTCGGCACGAGCTCCACGATCCCGGGGAGTTTGCTCTCGGTGAGCGCGATGCTAAACGCACGAATCTGCGCGTTGATGTGCTCACTGATCTCGTTGCCGAATTCCACGGTTACGGCTGAGTCACCGCTGAGCAGGAATCTGATGTCGGACATATCGTTCTCCTTTCAGGCGGAGCCGGCCTGTGGGACAGACCGGCTCGCGGAATGGTGCAGGTTCGTTACGCGAAGAGCTTGGCAAGGTTGGGCAGCGCCGTGACGGCAAGGTAGCCTGCGACACCGACCACGCACCAGCCAAGGATCTGCAGCCACACGGGGTGCTTGTACTCGCCGACAATGGACTTCTTGTGGCAGCCGAGCAGCATACAGCACAGGGAGATCGGCAGGATCAGACCGTTGAGAGCACCGGCCAGGATGACCATGCGCTTCGCGCCGCCGAGGATCGCCATAACAAGCGTGGAGAAAGCGATGAAACCGACGATGAACCACTTGTCGTTCTTGGCGATGAAGGGGTGAACGGTCTTGAGGAAGGAGACGGAGGTGTAGGCCGCGCCGATGACGGAGGTGATACCGGCGGAGAACAGCGCGAGACCGAAGAGACGGTAGCCGATGTCGCCGGCAGCAAGGCGGAAAGCCTCGGCTGCGGGGTTGGCAGCGCCAGTGACAGCCGCGACATTTTCAGCCACAACGACCGTACCGGCCGTGCAGACACCGAGCACGCACAGGAACAGCAGGATACGAACGCTGCTCGAGACACAGATGCCGGTCAGGACGGACTTGCGGAAGTGCTTGACTTCCTCCGGCTTGCCGCCCCACCCCGCATCGAGCAGCTTGTGTGCGCCGGAGAAGGTGATGTAACCGCCGCAGGAGCCGCCGAGCAGCGTGACCATGACGGGAATGAGTTCCTTGGGATTCTCAGGGGTAAAGATATGGACGACCGCATCGCCGACGGGGGGCTTGGCCATAAAAGCCACGACCAGCATGACGACGATAATAATGCCGCCGAGGATCTGGGCGACCTTGCCGACGATGTCGTTTGCCTTCTTGGAAAGGAAAATGCAGATGGCAAGCACGCCGCCGATGATGACGCCGGCCTTTTCGGGAATGCCGATCATGGCATTGAAGCCGAGTGACACGCCACCGACATTGCCGATATTGAACGCAAGACCGCCAAGCACAACAAGCGCGACAAGAAGATACCCGAGACCGGGAAGGACCTTATTGGCAATCTCCTGACCGCGCAGGCCGGAAACGCCGACGATAGACCATACATTGGTCTGCGCGATCATATCCATGATGATGACGCAGACGATAACGAAAGCGAAAGAAGAGAGATACTTTGCGGTAAATTGCGAGGTCTGGGTCAGAAAGCCGGGGCCGATGGCGGATGTCGCCATCAGAAAGGCCGCGCCAAGGCTGACGGACAGTGAGCGCTTCTGGGTGGTTTCGTTACTCATGATCATCCTCCTGAAATATTGCCGCAGTGCGGCAGATTTGGGGCGTTGGTCTTTGCGGAACGGAACAGCTGGAAACGAGGCTCTTTTTATACGATCTCGCGGATGGGGGCAATCTCCACGCCACGGGCGGTGAGCTGCGTGCGGATATTTTTGACGAATTCGACGGCCGAAGGGTTGTCACCGTGGACACAGATGGAGTGAGCCGCGATTTCGACCTCCTCGCCGGTGATGGCCGTGACCTTGCCCTCGGTGACCATGCGGACGGTGCGCGCGATGGCCTCGTCCTTATCGTGGATGACGGCGCCGGGCAGCTTGCGCGGCACAAGCGAGCCGTCGGCCTGATAGGCGCGGTCGGCAAAGACCTCGTTTGCGACGCGCAAGCCCAACTGCTTGCCTGCATCAATCATCTTGCTGTTGGCAAGGCCAAGCAGGATAATGTTCTTGTCTACCTCAGCAATCGCCTCGGCGATGGCAAGCGCCAGATCCATGTCTTTACCAGCCATGTTGTAGAGAGCGCCGTGGGGCTTGCAGTGCTGGAGCCTGATACCCTCTGCCGCAGCGAAGGCCATCAGCGCGCCGAGCTGATACTTGACATACGCCTTGACCTCCTTGGACGAGACGACCATGTTCCTGCGGCCAAAGCCCATCAGATCGGGGAAGCCCGGGTGTGCGCCGACGGCGACGCCCGCCGCCTTGGCTGCGGCAACAGTCTTTTCCATCACCAACGGATCTCCTGCGTGATAGCCACAGGCAACATTGACAGAGGAAACATGCGCGATGACCTCGTTGTCGAGCCCGATGGTATACGCGCCGAAGCTCTCGCCGAGGTCGCTGTTGAGATCTACCTTGTACATACTGAAATACCCTCCTTTTTATAGTTGGTCTACAGGGTTTTTCGAGCAAACGGCGTTCCAATTTGATCAATGGAAGCGCTCTTTCAAAAATGTCTGCTCTCCTCTCCCTTGATGATTTCATTTTACAGGATACCGCCGGAAAAAGCAAGAATAATAATACATGGTCTTAGTTGTCACAACAGCAGTATGATTCTGTCTTGCAAAATGCGATTTCGCAGGTTGGATTTGGGTATCAAGGAACGATAAGTCCTTTGCCGGAGCAGCTTTGGCGAGACTTTGTCTTTGACCACATAAAATGCCGTAGGCATGTGTAGAACACAGTGGAAACTCGGGCCGCAAGATGTTAGGAAAAGAATTAAAATCGAGAAAAACCGCTAAAGGCGACTGAAAATACAGAAGAAAGGCTGCGACAGCTTCTTTGATTGGTACAGCGGTGCGTTTTTGGAACGAAAATGAGGATGCTGTAACAGGTCCGTTATTGTACATTATCCACTTTCCAGTGTACAAGGTTTGAAAGGGCTGTGGTAGTGGCTTTTTATCCCCGCCCTTGACACGCCCATAAGCTGCTGTTATTTTGCAGGCAAGGCGGGAGCAGCTCACACCGCTCCCGCCTTGACGGTTACGACCGATCCGCTGTATACGAAAAAGCGGAGGCTGTCAGCGAGACAGCCTCCGCTTGTTTTCTTTTTGCGTTTATCGGTTTAGTACGCGGTGGTCATGGCGCCGTCGACGCAGATGACCTGACCGGAGATCGCGCTGTTTGCGGGCGAGCAGATGAACACCACGGAGCGGGCGTACTCGTCCGCCGTCTGGTAGCGCTTCTGCGGGAAGCTCGCGGCGTCGCGGGTGTTGTACTCCTCGAGCGTGATGCCCGCCTTCTCGGCGCGGATGGTGTTGAGGTACTTGATGCGGTCGTTGTAGATACGGCCGGGGCCCATTGTGTTGACCATGATGTTGTACGGACCGAACTCGCGCGCCATTGTCTTGCTCATGCCGACCACACCCATGCGGAAGGTATTGGAGAGAATGAGGTTAGCCACGTCGGCATCGTCTGCGGTTTCGACAGCAGCGGCAATATTATGATCATCCACTGCGCCAGCGGATACAACAATGTGGTGGTCACAGGGAAAGCTGGATTTACCACTGTCGCAAGACCGGAGTTTTATCAGGAGTAAACAGCAGAGGACCTCTGTCCTTAGAACGGCGTCCGCAGGCAAAGGTCCTCATGATGTGATTTTCGCATTCCGGAAGAAGCATGTGCGAACTGCCTGACAATCTACGCCCGGACAGCTCATCCGCGCTTCAGTTCCAGCCGGACATTCCCGCTTTCATCGACCTGCAGGGTCATATGCTTGATATGCCGCTCAAAGAACTGCTTTCGCTCAGAGGGCGACATTTCGATCCGGGTATTTCTCAGGGCGGCATCAAACATATCATTGACATTCAGGTGGACGGTGCTGTCGATCCAGCGGTACATCTCCTGAAACAGCGCCTTCTTCTTAATGTCTTCACTGTTGCCGGAATAGAAATCATCCAGATAGCAGTAGAAAATACCGGCGTCTGCGAGGGCAGCCTTCATGTCCGGCCCGCACTTCTCATGCTCGATCATCACAAGGAAATCGGCATCTGGCAAAGATGAGATCAGTCCCCAGTAGTCTGAGTCGCTGGAAACGATCACAAAGGAATCCACATGGTTCTGGTAATGCTCCTGGCAGGCGCGTGCAGTCAGCTTGATGTCCACAAGGGACTTGTTCTGCTTGATCCGCTCAGTCATGATGTGCTCGACAGGGATATCCGTATAGCTTTCGAGGATCCGCCATGCGGTCACGGTGTGGATGTCATCGAAAAGAAGGATCGTCGTGATTTTCTGCATGATCTCGCGGTCAAGATTCCTGAGCGTCGCACACAGCTTGTACGGGTCGGAATTCTCGCAGTCCACAACGATGACCGTCTTTTCGCTGGCATTGACGAAATCGTAGATGTTGTTCTTCACAAAGGCGCCGGCATCCGAAACCTTGCTGTACTCGGTAAAGGCATCGCAATGCCACTGGTAAAGCAAGTCCGCAAACTTCCTGTCGCTGTACAGGATGTTGCCCTCGTCTGCCGGCGCCCAGTTGATATACATCTGGTAGGGATAATAGGACAGATTCGCGTAGTAAAGGCCGGCCGCAGCTTTGGTCCCGCTCTCAGTCAGGCCGTCCGGCATGAGGAACAGCTCCTTGAGATACGCCCAGTTGATCCAGACGGGAAACAGGCTCTTGCAGTTATTGATGCGGTCGGAGATCAGCCGGTTGACCTCTATCACATGATGGCAGAGTTTCGTGCTGAATTTTGTGATGAAGTTGACGCCGTCATCCGAAAGCTGCTGGAGGCTGGCGGAAGGGATGAGCTCCGGCATGGAGAGCAGCCCACGGCACTCCATGCGCATTGCGTCGTTGATCCTTTTATAATTGCGCTCAATAGCGGTTCGGATGATACAGAGATTGCGGATGATCCGGGCATTTTTATCCCGCTCCAGCTGATCGTACAGCTCCAGCTTCGGCGGCTCATGCTCATTTTCAAAAATGCGCAGAGGAACGCCGATCAGATAGGCAACTTTTGATACAAGCTCATAGGTATGATCTTTGTGCAGCGCCCTTGCGGGCGCAAGCGTCTTTTCGCCCGGTGCGGTGGTACAGCCCATCATTGGTTCCTCCTGTGCAGTTAGTCGCCCAGCCTGTTCGTAGGGAATGGCTATGGTGTCATAAGCGATTTAACAAATCCATTATACCATAGATAGCAGCGTCGTTCCGTAACCGTCAAAGCTGAGGGCGGCTGGACAGACATGGGACAATAGTGGTGGGGAGTTGTGAAACTTTCCACCACTATAATGTTCAGGGTGTGAAGTAAATGACGAGCAATGAGCTGAAACATGAAGCCAAGAAGCAGGAATGGAGCATGTCTATACAGGAATGCAGGGGCAGCGGTCTCTCTGTAAGTGAATGGTGCCGGCAGCGGGGTGTTACGACAGCCACCTATTACCGTTGGGAACGTGAACTGTTGACAGGCGTGCGGAAAAACGGAGCACCGCCATCAACGGCCGTGACCTTTGCGGAGTTACCGGCGCCGAAACAGGTATCATGCAACGTAGCGGAACGTTGTGCCACACTGCATATTGGGAAGGCCAGTCTGGACATTTACCCCGGTTGTAACGCGGAACAGCTGAGACTGCTGGTGGAGCTTCTGCGCCTATGCTGAACGATTTCACCGGTGCAGATCAAGTCTATATCGCCTGCGGCTACACGGATCTGCGCAAGGGCATAGATGGTCTGGCGCGCCTCGTCCAGCAGCAGTTTGAACTGGATCCATTTACCAACACACTGTTCCTGTTCTGCGGGCGGCGGCGAGACCGTATCAAGGGCTTGTACTGGGAAAAAGATGGCTTCATCCTGCTGTACAAGCGACTGGAACAGGGCGCGTACCAATGGCCGCGCTCTGAATCCGAGGTGAAGACTTTAACGCAGCAGCAGTACCGCTGGCTCATGGAGGGGCTGCAAATCGAACAGCCGAAAGCCCACCACCCAGTGACGGGATTGACTGCTGTCTAAACAAGCAAAACAGGCGGAAATCATTGAAAACACTGGCTTTTTGCCGCATTCTGTGGTATAATGTTTACATGGAAAACAGAGAAATGCAGACAAGCAACACGGAAGAAATGGTGACCATTTCCCGTGCGGAATATGAGCGGTTGCAGCAGGAAAATGCGCAGTTGGAAGCAAAGAGCGCCAAGTTGGAAGAGGCGCATGCAAGACTGGAAGCAAAGTTTGCTGCCCGCGAACAGGAACAGGCGCAGGTCATTACCAGCCTCACGCTGCAAAACGAGTGGCTGCTGGAACAGCTGAAGCTGTCTAAAAAGAAGCTGTTTGGCCGTTCTTCGGAACAGGCGGAGCAGATGGTCATGGAGCAACTGAGCCTGACCTACAATGAGCTGGAGGCCTATGCTTTCGGCACCAAAGCCGCCATAGAGAAGCAGATCACCGTGAAGGCGCACGAGCGCAAACGGCAGTCCGGCAATGTGCTGGATGTCGTTCCGGAGGGTACTCCCACCGAGGTAGTGGAGCACCGTCTGCCGGAGAACGAACGGACTTGTTCTGCCTGTGGCAGCCAGATGGTTGAGATCGGCAAAGAGGTTCGCCGAACACTGCAGATGAAGCCGGCAGAGTTCTGGGTGCGCGAGGACGTGTACTACGCCTACGCCTGCAAGAACTGCGAGCAGGAGACCGGTGAAGCCAACATTGTAAAGGCAGCGAAAGAGCCTGCGCTACTGCCCGGCAGCTTTGCCTCTGCGGAGGCGGTGGCTTATCTGGCAACGCAAAAATTCGTCATGTACTCGCCGCTGTACCGGTTGCAGCAGGAGTTTGAGCGTCAGGGTCTGAAATTGTCCCGACAGGCCATGGCTAACTGGCTGCTGAACACTTCGGAGAAGTGGCTGCGGCCGGTCTACGATACGCTGCGCGAGCAGCTTTGCAAGGAGCCGGTGCTGCATGCGGATGAGACGACCTTGCAGGTGCTGAAAGAGCCGGGACGTTCCTCCACCAGCAAGTCCTATATGTGGCTGTACCGCACCAGCGGCTGCGCAAAACAGGGCATTGTGCTGTATGAGTATCAGCCCACGAGGAAAGCGGAGCACGCCGAGCGTTTTCTGCAAGGTTTCTCAGGATGGCTGCACGCGGACGGATACCAGGGATACCACAGACTGCCGGGCAGTATTCGCGTGGTGGGCTGTTGGGCACATGCGAGGCGAAAATTTGACGAGGCGTTGCAAACGCTGCCCAAGGAGATGCAAAAGGACTCGCCGGCAGCGATTGGCGAATGCTATTGCTCCCGGCTTTTCAAGCTGGAGCAGGCGTTTGCAGAGCTGACGCCGGAGGAACGATATGAAAAGCGGCTGGAGCAGGAGAAACCTGTTTTAGACGCGTTGTTGTCATGGGCAAATGAGATGCAGGCGAAAACCGCGCCGAAATCCGCGTTGGGCAGGGTCATTCACTATCTGCTGGAGCAGTGGCCATACCTGACAAGGTATCTGGAGGATGGCCGTCTGGAGCTGAGCAATAATCGTGCCGAGCGCAGCATTAAGCCCTTTGTGATGGGCAGAAAGAACTGGCTGTTTGCCAATACGCCGGGTGGCGCGCAAGCCAGTACAGTGATCTACAGCCTGATTGAAACGGCGAAAGAAAACAAACTTGGCCCGTACAAATACCTTCTTTGGGTTCTGCAGAGTGCTCCGGGGCTGAGCCAAGCTGACGAATTCTGGGCTGAAAAACTTCTGCCAGCCAACGCCCCACAAGAATGCTATATGACTCATAAATAAAAGACCGCCATCTCGCTGAGCAGCAGCTCGCTTTGAGATGGCGGTCACTATTTTTGATGTGTGCAAATTAGAACCGATCACTGTGCAGTGCATCGTGTATCCGTTCGGCCAGCGCC
>UMHL01042805.1_pt1 | contig 11169 bp, 10 predicted proteins | sample 1965551 | NCBI WGS metagenome assembly UMHL01 (sample SAMEA4836100, study PRJEB28245) | human gut metagenome | biome: gut microbiome; material: fecal sample | place: Denmark | collected 2008 | reverse complement strand
TACCAGTTGACAAACGAACATCATTTAATATCTGGTATGACTGCGTAACTAGCACTGTTATGTTGATTAGAAATGATATGTTTGCCCAAAGCAATATGGGGGATGAAATATTTTGCGATATCGGGATAACGTTCAGACGTTACGATGATGTTAGCGACTGTATCAACTGTGAATACCCATATCTAGGCAATGCAAATATATCAATGTCAATGCTACGCAGTGTTTTATCACAATACATAGTTTAACATTGACAATTCACTATTTATGTGTTATACTAAATGTGTAACCACATTTAATAGATTTCACACGGTCTGCAGGGTTGCCGTGAATAAATAATCAGCCCTATTCCAAACCGCCAATATTATAATATAATATTGAATAATTGTAGGTATGATTTTACATACGCACGATAATTTACACACATGGCGGTTACGTGAGCGTATACAAGGCAGGCATAGACAGACCCCTATTATAGTAAATTAAGAGCTGGCACTGACCCTGTAATGTATGACAAATATTTACAAAATTTTAACAGAAAGAGGTAAATTAAAATGAGCGGTTTTAATGTCAACATGAACAAGAAGGATATTTTTAATGCAAAGAGCGGTAGTATTTCAATCAAAACAGCAGAGGCTGCAGAGTGGCACACTGTTTCAGGATGCGCAGTAGTAGAAAATGGCGGTTTGGATAGGAATCAGAACCCATGTGATATAGGATATATTGCAACAGATGTCGGCGTTTTTGGGTTCGCGTCAAAGGTTTGCATTGACCACATGGACGAATTGGCAGATATTCTCAGCGAGTGTCTGAACGCAGGCGAAGAAGTAAAGGTAAGATTTGTAAAAGGAAAATCTAAAAACGGCGAATTCTATTCACTACAGATACAGTAAATTCAATCGGCTGTAACGTGGTAACACCAAGTTACCACGTTCTGTCGATAGAAAAAAGGGGTGAGAAAATGAGCAAAGACAAGTCACGGGAATGGTTACCTGAATGCGTTAAGGTCAACAAGGTAAAATCAATGTATAACTACTATGTGAAAACATTGTTAAATCGTGTAACAAATATGTTCACGTGGGAGAACCTACCTGAAACAGTTGACGAAAATTTTTTATCAATAACACTAATTACGCAGGGTCGTGTTATATGGACTGATTTTAATTCGAAACTGTATGCACTAAACGGCAATTATGGTGGCGAACCTAACGTTTATTACTACCCGTCACAATTCATTATAGCAAATCCAATTCTAGGCAGTAAAATAGTAGATATAGACAAAACGGGTGTTTTAATGTATCTAACCGATACTGACAAAATATGTAGTAATGGTGAAACGGGCGGTTTGTTCGGGTTAATATCCACAACTGCGCAACTGTTAGCTGATAACATTTCATCAATAAACATAGCGCAACGCAATACACGTATAACCGCCCTAGTAACTGCAGGTAATCAGGCGCAGAAGATATCTGCCGAAAACGCAATACAACGAATGTATGACGGGGACCCGTATGAGGTTGTTTTAAATGATTTAATCAATGCGTTAAAAATCAACCCTATGGTTGAAAGCACTGCAAGCGGTTCCCAGTACATAAAAGAACTGGTCGAACTGAACCAGTATATTTTGGCACAATTCTATCATTCAATTGGTGTAAATGCAAATTATAACATGAAACGCGAACGCGTCAGCGGCGAAGAAATAGCCGTTAATGATGAATGTTTGATAATCAACGTTATTGATATGCTGAACAACCTGCGTGAATCAGTTAAAAAAATCAACACAATGTTCAACACAAATATATCGGTTGATTTTTCAAAAGAATGGAAAGGGGTGCTAAATAATGACAACCAAAGACAAATTGGTGAAACTGATAACAGTGAAATCGATAGTAACGCTACTGCTGACGATAACAGTAATGGTGATAACAATGAACGGCAGAATAACGGGGAATGAACTGCTGAACATCTATACCACAGTCATTGCGTTCTATTTTGGAACACAGTCAGCACGGGGTGACCGCAATGTGTGAAATAGATAACTACGGGTTTGCGACTGTTGATTACTGGAATGAAAATATATCAACATTCAAAAATATTTTCAACGGTGTAAAAACGTTCATTAATTTCAGCGAAACACCTGCAGAAATATTTGATTTATTTCAACTGTATAATGCTGAACGATTGGTGTTTAAAAAATACCCCACAACCATGCAGGAAACTACTAACGCAATAGCACAGCTGACTAAATATTGTATCATATTCGCCCGTACCTATCAGACCAAATACAATAAACTGCTAGCTACGGAAAAACTGGAATATAACCCCATAGAAAACTATTCCATGACCGAAAACGGAACGGACGTGCGAACCCCTGATTTAGTTTCAAATACAACTGCTAGTGGAACATCTAGCGGAAACGCCACAGACATTAGCACAAATACATCTGCAGTAACAACCTATGATAACACCGCAGATTTTATCAACCAAAATAAGGGTACTGCAGATACCACTAACACAACCAGCACAGAAAATTCGTCAACTGGTAAAACAACCACAACGGGAACTGAAAAAACCACACATGAATTTAAACGCAGTGGCAACATCGGTGTAACCACGTCACAGCAGATGATACAATCTGAACGTGAAATAGCTGATTTTTCAGCCCTATCACAATTTGTAAATGATATTGCAAATCTAATTTGTTTGTCAATATATTAAACAAAAAAAGGAGTAATGTAGTATGAAAGTAACACAGATAGCAACCATTCTGAATGAAATTTCCAAGGAAATGATAGGCGAAGGCGCTGTAGTCAACGAAGACCTGTCAAACATAGTCGATATCGGCAGATCGTTCACTAATGTTCTGACCACTGACGGGGGCGTTGACAACTACGTCAAAAAAATTATGGATAAGGTCGGCAGGGTGATTAACGTTGACCGCAAATACACGGGCGGTGCACCTGACATTATCCGTGATAACTGGGAATATGGTTCAGTTCTGGAAAAAATCAGGGTTGATTTGCCAAAGGCTACAGAGAACGATACATGGAAACTGGTGGCAGACACCAAATATGACGATTTCGCAGTTTTTACACCGCCAAATGTTTCAACCAAATACTGGAATAAGAGGATAACATATGAAACCAAGGTATCATATGGTTATGAGCAGGTCAAGTCAAGTTTTGCAGGTCCTGCAACTATGAACGCATTTTTTGCAAACATTGAAAATCGTATACGTTCTGCAATGGCGTTCTATAATACGTCACTGGCAAAACGTACAGTAAATAACCTGATTGCGCAGAAAATTCACAGCAAAAATAACGTTGTAAATCTGCTGACAGAATACAACACAGCATATACAGCAACGCTGACGGCTGAAAAGGCACTGACTGATAAAAATTTCCTGAGATATGCGGCTACACAGATACAGCTATATCGTGATTATATCACAGAAATGTCAATGTTGTATAATGATACATCATATGTAACATTTACCCCGTACGAATATCAGCACCTAACACTGTTGTCACAATTTGACAAGGCAATGATAACCAATATGCAGGCGGACACCTTTCATGATGATTTGGTAAAAGTTGGCACATATGACACCGTTCCATGGTGGCAGGGTTCCGGCACAGATGATAACGTCGCGTTCGCTGAGGCTAGTAAAATTGACGTCACAATCGAGGGTTCTGAAACGGCAGTAACCCAGAATGGTGTTGTAGGTGTTCTGTTTGATAGGGACGCGGCAATGGTTTGTTGCGAAAACTATAGGGTAACATCATTCTATAACCCTAGCAATGAAACAACCAAATTCTATTATAAATGGGATGCTATGTACATGAACGATACGGCAGAAAACTGCATTGTGTTTGTTATCGCTGACGCGGCATAAAATCAATATTATAGCAGGGGTATAATAATATCCCTGCTAATATTTGAATAGGGGTGAAAATATGGCATTTATACTAAACACATATCACACGGCAGATGACCCACGAACGATTACAAAAACATTGACTAATCAGCTAGATTACACGTGCCAGTTGTTAGATAGTGCTGAAATGGTAACACCTACGTTACGTGTTAGGTGTACATCTGAAACATTCAACGCTAACTACTGTTACATATCATTTTTTGATAGGTACTATTTTGTAACGGGTCAAACAGTCGAAACCGCAAACACGATATTGATACACTGCAGACTGGACGTTCTGCACACATACCGAAACGCGTTACTATCCAGCACGTTTCTAGTGACTAGAAACGAAAACATAGGCAGTACATACATCCCTGATACCATGTTACCATTAAAAGGTAATAAGGAAATGAAATTAATAGAATTCACAGGGGGGGATTTTAACCTAGATACCGCCACAGCAAATAGTTACAACTTTGTGCTAAATGTGGCAGGAGGTGGAAGTAATCAAGGAACAGAGGAGAACGGGGGATAGCAATATGAAATTAAATGAAGATGTATGGACAGCAGGTAGGGAAATCAAATTTAGTAGTGGTAAAATGTTAGTTCCTGATATTGGTACTACTACAAGCGATACAACATTTTACAATTTGGTTACAAATGGAAATTTAACTTTGAATGAGGATATCGACCAGTCGATAATGCTAGGAGTGGTATTTAATGGTAAAATATCTGAAAGTGTGTATTGCAAATTTGATAGAACTAACCCACTAGAATATACCATTGAAACACAATTTAATACAATGGATAAAGCTGGTATATATTTAGCGTGGGCGGCTACAAATAATGTAGAATCACAATTAGCCGATTATTTTTTTAGCCGTGGGCGAATTGCGTTCGGTCAATCAACACCGCAATATATGACAACGACACCTATTATTCAATTTGCATTAACATCAATAGTGTTTTATTTACAGGTATTAGCAATCAACAAAAAAAAATTGTTATCAAATACAATTCCTATAGAAATTATTGATGTTGCAACCGCAAACGCAACAGAAAATTTTGACGATATATATTATATTGCAGGCATGGCAGTTACACCATATTTTGGTACAACACCTACATCACCAAGAACCAATAATAACATATATAACTATTATCCCGATGTATACGGAATATATCCTAAATGGAACGGGCATTTTAGTGATGATGTTGTTTTGCCAGCCGGCAGTGTTTACAATAATCAGATTTTTTCAATTGGTGGTATCGCCGAGGATTCATTATCATACGATACAGTAATTTTCCCCCACACGCCGCAAGAATATTTTGACGTTATCGGCAGTAATCGTTATATTTTTACTAAATACAAATACGGTATATCTCAGTTTTTCCGTTTAGTTGATATTTTTGCAGAAACTGGAATGTATTATACAACTAACATTGAAACTGCAAAAACTGCAGTAACAGGCAAAGGTGCTACAGACCCATTTTTACAGATAGGAAAAATTACAAATGACGGAAAATTAACGGGCGAATCCGTCGCCGGTAAAGACACCGCCGACGAGCCGCAAGCAGATTGGACTAACCCCTCAGATTTTGGCAAAAATAATGGTTTTAACGGGATTGATAATACAGACCCTAACAACTACACCGATAGAATAGACCTAAACAAACCTACACTGTCAAACGTTAACGTGTTTAACCGCAGTTTCGCAGTAACATCAAACAATGTTCGTCAATTAGCCGATTTCTTATGGAACGCTGACGAAACGAAATTTAACGAAATTATAAACGGTTTAGCGTTAATGGGTGAAAACCCTATGAATGGCATTATTGACCTACGGCTATTCCCATTTAATGTAGCGTTAAAAAATTCTGCAACGAATGCTGAATCAATTGTAATCGGCAGAACAAACACGGGTGTAAATGGTATTAAACTAACGGAAAATGTAAACAGTTTAATTGACCTGGGTGAATGTACATTTTTTACTAAATTCAAAAATTTCCTAGATTATGAACCATACACGACAGCACAGCTATATATTCCATATATTGGCGTTGTACCTGTTTCCACAGCGGAATTTATGGGACATAGAATATCAGTTAAAATGATAGTTGACTATACCACGGGTGCTGGGACCGCTATCGTATTTAAAGACGACATACCATTTATTTACAGAAATGGTGTAGTAGGGGTATCAATTCCAATGACGGGAACAGACAGTGCAAATTACGCTAGTACAATTATCGGCAATGTAGTTAGCGGTGCTGTTGGTGGTGTAACGTCAATTGCTAGTGGAAATATTGGCGGTATGGTTAGCAGTGCTGAAAAATTGTATAGTGGTTTTGCAACTGGTACTAATTACCAAGAATCAGGTTCAAGTTCCCCGTCTGTTGCAACGTGGCAACCGCAACACTGTTATTTCATTATTGACAGACCTGTTTTAAACGTACCTAGCAATTATGGGCGAACGGTAGGTTATGCGTGCGAACAAACTGGAAAACTGTCCGATTTTACGGGGTTTACTGTAGTTAGCAACCCTGAAATATCGTTTAAATGCACTGACACAGAAAAAACCATGCTGTCACAGTTATTGACTAGCGGTGTATTTGTATAATTGGAATCAACGTCACGCACTGATTAATTCGTGTACCAGTGACGGGAATATTATAAACCCCTATACTGTATTAGTATAGGGGTTTACTATTATGATAGAAACGTTTGTTTTATTTGTGCCTGTTGTTTTATCCAGTTTCGTATTATTTCGCCCGTGGTATTGTCAGAAAAATACATTTTATTGCGGTTTATTAGTTCCCTGATGATTTTATGTGCGTCCGTGGGTGTTTCGTTGATAGATTGACACCACATAGGATACGGGGAAACGTCCAAACTATATGCTACATCGTTTTCTGCTGGTGTTCTGTTGGTGTTGGTGTGTGGATTAAACATAACAAAAACGTGTCCGTTGTCATTGACTATATTTCCCCTGATTATGTGTTCTTCAAAAATTACAAAAAATACAAACGCTATGTTGTCACGGTTAACAGAAATGGGACAATGTGGGTAACCCTTAATTTCCCATTTTCCGTTAGTTATCATTTTTAATTGTGGGTTATCGAACGCAAAATATTTAGCAGTTTTCATCGTGTTTGTGGTATCGTTGCAGTATTCAACGGCAACGCGCAAACCGCTGTCGCCATAATCAACTATTTGTATTTCACCCTGTTTCATTTTGTCAATTCTTGTCAATCCCATTTCAGCAAAATACGGGCATGACTGATTGACTGTATTTGCTAACATATATATTTCACTACCGTCCCTGTCACGTATGATAGATGATAGGATATTTTGGAATAATACAAATTCGTTAGGCAGATAAAAACGTCTAGTTATGAATTCGTCAAACAAAATAATAGGAAAATATCCATTATCTGCACCCTTTGTGGTTTCCATAGTGTTCAACGCGAAACAATGTATAAATGGTTCAGTCGATTTTTTTATAACTTTGCCATTTTCAACCAGTGTAAAATAGAAACAGTTGGACTGAAAACAATAGCTATTCCATTGGCCGTGGGTATGTTTCGCAATATCATGGTCAGCACATACTAAATTATTTAGATTTTTTCTAGTTATTTCCTCATCGAAACGCCTGATGTATGCTAGTTTCCACCCGTGTTCTAACGCCCGTTCTACAACGCTGAATGTTTTGCCGTTTGAACGTTTACCGAAAATAATGTTATATGTAGCATTAGTTTTCAGTATTCGTTTTAAACTGTAATATTCATCAACTGGGGCACCCATTATTTTGTTAATTATTTTATTCATTCTTTACTCCTTTTTCCGCAGGGGTTCAATATATCCCTGTTTAAATTTGTCACGTGCCATTGCAATTATATCATCTGCATATGTATCCATATCTGCAGTAGCTAACCAAAAATTCAGCCATTCAGGATAACGCAGGGGATATTCCACGGCACTATAGAACAATTTACGTTTACGATAGTTTACATCCGTGGAATAATTTATACAATAGTTTTTCTGTTGCATATCATTGATTAATCGTATAATGACCGCCCCGGCTAACTGTTTCATAGCCGTGTTGTAATCACATATTTCACTAGCGTTTAGGTAATTGCCAGTACAACCCATGTTTACCACTCCGTTTCATATTTTTAAAATTTTCAGATAATCAGGTTTAGGGCATTCCATAGCCCCGTCAACGTATTGTGAATTAGAAATATATTCCAAAAATGCGACCGTTAGGCTGAGACTATAGTCCTGTTCTGTCATGTGAATATAACTGTTTTCGTCAACAACATCAGTTTCGCCTAGGTAGTCGGTGATTTTGTCAGAAAAATCATCACCTTTGTTACTATATGACAGTGTTGATTTGCCCGTGGGATATTTAACATTGCCGTTACTATCTGTATAGACTGCAGGGATATACATATTATCATCAAAAAAATCAAACGGGCTGATTTTATGATTTTCACAGTATTCCATTATATACGGCACTGCCGTTTTTTTGTTCAATCCTGAAACAGTTATACTAAAATCATCACCATTGTATGAAAATGCGTAACGTTTCGCGCCTAGTGTTTTGAAATATTTGTAGGTCTTCTCATAGTCAAATACCCCTAGGGGGGTATGTTCACCCCTGATTGTAACGGGGTTTACCATATCACGGCTAACACCTATTTCGTCACAGCGTTTCAACATATCATTGAATACACGTTCGTTATAATCGTCAATCCACGTTTTGTATTTTTCGGGGTGTAGGTATTTTATGCTATCAGTATCGCAGTATACAACGTCAATCCCCATTTTCAAAACACCCCTGAACAGTTCATGCCTAGCCCACGCAGTCACCCATACACCCCACTGATATAATAGAAATTGTTTATTGTTCCCTATGTAGCTATCCAACAACGCGCCGTTTATATCCTGTTCAACATCTTGCCAAAATCCGCCTATATCATCATCGTTTTCCACAAATTCGCATTCATTGTTTACGGGGTTTGTAACGCTCATTCCGTATGCACTGTTTAACATTCCTTTTTTTAGCAAATATTCCTGTTCTTTACATTTTACACCTTTTAATGTTGTTTTATCTGAAAACAATGTCAAAACGCATTGCAGAAATTCATCAGGCAGATATCCATAGTTAGCAACCCACATTTGAACAACGTGAATTTGGTCAATTTCATAAAATTCACAAATATCGTTATAATCAACATCTGTGATATAGGTGTACACCTTATCTGCTGATACTATACGCCCGTTGTCATATATTCCGTTTTCAACGTACTGGCATTTTGAACTACTAATTATATGGTTAGGGGTTTTAGCATTAACCCCTTTTAAACAGATTTCAATCAAACACGCCTTCGCGGTCACCAGTGTTTCAAACTGTTTCCGGCTATTTACGGGCACTTTGTAAAATTTTGTCATAGGATATTTGTGACGAACCATTTGTGCAGGGTAACTGCTAGTAAAATCTATAGCACCCACGTTTTCACACGTTTCGCCAACGTGCAGGACGTTAGCATGTGTAAATCCACCTGCAAAACATTTGTGCATTAATATGAACAATTCTGGTTCTGTAGGGGCGCAGTGTTTGATAAATGTTCGGTATTGTTCAAAATTGGTATGTGTTGAAATGTATTCATAACAGTATCTACGCACATACCCCGTTTTTGTCAACGGGATATTAGCTATACTGTTACCATTTTGTAACATTTCCTGTTTTATGAACCAGTATATAATCTGTACGTCATTTTCACAATATGCTAGTTCTTGTTCGGTTAGGGGGGTTTTGCGTGTTCTGATTATTTTATAGTCTAGGTCACCAGTCAATTTTGTTATATCGTGGATTGTTATTTGGTCTGCTGTTTTTGCTAGGGATAACCCTGACAAAACATACGAACATCTAAATTCAAAACAGTCATCAATCACACATTTCATAGGGTGACGATTTACCCGGGCGAACACGTCCGACACTGGAAAACGACCCTGCAAAAACTGAAATTCGTATGCTAGGTTATGAACATATATTACTAGGCGTTTTTTACGCGATAATTTATAGCGTTGTTTCAGTTTTCGCAGAACCCCCATGAATTCATACCAGTAACGACCATACACGGGAACCCCATTCAGCGACATTGAAAATTCATACATGAACGCACGTTTATTGCCGTCATTATCTATGTATGACGTTGTTTCAATATCAAACGCAAATGGTGCATTGATATATGCACATTTGCTGGTATTGTGTTTGCGCACTGTTTCAATGTTAGGTAATGTATTTATATCAAACGTTGTAACGTACTGCATAACTCTCCCTCGTCGACTGCTAGTAATATGTACTGCTAGTAATATGTATAGTTATCGGTAACCTTTTGAAAAAAATCATCATTTGATTGTGCGGTTTGTATAGCGTGCAGTATGCTATCTTCTGCGCCCTGTTCGCCTTTGCTGTATCCCAGTTCTGTGATGATATGGTATGTTTGTTCTGATGATATTCCGAACCGTTTAAATTCGCCCATATACCGACCTATTAGTCGATTAATTGCGCCGACGATGTCGACACTGGGGGTGTTACCAGTATAGGCGGTTATCTTTGTTTTGAATGTTGTAATCTCGTTTTTAACGTCCTTGACAGTGGTCTTTGCGTTCAGGAAACGAATTAACTGTTTTAACTGCACCTCTCGGGTTTCTCTGGTTCCTGATACTGAACGACTGAAACGTCCTGAATTGGTGCCGATGGGTGCAGTGTGTGTTACTGCCTCCCAGTTGCGTTGAATGCTTGCAGAATTATTCCACAGTCCCTCACGTTTTAGTCGCTCTATGCGGCTATTAGCACGTTTTGAATAACGTTTAATTTGCGCGTTTAGCGCCTTGTCTGATAGCCCTTGCACAAATTTCTCAGGTATTATTGGTTTAGGCATTGCCGAACTCAACTCCTTAGGATTGTTGAAATTAATATTGTTTATTCTATTTCACGTTTAAACTAGGTATTGTGATAAAACACTGCGTAGCATTGACATTGATATATTTGCATTGCCTAGATATGGGTATTCACAGTTGATACAGTCGCTAACATCGTCGTAACGTCTGTACATAAACCCGTTTACGCAAATTAGTTCATCCCCCATATTGCATTGGTCAAAAATATCATTTCTAATCAACATAACAGTGCTAGTTACCCAGTCATACCAGATATTAAATGATGTTCGTTTGTCAACTGGTA
>UMHL01013085.1_pt1 | contig 11211 bp, 10 predicted proteins | sample 1965551 | NCBI WGS metagenome assembly UMHL01 (sample SAMEA4836100, study PRJEB28245) | human gut metagenome | biome: gut microbiome; material: fecal sample | place: Denmark | collected 2008 | reverse complement strand
ACTCCAAGGTGCCGAAGAAATATAACAAAGAGTCTTGCGCTGAGAGGTGCATTCATTGTACAATAAAAAGGTATGCGATAAAATCGACAGGGCCGGGACGTTCCGGCCTGTAAAAATAAGTGAGGCTGGATATGGAAAAGAAAGATATTCGTGTGCTGGCGCTCGACCTCGACGGCACCCTGACCAATGACCAGAAGGTCGTCACCCCCGCCACCCGCGCAGCGCTGGATGCCGCTGCTGCCAAGGGTGTGACCATCGTGCTGGCCTCGGGCCGTCCCACGGCAGGCGTCATGCCGCTGGCAAAGGAGCTGGGACTGGATAAAAAGGGCGGCTGCATCCTCTCGTATAACGGCGGTGCCATCATCGACTGTGCCACCGGCGAGACGCTCTACCGCAAGCAGCTGGATGCAAAGTATGTGCCGCAGCTCTGTGCCTTCGCCAGGGAGCAGGGCGTGGTCATCATTACCTATAATAAGCAGGGCGTCGTCACCGAAAGCCCCGAGGACGAGTGGGCGCTGAAGGAGTGCTTTACCTGCAAGCTGCCCATGCAGAAGGTGGAGGACCTCGCCGCCTATGTGGATTATCCCATCTGCAAGATGCTCATTACCCTCGACCCCGCCCGCCGCGGCGAGGTGCTGGAAGCAGGCCGGAAACAGTTTGCGGGCGAGATCGACCTCTACCCGTCCAGCCCCTTCTTCATCGAGGCTGTGCCGCTGGGGGTCGCCAAGGACGTGAGCCTCGGCAGTCTGCTGGAAAGCAGGGGGCTGACCCGCGACAACCTCATGGCCTGCGGCGACGGCCTCAATGACTGCTCTATGATACGCTTTGCCGGCGTGGGTGTGGCCATGCAGAATGCAGAGCCCCCCGTCAAGGAGGCGGCGGACTATGTGACCGTCGCTGACAACAACCACGACGGCGTGGCTGAGGCCATTGAGAAGTTCATTTTTTGAAAGGATACCAGACGCAAATGCCGCGCAACTTAGTTTTATTCGATTTGGAGTGGAACATCGGCTATCAGCCGTTTATCTTTAATTATCACGGTGTCCAGCAGACGTTCCGGGGGGAGATCATTGAGATCGGTGCTGTCAAGATCGACGAGGACGCCAACGTGCTGGATACCTTCTCCATCCACCTGCGTCCCCGCATCTTCCGCTGCCTGCAGCACCACATCGCCAAAGTCACCGGTCTGACGCAGGAGGACCTCGACAAGGGCGAACCCATCATCCAGGGCCTCCGCCGTTTTATGAAGTGGTGCGGCCCGGACGCCGAGTTCGCCGAGTGGGGCATGGATGATGTGCCGGTGCTCAAGCAGAACCTTTTCCTCTGCAATCTCGACGAGAGCCGCCCGACGGTCTGGTACGACCTGCAGCAGCTCTTTCTGCGGGAGTACCCCCGCAAGGAAGGCGAGGGGATGAAGCTGGAAAATGTCGTCACCCGGATGGGGATCCCGCTGGAACGCCCCTTCCACGACGCTCTGTCCGACACCCTCTACACCGCCGACCTCTGCCGCCTGCTCGACCTGCGGGCCGGACTGGCCGCTTACCCCAGCGAGGAGGACACCCTGCGCCAGAGCCTTTGTCCTACGCCGGGCGACTACCGGGATTTCAGGGTCTTCCGGGGCTATCTGGACCAGTCTATGTGGAAGCTGGACCCCGTCATCGGCACGATGGCCTGCCCGGTCTGCGGCACAGCCCTGCAGCCGGATGACGTCTGGCTGAAAAAAGGGAGCAGCGGCTGGTATACGCTGTCCCAATGTCCCGTCTGTAAGGGCCGGGGCGGCGAGGCCGGCCGGGGCGTGTTCCAGAAATACCGGATGTCGCGCCGGGACGGCCTGCACTGGGCCTTCGCCCGCTGCGTCCAGATGCCGGACGATGCAAGCCTGGTCCGCTGGAAGAAGCAGAAGGCCCAGTATCTGGAGCGTCAGCGCCTCAAGGCCGAACGGCAGGCCGCCGAAGCAGAGGCCGCCCGACACATCTTCTGAGGCAGAAGAATAAAATATCGTGCAGGAAAGAACGACGCTGTTTCGTATTGTAAGGAGAGACAGGAAGAATAAGGCAAAAAAGCTCAGATTTTGTTCATATCCCGGTCATAGATGCTGGATATACTAAGAAGGAACATCAGGCAGAAACGAAAGGGATGGTACGAGCACGATGGAAACGATGCTCATCGACTGGCTCCACCAGCTGGGTACGCTGGAATTCTGGGAGGCATTGTTAGAGGGCTTTGAAGGGCTGGGGCCGTTGGTCCCTATCCTGCTGGCGATGGTGGAATCCATTTTTCCGCCGCTGCCCCTCATCGCCATCGTGGCCCTCAATATCGCGGCCCACGGCGGATTTCTTGGCTTCGTCTACAGCTGGCTCGGTGTGGCCGCAGGCGGCACGGTGGTGTTTTTGTTCTGGCGGCGGGTGGTCAAGCGCTTTTTCTGGAAGCTGGCCTCTCGCTCCGAACAGCTGAAAAAGGCCCAGCAGTGGGTCAGCCATGTGGACACCGCCACCCTCTTCATGCTGGCGGTCCTGCCCTTCACGCCCACGTCGTTCCTGCATCTGGCCTTCGGCATCTCGGACTTTGACGAGAAACGCTATCTGCTCACCCTTCTGGCGGGCAAGGCCGTTATGGTGGCCATGATGGCTCTCTTCGGCCAGTCGCTGGTCAGCGCGCTGAAAAATCCGGTCTATCTCATCCTCGCCATTGCCATCTGGGCCGGGATGTACTGGGTGAGCAGGAAGTTCTGTAAGAAGCACGATTTGGATCGATAAAATTGCGAAGCGCTTGACTTTTTTGCTGAGAGTGCATATAATGAAATCATAAAGGAACGGATGAGTATTCCATGTGCTCACCTTAATTTCAGCAAGCAAGAAGCCCCACGGTACTGCGAATACCGAGGGGCTTCTTGCTTTTAATTAGTGCTTACCGGCCTTGAACCATCCGCCAAGCCACTTGTAGATGTATTCAGCTACTACACCTGCTGCGACGGACAGAATAAAGGAACGAATATCTTCCATGTGCATTCACCCCCTTCCCCAATTTGAATGGAGTCGGAAGGCCGACACCTAAAGAATATCATAAAATTCGACAAAGCACAAGAAAAAGCCGCTGTACAGCTGTGAAAAGCTGCACGGCGGCTTTTGTGGTAGTATGCTTAGTTCTCGGCCAGATTGCCGGTATAGAGCTGGTAATACTTGCCCTTCTTGGCGATAAGCTCGTCGTGGCTGCCGCGCTCGATGATGCGGCCCTGTTCCAGCACCACGATGCAGTCTGCGTTGCGGACAGTGGAGAGGCGGTGGGCGATGACGAAGCTGGTGCGGCCATACATCAGGCCGTCCATGCCGCGCTGCACCAGAGCCTCGGTGCGGGTGTCGATGGAGGAAGTAGCCTCATCGAGGATGAGCACCGGCGGGTCGGCGACGGCTGCGCGGGCGATGGCCAGCAACTGACGCTGGCCCTGCGACAGGTTCGCGCCGTCGCCGGTCAGCATGGTGTTGTAGCCCTCGGGCAGGCGCTTGATGAAGCCGTCGGCGTTGGCCAGACGGGCTGCGGCGATGCACTCCTCGTCGGTGGCCTCCAGACGGCCATAGCGGATGTTCTCCATGACCGTGCCGGTGAACAGGTGGGTATCCTGCAGCACGATGCCCAGAGAGCGGCGGAGGTCGGCTTTCCTGATTTTATGGATGTTGATGCCGTCGTACCGGATCTTGCCGTCCTGGATGTCGTAGAAGCGGTTGATAAGGTTGGTGATGGTGGTCTTGCCGGCGCCGGTGGAGCCGACGAAGGCGATCTTCTGGCCCGGACGGCCATAGAGGTTGATGTCGTGCAGGACAGTCTTGTTCGGTACATAGCCGAAATCGACGTCCGTAAAGGTGATGTCGCCTTCCAGCTTGTGGTAGGTGGTGGTACCGTCGTGGTGGGGGTGCTTCCAGGCCCAGATGCCGGTGCGCTCGTTGGTCTCCACGAGGTTGTCGTCCTTGTCGTACTTGGCGTTGATGAGGGTGACATAGCCCTTATCGGTCTCGCTGGGCTCATCCATCATCTTGAAGATGCGCTCTGCACCGGCCAGTGCCATGATGATGCTGTTGGCCTGCATGGACACCTGGCTGATGGGCATATTGAAGCTCTTGTTCAGGGACAGGAACGCCATGACAGTACCCAGCGTGACGCCGCCCATGCCGGTGACGGCCATGGCTGCACCCACCAGAGCGCAGATGGCGTAGCTGATGTTGCCCAGCTGAGCGTTGACGGGCATCATGATGTTGGCGAAGCTGTTGGCCTGCTTGGCGCTGTCCTTGAGCTTGTCGTTCAGCTCGCGGAAGCCCTCGAGGGCTTTCTGCTCGTGGGTGAAGACCTTGACGACCTTCTGACCTTCCATCATCTCTTCGATGTAGCCGTTCACCTTGCCGAGGTCGCGCTGCTGTGCGATGAAGTACTTGCCGCTCTGCTGGGTGATCTTCTTGGAGCAGAAGAGCATCAGGGCCACCATCAGCATGGTGACGATGGTGAGCTGCCAGCTCAGCATGCACATGCTGGCAAAGACGGAAACGATGGTGATGGCGCTGGACACCAGCTGCGGGATGCTCTGGCTGAGCATCTGGCGGAGGGTATCGACGTCGTTGGTGTAGACGGACATGATGTCGCCGTGCGGATGGGTGTCAAAGTAGCTGATGGGCAGGCTCTCCATGTGGGTGAAGAGCTGGATGCGCAGGTTGCGCAGGGTACCCTGGGTGACGTTGACCATGATGCGGGCGTTGAGCCAGGCGGCGAGGATGCCCACCACATAGATGCAGCCGACGCGCACCAGCGCACCGGCCAGCGGTGCAAAGCTGGGGTCCTGCTGCTGGGTCATGGGGATGATATAGTCGTCGATAAGGGTCTGCAGGAACAGGCTTGCCTGCACATTGGCCAGCGCGCTGACCACGATGCAGATGAGCACAAGGATGCAGTGAGGCAGATAGTGCTGGAACACCTCTGCCATGATGCGCTTGAGCAGCTTGCCCGGGTTCTCGACCTTCGGACGCGGGCCTCCCATGCCGCGGGGGCCGGGGCCATGGACGACTTTTGCTTTCTGTTCTGCCATTACTGCTCACCTCCCTGCTTGTCGAAGTCACCGCCGCCCTGAGTCTGGCTGTTGTAGACTTCCTGATAGATCGCGTTGTTCTTCAGCAGTTCCTCGTGGGTGCCGAGACCGTTGATCTGGCCGTTGTCCAGCACGAGGATGCGGTCGGCATCCTGCACCGAGGAAATGCGCTGTGCAATGATGATCTTGGTGGTGCCGGGGATCTCCTCCCGGAACGCCTTCCGGATCTTTGCGTCGGTGGCGGTATCCACGGCACTGGTGGAGTCGTCGAGGATGAGGACCTTCGGCTTGCGCAGCAGGGCGCGGGCGATGGTCAGACGCTGTTTCTGGCCGCCGGACACGTTGGAGCCGCCCTGCTCGATCCAGGTGTTGTACTTGTCCGGGAAGCGCTCGATGAACTCATCGGCGCAGGCCAGCTTCGCCACACGGATGCACTCTTCCTCGCTGGCGTTCTCATTGCCCCAGCGGAGGTTGTCGAGGATGGTGCCGGAGAACAGGACGTTCTTCTGGAGCACCATGGAGACCTCGTGGCGGAGGACGTCGAGGTTATAATCCCGGACATCCACGCCGCCCACGCTGACGGTGCCGGTCTCGGCGTCGTACAGGCGGGGGATGAGCTGCACCAGACTGGACTTTGCGCTGCCGGTGCCGCCGATGATGCCCAGCGTCTCGCCGGGCTTGATGTCAAAGGTGATGTCGTTCAGGACAGGCTGGCCGGAGCCGTGCTTGTACTTGAAGGTGACGTGATCGAAGCGGATGCTGCCGTCCCTGACTTCCTGCACGGGAGCCTTGGCGGGGGGCAGGTCGGTCTTCTCGTCCAGAACTTCCACGATACGCTTTGCGGAAGCGGCGGACATGGAGATCATGACGAAAGCCATGCTCAGCATCATCAGAGCCATCAGGATGTTCATGATGTAGCCGAACAGAGCATTCAGCTGGCCGGTGGTCAGCGCGCCGTGCAGGATGTACTTTGCGCCGAACCAGCTCAGGGCAATGTTGCAGCCGTAAATAGCCGTCAGCATGGCGGGGTTGTTGAAGCTCAGACGGCTCTCTGCGTTGACGAACTGCTGATACAGACCCTCGCAGGCTTTGGTGTACTTCTCGTTCTCGAAGCCCTCGCGGACGAAGCTCTTGACCACGCGGATGGCGGAGACGTTCTCCTGCACGGAGGAGTTCAGGTTGTCGTAATTCTTGAAAACACGGTCAAAAATTTTGAAGGTGGGGACCATGATGCTTGCCAGCACGGCCAGCAGGAAGGCGATGGCCACCACGAAGATGAGGGTCAGAGGGCCGCCGATGCTGAACGTCATGATGAGTGCGAACACCAGATGGACCGGGGCGCGCACACACATGCGCTCCATCATCTGGAAGGCGTTCTGCAGGTTGGTCACGTCGGTGGTCATGCGGGTGACGAGGCCGGCGGTGGAGAATTTGTCGATGTTGGAGAAGGAGTAATGCTGGATGTTCTCATACATCGCATCGCGCAGGTTGCCGGCAAAACCGGTGGACGCCTCGGCAGCATACTTGCCGGCCAGAATGCCCAGCAGCAGGGCGATGGCCGCCACCGCGAAGGTGAGCAGGCCGTATTTGACGATGGCGGTCATATCGCCTTTTTCAATGCCAAGGTCGATGATGAACGCCATGATGGTGGGCAGCAGGATGTCCATGACTGCTTCCAGTGCGGAAAACATCGGCGTCAGGATTGCGGCGCGTCTGTATTCGCCCAGATGGGAAGCAAGCTTCTTTATCATACTTTGAGCCTCCTTTGAATAATTGTTTGGTACGGAACAATTTTATACAAAACAATATTAAAGTCAATGCTTTTTCCAAAGTTTCGGAAAAAGTTCATATTTGTTTCACTTTAGGCCGAGATACAACTTATTCAGCAGCCGCAGCAGCTCGGTGTTCTCTTCCTCCGTCAGCAGGCTGGCGACGTATTCGTCGGTCTGGTGGAGGGCGAGCATGGTATTTTCGTGGAACTGACGGCCTTTTTCGGTGAGGACCAGCTGCTTGAGGCGGGCGTCTTGCTCCACGCTCCGGCGGGTGATGTAGCCCTTGCGCTCCATGAGCTGCAGGATGTTGGTGACAGTGGAGCGGGTGATGGAGAACTCCCGCTCGATGTCCCGCTGGAACACCGGGGTCTCGGAGTGCCGGTAAAGATACTCCATGATCCAGCCGTGCATGGGGGTCACGGCCTCCACGCCATTGGTGCGGGCGATCTGGCCTATCTTGCGGAAAATAAGGTTGTTCACCCGGCGCAGCTGGGCCGGGATGACCTGCGGCGCCTCCCACGGCGGCGCGATGGGGGTGCAGGCGGGTTCAAAGGCTTGGTTCATAGTATCATCCTTCTGGTTTGGCTTTTGCTGTGAATGTTCGAACGCCGAACTGTTTCACATAAAACTGTTCGATACAGGACTATTATGCTCCAAAAAAAGAGGGCTGTCAACCCTCTTTGGATGATTCGTCCCACTGGCCCAGCCCGGTGAGGATGGAAACGGCCACCTCGGGCTTATTCGTGACCACAAGCTCCGGGTCCAGCCGGAACAGCTGGCGCAGGTCGTCCCGGCTGTCCGCGCCCACCGGCCAGGGCGCGACCTTGAAGCCGTGGGCGTGAGCGTTGGGGACAAGGTCTTTGTCCCGGAAAAAGGCGTGGTACTCCGGCCCGACGTAATCCACCGGGAAGCTGAACTGGGCCACATAGTTCACAAAATCCGTCTGATAATAATACTGCTGCAGAATTTCGGCCAGGTTCATGCCGGGGAAGATGGAGTAGAGAAAATCGAGACGGTCTTTCAGGTAGTAGATGAGGACGCTGTTCTCTTCGTCCAGACTGCTGGGGTCTTCCAGCAGAGCGGCCGCTTCGCTGAGGGCCTGGGGGCTGGAAAGCTTCTCCACGAGAGGGTCGGTCTTCTTGAGGCCCAGCTTCTCCCAGAAGGTAGCCGGCTGGCTGAGCTGGGATTCGGGGCTGAGGGTCATGGCGCAGGTGGCCATCTGGGGCATCCGCTCCTTCACCCGGCGGAGGGTGCCGTACTCGAAGGAGGTGAGCACGGCCTTTTCTTCCAGCCCGGCGTCAAGGACGGCGTCGATGACCCGGTCCACGATCTCTTCGTCCCGGTCCAAGTAGGGCTTTAACTCAATATGTACCATCCTGAAGTCCTGCGCGGCTTCCAGAACCTCTTCGAGGGTGGGGATCTTTTCGCCCGCGAACTCCGGGCTTTTCCATTTTCCGAAATCCAGCTGGCGCAGGTCGTCGAAGTCCATATCCGGGATGTTGCCGTGGACGCCGGTCTTGAGGTCGGTGAGGTAGTCGTGGGCCACCACGAGATGACGGTCTCTGGTGATTTGAACGTCACACTCGAAGCCGTCCGCACCCAGCGTCTTTGCCAGACGGAACGCGGTCAGCGTGTTTTCGGGGGCCAGATGGGACGCGCCGCGATGGGCGATGATGAGAGGGCGCATGGCATGGACCTCCTTAAAAGACAAAAGTTGAAAAATGCGATGCTGTTCCCCATGATACACGTTTTCACAAATTTCGTCAATGACGGCGTTTCGGTCAGCGAGGCAGGCGAAAATGGGGCGAAAGTACGACTTTTACCGTCAAAACGACGAAAATTTAAGCTGAATTTTAGCACTTTTCACGAGAAAAAACCAAAAATCGGCCCATTTCTCTCCCATCTGTTTCTTCCCAACGGACAATTCCTGTGATAAGATTATAGTGTAACAGGACGGCAGACAGCCTGCCAATGACCAAAAGAAAAGATACCTACGGAATAAGGAAAATGGAGAGTTTTGCTATGACTGAGTTCAAGCCCATCAAGGAAGGCAAGGTCCGCGAGATCTACGACAACGGCGACAGCCTCATCATGGTCGCCACCGACCGCATCTCTGCATTCGATGTTATCTTAAAGAATAAAGTCACCAACAAGGGTAAGGTGCTGACCCAGATGAGCAAGTTCTGGTTCGACTACACCCGCGACCTGCTGCCCAACCATATGCTGAGCGTGGACGTGAAGGAGATGCCCGAGTTCTTCCGGCAGCCCCAGTACGAGGGCCGCAGCATGATGTGCCGCAAGCTGACCATGCTGCCCGTCGAGTGCATCGTCCGCGGCTACATCACCGGCAGCGGCTGGGCCAGCTACCAGAAGACCGGCAAGGTCTGCGGCATCCAGCTGCCCGAGGGCCTGAAAGAGTCCGAGAAGCTGCCCGAGCCCATCTACACCCCCTCCACCAAGGCTGAGATCGGCGACCACGACGAGAACATCTCCTACGAGCAGAGCATCGACGTGCTGGAAAAGCTGTTCCCCGGCAAGGGCGAGGAGTACGCCACCAAGCTGCGTGACTACACCATCGCTCTGTATAAGAAGTGCGCTGAGTATGCCCTCTCCCGCGGCATCATCATCGCCGACACCAAGTTTGAGTTCGGTCTGGATGAGGAGGGCAATGTCATCCTCGGCGACGAGATGCTGACCCCCGATTCCTCCCGCTTCTGGCCGCTGGAGGGCTACGAGGCCGGCCACGGTCAGCCCTCCTTTGATAAGCAGTTCGTCCGCAACTGGCTGCTGGCCAACCCCGACAGTGATTACGACCTGCCGCAGGACGTCATCGACAAGACCATCGCCAAGTACGAGGAAGCCTACGAGATGCTGACCGGCAAGAAGCTGTAAGCACTTCCATAAATTCAACATCTGCCGCCCGCTTTGTGGAAAACGAAGCGGGCGGTTTTTGTGCGAAAAACTTTTTCCTCTTGAACGGCGCGGTGGGCAGTGTTACAATAACACAAGTAATGGGCAGAGAAACGGCCCTTCGTGTGAGAAGAGAGTGCCGCGCGGACGGCGAAAGGAAACAGTCAAATGGAGATCAGCACGCGGGAAAAGACCTTGCAGATCGTCAGCCGATACGTTATCATCACCCTGAGTATCAGCATCATGACCATCGGCGTATACTTCTTCAAATTCCCCAACAACTTCGTCTTCGGCGGCGTGACCGGCGGCGCGGCCCTTGTGGCAAAGCTCACGCCCCTGTCGGCCTCAGCTTTTTCATCCTGTGCCAATATCCTCCTGCTCATTCTGGGCTGGATATTCCTCGGCAGGGATTTTGCCATCAGCACCGGCTGGGCTACCGTCGTCATGACGGCAGAGCTGGCCCTTTTTGAAAAATATGTCCCCCTCAGCGGCCCCCTGTCCAACCAGCCCATGCTGGACCTGGTCTTCGCCATCGCCCTGCCCGCCATTGCGTCGGCTCTGCTCTTCAACGTGGGCGCGTCTTCCGGCGGCACCGATGTCGTCGCCCTCATCCTGAAAAAATACACCCATATGAAGAACACCGGCGAGGCGCTTTTTATCACCGACTTCGTCATGGTGCTGGCAGCCTGCTTCGTCTTCGACCTCTACACCGCTCTCTACTCTTTCGTGGGTCTGACGGTCAAGAGCCTCGTCGTCGATGCCGTGCTGGAACAGATGAAGATGTGCAAGGCCATCCTCATCATCTGCGACGACAAAGACCCCATCTGCGATTTCGTCATGCGCAAGCTGGTGCGCGGCGCGACCTATACGCCCTGCTACGGTGCCTACACCGACCGGCCCCACTACATGATCTATACGACCCTCACCCACCGCGAGGCGTTGCAGCTGCAGGCATTTATCCATAAGGAAAACCTCAACGCCTTTATCTCGATGCTCAGCACCACCGAGGTGTTCGGCAAGGGCTTCAATCACGCATAAAAAATAATCAGCAGGATAAGCACATCTGTGTCATTCCTCGGAGAGGAGTGACACAGGTGGGCTTTTTTGTTTGTGCTCAAATGTGCTATAATAAGAAAAACATCGTTATTTGGTGAGGAGGCTGGAATCGAATGGACTTAAAGGAGCAAAAGTACGTCTGCACCCTTGCGGAATGCAAGAGCCTGACCCGCGCCTCGGAGCGGTTGTATATCTCACAGCCTGCACTGAGCCTGTACATCAATAATGTGGAAAAGATCCTGGGGGCGCGGCTGTTCGAGCGGAATGGCCGGAAATTCGAGCTGACGTGGCTGGGCAAGCAGTATGTGGAAAAGGCTTCTCAGATGCTGGAGCTGGAGCGGCAGTTCGAGGCGGTGAGGCGGCAGACGGAGCGGGAGAATGCCGGGCAGGTGCGGATCGGTATCG
>UMHL01005186.1_pt1 | contig 11277 bp, 10 predicted proteins | sample 1965551 | NCBI WGS metagenome assembly UMHL01 (sample SAMEA4836100, study PRJEB28245) | human gut metagenome | biome: gut microbiome; material: fecal sample | place: Denmark | collected 2008 | reverse complement strand
GAGTAATGATACGACCCTTTCTTTAGTCTTTTAGGATGCTCAATTTTCAGATTATAAGTTCATATTTCCAAAAACTGAATTGGGACACACCCACTTTCTATTTCCAATAAACACCTGCATCTTTATCTGCAAAAGACAAAAAAACAGGCATTCGTTTCTCTTATCGCTTATTTTCTTGCGCCAAGCTGAATATCCAAGTGATACAAAGCCACATCACCACCCAGCTTGATCTTGTCCAAAATACCTTGAACGGTAGCTTCCTCTTCCACCTGCTCGCGTACAAATCCCCACAAGAAATCCTGAGAAGCCTTGTCCTTTTCAGCAGAAGCAACATCTACCAGTTTGTCAATCAATTCGGAAACATGGCATTCATGCTTGTATACATGCTCGAACACATCCAGCGGAGAGGCCCATTCCTGAGGAACAGCATCCACAGCCCCCACCTTGGCTTGTCCGCCACGTTTCATCACATATTGCGCCAACATATCAGCGTGATCATTCTCCTCATGAGCCTGCGCTTTCATCCATGAAGCAAAACCTTCATAGCCTTTCGCAGCGAAAAAATAAGACATGGAAAGATAAAGATTGGCCGACCACATTTCGGCTACAATCTGAGCATTAATTGCGTCTTGTAATTTTTGTGAAATCATAATTTTTTTATTTTTAGTTAAATTGTAACTGTTGCAAATATATAATTTTTCTAGCGATTAACACTATGTCTGTCCACCTTTTTATAAAAATTATATTTTATCTCATCCAAATCTTTGCGGTTCAAAAGAAAAGTCTTACCTTTGCACCCGCTAATACGGGTTATTAGCATTAATTCAAATCATTAATTATAAAAACATTATTTAGAAATGGCAACTAAAATCAGATTGCAAAGAAACGGACGCAAAAGCTATGCGTTTTATTCAATCGTTATCGCAGACGTAAGAGCTCCACGTGATGGTAAATTTACTGAAAAAATTGGTACTTATAACCCTAATACCAATCCTGCCACAGTAGATTTGAATTTTGAACGCGCACTTCATTGGGTAATGTGCGGTGCACAGCCTACTGATACAGTACGTAACATCCTGTCAAAAGAAGGTGTTTACATGAAAAAGCACTTGCTGGGGGGTGTTGCCAAAGGCGCATTCACAGAAGCAGAAGCTGAAGCTAAATTCGAAGCTTGGAAAAACAACAAACAATCCGGTCTGGCTACTTTGAAGGCTAAACTGGACGAAGCAAAGAAAGCTGAAGAAAAAGCTCGTTTGGAAGCTGAAAAGAAAGTAAATGAAGAAATTGCCAAGAAAGTAGCTGAAAAGAAAGCTGCTGAAGCTGCTGCCAAGGCTGAAGCAGAAGCCGCTAACGCTCCTGCTGAAGAAGCACCTGCTGCTGAAACTACTGAAGCTCCTGCTGAAGCATAACTAAAAAGAACAGCTCCTCTGATTATATCAGAGGAGTTTTTTTATGCTCTTATCCGAAGAATCAAAGGGAGTTTATCTCATCTTCCGAAAGTCCGGTAACTTTTGCGATTTCAGCTATGGAAAGCCCGGCATTCTTTAAATTTCCTGCAATAGTTTGGGCTTTCATCCATTCACCTTCTGCAATGCCTTTCTCCATCCCTTTCGCAATGCCTTTCTCCATCCCTTTCGCAATGCCTTCCTCCATCCCTTTCGCAATGCCTTCCTCCATCCCTTTCACAAGTCCTTCCTCCATCCCTTTCGCAATGCCTTTCTGAATAGCTGTATCAATCACATTGTTCCAATCTCTATATACTTTCAAACTCTCCTCATAGGCATAAAGGTTCTCTTTTGAGAACTGAGCAATTTCGGCAGCCTCAAACAGCCGGTTGAACACACGTTCCTGAAGGGCAGTGGGGCGTTCCATCAAACGGGCCAGATTCTTGAGCACAAACATCCATTTATCAAACAACGTATCCAACTCCTGCTCGGTTTTATGGAATTTGGGCATTTCCAGATACACAAAAGTCAGTTTGTCAAAAAACACTTCATGAGTAGTTGTATCCATCAGCTTCACTTCATGGCGGAAGCTGGAAGACGAAACATCATCCAAGGCAAAATTCAAAATACCGATCACATACACCGCTTTCAGTTCATAGTCCCAGATTTCCCCTTTAATAGCCTGTTCCCTGATAGGATAGGTAGCATAGTAAATACTCCGGTCCTTGAAAAACTGTTGCTCCCCTCTCTGCATTTCTATCAGAATCTTTTCTCCTTTTTCATTTTCACAATAGACATCAAAGACAGCCCGGCGGTCAGTCTCTTTGCTGCCCAGATGCTCTGTGTTCAAGTAGGTGACATCCTCAATGACCTGCTTGCCGTCGAACAAGGCATTCAGGAAGCCAATAAGAATTTCTTTGTTCAAGTCGGTTCCAAACAATAATTTGAATGCAAAGTCCGTATAGGGATTTACATATCTTTCACGCAATCCTTCACTACACATAAGCGTTTGATATTTAAAGTTGTTTTAACTCTGTTGAAAGCAGTTCAATACAAAGGAACGAAAAAAAAGCGGATTTCAAGAAAGTTATCTGCTAATAAATTGTTAATGTTCCAATATGTCACTCACCTCTATAGGGGGAAAGCGTTTATACAAAGACGGAAATAACTGTATAAAGAGTTTCGTAATAAAAAAGAAAAAGGGCTGTTCCGCCGGTCAACTCCTTATGTTTTTAACTTACAGTCTGTAAATATTCAAAGAAATATCATTCAACAGATTTAAGATCATTACTTTTCTACCCCCCAAAATGAGTTCACATTCTCTACTTATAAACTGTAAGCAACAATAAAGAAACGTGTCCAAAAACTAGAATGACTGCTCCGAAAAGTTACAGATAGTAACTATAACACTTAAAAGGGTCGTATCAAACTCTGTATGGAGTAATGATACGACCCTTTCTTTAGTCTTTTAGGATGCTCAAATTTCAGATTATAAGTTCATATTTTCAAAAACTGAGTTTTTGACACCCACTTTATTTATCTTCAAGTTTAAAACCTTATTTTGTTACTTCAGGTTCACCTTGCAGTTCAAATTTAGCATTTCCTAAACCTTTGAAAGTATAAGTATAAGTAAATGTTTCAAGCCCATTATACACTTTTGCAGAAATGACATAGAAACAATCAACCCCACTTACTTGCGCGCCGGCTGTAGGATACTCTGTTGCCAAGATCAGTTCAATACCCTCCTGAACCATAGACAACAAATAAGCCTCAGCCTCTTTATCATCTGCCGGAACCACCCCGTCGGGGTCATTCGAACGGCGTTTAGCCAACTGGATATTGAAGTTTACATAATAAGAGCTGCCACCGAACCAGTATTCCGAGTTTCCATATTTGGCATCCATATACCCGGCATCCTTATTCGCTTTCACCCAATTTTCCAAAATCAAATAATCTTCGGAAGCCAATGATTTCGTTACCGTCGGATCAAACAACCACTCGGTTCCATTATGTACAAAATTCACTTTTTCTTTCAGTTCAATATTGTTATTCAGAACCCATGTACCCTCCTTGAACAAATACTCGTCCACCTCCATCGTCGTTACCTTATTATAATATTTGTACATGACGGCTTTTGAATCCCCTTCCTGGGCATATGGAAATTTCTGAGCCAGGAACTGGGGCAGATAATTCTCCGGAGCATCCGAAGTGCTGAAGTTATCATGACTGCCCGGGCTTCCCATAGCGTCATAATCGGCAGGAGTCACTACAACCAATCTGCTATCTTCTTTAACCTTCCAATCCGTTCCGTCAAACTGATACAATGCATTATAAGGCTTTTCATTCGTCGGAGCCAATACAGCCGATGAAATACTTACATTATCGAGCTGAACAGTCGTGGTTTTCGCCTTGGGCCCCTCGCCTACATAGCGGAACGCAACATAAACGCTTTTGCCATTGTATGCCTCCAGACCGGCTTTCCCTACATTCACAAAATTATCATTGTAACCGTTGGCAGGTCCTTCAGGGAAAGTAAACTGGTCTTTCACGCTAGTCCACTGTGCCATATCAATCAAACCATTTCCCGCATATGTATCGGAAACCAATACATCCAGACAATCCGCATTATAGTACCCGAACTTTATGTCGAAAGACAGTCCGGCATCTTTGCTCGTCACTGCTACTGCCGGAGAAACAAGCCAAGTATCCACCTCACCCTCAAAGCCATTGGCCGAGAATTGTGCGTAACCATTACTACTATAGTTTTTTCCCTGCCATTTTCTATCGCCTTTCAGAGTCACCTGCTCCCAGCCTTCCAACACGATATCCTCATTGGCCGTAACCGACTCAAAGTCCTGAGAGTACAAGTCCTCCCCTGTAAATTCAGGATCAACATCGTCATATTTGTAATCTACCAGCACAAGATCACCTTTTGCCGCATCCTTATACTGACCGGCCAGCCACTCGGGCAATACGGTAGCCGGAGCATGTGCCGGAGCCAGGAACTTCACGGGAGAGCCTTCGCCCCACAGGGCCTCATAATCCTTATCACCCAAAGAAGTATTAGTTACTGTCCTATACTCCAGTACGTAATCGGAAGGAGTATTCTGATAGTTATAGGTCACTCCTACCGAAGAGCCTTTCCCCCATGAAGGCAACATCTTCGCGATGATGGAAGGAACATACTTCTCGGCCGATGCAAACTCGTTCAAAGCCTTATCCGTCTTGACGGCATTCGCCAATGCTTTTTCAGCATCCGAAGTGGCAGCCTTCGCCGCCGCAGAGCTGATCGTTTCGTAATCGGCATCAGTCAGTACATATTCCGCCATCGTCTGGGTGTTCGTTGTACCTTCCGCATCGATTTCATTATAAATATCGTCCATGGGATCACATGCCGCAGCAAAGAATCCCAACAGAGACCATGCAATTAAATTATATTTTAACTTCATATTTATTGACTATTTTAGAGATTAAAAGATTACTTTAAAACCGGCAGACCATGTAGTACCGAAGCCGTAATATACCAATGCAGTTTTCCAGTCATGGTTCGTACCGTCCTTGGCATCGGCTATATATTCCGTATTAGTCAAATTATATACATTACTGTATACGATGGCACGGATATCTTTGGTGATATTGAAACGATAGTTCATACCCAAATCAATCGTACCATAATCCGGCAACTTCCAGGAGTCAATACCGGCGTCTGCTTCATTCACCCGGTTCTGAGGATCGAAGTCTGCATAGTTCTTGCCGAAGAAGTTGTAGTCGGCCGAGATTTTAAATCCTTTGAACGGTTCCCAAGAGGCGCTCAATGCGGAAGTGAGCTGTGCGGAGTTACCCACATGGACATCTTTCAGATAAGCGTCGTATGTTCCGATAGGATTATTCGCTTCATCATACATAGTGAAATGAATATCATCTTTCCATTTCCAATCGCCTAAAGAGAACATACCTTTCAATTCAAAGGACTTGACAGGACGGTAAGTCGCTTCCAGTTCCACACCCATGTGGACTGCGTCCAATCCTGTAAGGTTGGCATATTCCTGACCGATCTTACGGCGCAAGGACTTATCCATCCATTGAGTGTAATAACCATTCAATGCAATATTGACCTGTTCCGTGCTAAATCCATAACCCAATTCGAACGTAGTAATCTTTTCGTAGGGTACATCCTTTTCGGGAGCTGCCGTATTGCTTGCAAAGACAGAGTTGAAGAAAGGCGCGCGGGTAAAATATCCTGCATTGACAAATACATTGTGGTTGTCATTGAACTTATAGTTAAAACCACCCTTCACGCTCCAAGGCAGAAAATTCTGAAGGCTGGACACTCTGTCCAGTTTATCCGCACCCGTGGCAGAGTATCTTGAATCCGTACCACCACGGTCATCGTATCTATAAGCCTCTTCGGTCAATGATGCCGACAGGAATCCCGACCACTTATCGGTATTATATTCAGCCTGTGCAAAAACACCGCCCCAGAATATCTCTCCAATGCTATAGTAATTGAACTTGTCACCCACTTTCAGCAGCTGGTTCTTGGTTTGGAATGCCAGCGGCGAGGTCTGCAGATAGAACTCACCACCCAGCAAATCATCAATTTCCTCTGTATGATACCCTTTATAGTAACGTAAGTCAATACCTCCCGTAAGAGTCAGGTTCTCAGTCAGATGATTCTTATAGGAACTCAGCATGCCATACCAGTCATGGTCATTGACAGCATTGGTAAAGATCACCTGCGACCCGTTCTGAGAAGCCGCATTGGCAGCCATAGCACGCTCGTAGTCGAACAAACCGTCCGGAGTCATCATCGCACCGTCTTTAGGGCGGCCGGTGTTGTTATCAATAGTCAGCCAATTGCTCATCGCGCCACGGGCACGGCGTCCGCCGCCTGTAGCCATTGAGCCGTATAGAGAAGTGGTCAGTGTCGATTTCTCGTCGATAGTCCAGTAATGATTCAAAGAAACCTGGGGCTTATGATAATAATTATAGCCGTAACCGCTACCTACCGCTTCACCGTTGATATAACCATATCCGTTATTGAAACGTCCGCCGTCGGGGCTGTTCTTGTAATCCTCGATATAGTGCATGGTAGAGCGCTGGTTGTGCCACTGGGGAGCTCCGAAAGCTGTCAATGACAATTTATGATGATCGTTGATTACCTTCGAGATATTTCCAAAATAAGTCCATCCTTCATAATTGGTACCTTTCACGTAACCATCTCCCGTATTCAGCGACCCCATGAATGTAATAGCCCATCCGTTGTCCATCAATCCGGTAGAGAAAGAAACCGAATACTTGCGGAAACCGTCGTTACCGATACCGAAATAAGCTGATCCGCCTTTCTGGGCTTCGGTACTTTTAGTAACCATATTCATGGTTCCTCCCACAGAAGAAATACCTAAAGCTGACGCACCCAAACCACGCTGTACCTGGATAAACTGGCTCACATCAGACAAACCGGACCAGTTAGACCAATAAACCTTACCGTTTTCCATGCCGTTGATGGGCACACCATTGATCAGCACGCCCAGGTTGGATGAATCAAAACCACGCATATTGATACGGGAATCACCATAACCACCGCTTTCACGGGTTACATACACCGAAGGAACTGATTTCAGCAATTCGGGGAATTCCAGATTACCTATTTTCTCCTCTATCTTGGCCAGTTTCACGTTAGAAATAGGAATAGGGGTCTGACGGTCACTCTTTATAATAGAGGCAATAACACTGACCTCACCCAAACCAATAGCATCAGGAGACATCTTGACCTCACCCAAGTCTATCGTATTGCTTCCTTTTACTTGATGCGTAATTTCGTTGTACCCCAAGTACTTGAATATAAGAGTAGCCTTGGAAGAGGTAAGTTTCAACACAAAGTTACCGTCAATATCCGTTACAGTACCCAGTGTCGTACCGCTGACCGATACAGTGGCACCAATCAATGGCTCATTGTTCTCGGCATCTACTACTTTACCTTTTACTGTTCCTTGCGCAACAGCCGTAGCAGTGAAACAGATTGTCAGAACTGCCAACAGGAGGAAATGCTTTAGATGATTTCTCATAATTTTGTCTTTGATTTAAATTAATTAGTTAGTATTTCATTCCCAATAGGAAAGACAAAGATAAAACTTTAATTCATATAAATTGCATTTATATTAGACTATTTAAACGAAAAGGGTACTTTTTAGGCGGAATATGACAATTATGTTAAGAAAGGAACAAAGAGCCGCCTCAGGAGAGGGGAAAACTGCCCGGAAATTCCAGAGCAACTGCCACATGATTACTGTAGGGGGCAAATGGGCCGTGACCGCCGGTCCGGACAAATCAGGCCCACCCCCTACAGCAAGACAACAGGTCATTTTCATTCAGACTCTCTCACTTCCCCAATGACAGAGCAAAAAGAAAACGAAAAAAACAGCCTTACAGGATATCCTTATGCTGCTTCATCCTCTCCCTCAGCGCCTCCAGCTTTTCGGCCTGTTTCTTCAGCTCGTACGCCTTTTCCTCGGCTGCCTCTTTCCGCTTCCAGTTATTGATATAGGCATCCACTCCCTCCTGCACTACGCGGCGGAACACCTCCTCGCCCTTCGCTTTCAGCAGATGGTCGGCAAAATGAATATAATAACTCACTTTCAAATCCACCCCCTTTTTAGGGAGGCGTAAGTATCCGGCCCCACATGCTCATCTCCGAGAACACGCACCTTCGTTATCTTCAACCGATTCATCAATAACTCTAAAAACTCTCCCAATTTGGGGAAACTGCACTCTGCATTAGACATTTTAAATTTGTTTTAAGTTGTAAAATATTAAATAAACCTCTTTTTTTTCACGTTACTTCACAATGGGACTGAAAGAAGAAAAAGCAGGATGCCTTTACAAGAGGTTACGGGCACGTTTCCACGATGCAACCCATTAACACGGCCCGTGCATAAGCTACTGATTGCCAATGCCGGAATCTTTATAAAAACGGTATTCCCCACGATAAAAAGTCTTTTGTCATACTACCTTTCCGGCCTCTCGCAGCCGTTACACCTTCCATCCCGTCATTTAATCCGTTCTTCCTACCTTCGGGAAGAAATTCAGAGGACGCAAAAAAAATGCGGATGCAAAATTAATACTTTTTTAATAAAACGAATCATGAATCAAGAACGTAAACTATCTTTTTTCCTTCCCCCCATCTCGCCGGTGAAGGACGCTAACGGGAAAAACGTGACGCCTGCCACGCTCGTCCCTCACAAGGAACTGACCTTGGAGGAAGTATGGAACATAGTCACCGGCAGCCCGCGGCTGAAGAAACTGACCGAAGCCGCAGCCGCCGCATACGGTGACGAGAAGGAGTACCGCAGGCTGAAACAGAGCACCCTGCCATACGTCACCCCCTGCGGAACTTTCAGCTACCGCCGGAGCGACCGGCTGCTGGCTCCTTCGGGATTGAGCATACTGGATCTGGATCATCTGGACAGCCGCGAGGAGGCCGAAAGGATGCGCCGGCAGTTGTTCGACGACCCTTTCCTGCTGCCCGAACTGGTGTTCGTAAGCCCCGGAGGACACGGCGTGAAGGCTTTCGTGCCCTACGATCTCGGCCGGACAAGCGACGTGAAACAGAATGCGGCCGAGAACATCTACTGGCTGATGGAATACGCCCGCCTGAGGTATGGCGACTGCTCGGACAAAGACAAGGGCAAAGGAGTGGACTACTCGGGCAAAGACCTGGTGCGGGCCTGCTTCCTGTCGCATGACGAAAGGGCCTTGATGAGAGTCAAGACGCCCATGGGCTAATGTGCCAATCCCCATGCGGAACAGAGCGCGGCCAACGGGCATAGCAGCACACGGGCCAACGGGCCGCTTATTCAGAATCATTCAGAAACGAGGTATTCTTATACCGAAACCAAATTAACATAAAAAGGAATATGAATCATTACAAAAACAATCTTTTGGAAGAACTGCACCGCCTGACGGAGGCGGTACAGGCATCACACGCGGACATCGCGCCCACCTATCTGGAATACACCCAACTGGCATTTGCCATAGCCACGGACTGCGGCGAGGCGGGCCGTGCGGATTTCATGAGCCTGTGCAGCCTCTCGCCCAAGCATGACAGTGCGGCGGCGGAGAAACTGTTCAGCAACGCCCTGCACACCTGCAAGGGCGACATCCACCTGGGAAGCGTGTTCCACCTGGCGGAAATGTGCGGAGTGAGAGTCGCCCCCTCTCACAAAAACGCAGACGCAGATGCAGCAGACGCAGGTCCTTTTTTCTCACACACGTGCGCGCGATATAATAAGGTGGAGAATGAAGAAAAAGAAACAGGAAAAAAGAAGCACGAGGAAGAGGAAAAGGAAATGAAGGGAACGGAACCCCTCTCTCCCCTACCCTACTTTCCGCAAGATCACGACTGGCCCGAACCGCTGAAGAGCATCCTCTCCTTTGCCAAGACCCCGGCACAGCATGATGTGCTCCTGCTGGGAGCAATGACGGTGCTGGGCGCTTCACTGTCGCACATCGTACGCTGCAAGTACGGGGACAAATGGCAGTATCCCTGCCTGCAGACCTTCATCACGGGCCATGCCGCCGCAGGGAAGAGTGTACTGGTATGGGTACGCAAACTCATAGAGCCCATACACGAGGAAATACGCCGGCAGGTGGCGGAGAGCATGAAAGCTTACCGCAAGGAGCTAAGAGCCTACGAAGCGCTGGGGAAGGCACGCAAGGACAAGGAGCCGCCCGTGGCGCCGCCCAACCGCATGTTCATCATCCCCGGCAACAACACGGGTACGGGACTGCTGCAAAACCTGATAGACTCGGACGGAACGGGGATTATCTGCGAGAGCGAGGCGGACACCGTATCGACGGCCATAGGGACGGAATTCGGCAACTGGAGCGACACGCTGCGCAAGGCGTTCGACCACGACCGCCTGTCCTACAACCGCCGCACAGACCGGGAATACAAGGAAACCACCGCCTGTTACCTGTCCGTACTCCTCTCGGGCACGCCCGCACAGATAAAGCCGCTCATCTCCTCGCCGGAGAACGGACAGTTCTCGCGAAACATATTCTATTACATGCCCCGTGTAGGCGAATGGAAAGACCAGTTCGGCGAAGATGAACTGGACGTGGAAGCAGAGTTCATCCGGATGGGACACGAATGGAAGGCCAGCAGGGACGAGCTGAAGAAGAAAGGACTGTTCACCCTGAAATTCACCCAGCAGCAGAAAGATGAGTTCAACGGGCACTTCAGCGCCCTGTTCTACCGCTCTTCTCTAGTGACGGGCGAAGAGATGTCTGCTTCGGTGATGCGTATGGGGACCATCCTGTGCCGCATGATGTGTATCACGGCGCTGCTGCGCAGTCTGGAAATTCCCTCGCTGGCCGTACCGGATCCCACTATAAACCCCGAAAACCTGAAGGACGGTATCATCACCCGGCATAACCTGTCCATCACCAATGAGGACTTCCGCGCCGTGCTGGCTTTGTGCGAGCCCCTGTACCTTCATGCCACTCACATACTTTCGTTCCTGGACAAAAGTACGGAACTGAACAGCCGGGGAATAGCGGACCGTGAGATGCTGTATGTGGCCCTGCCGCAAGAATTCACCAAACAGATGGTGATGGAGCAAGCGGAGAAGCTGAATATCCCGGTCAACACCGCACGCAGCTGGATACAGCGCCTGAGGGAAAAAGGCGCGCTGGATATGGTGATGGTGAAAGGGAAAGGAGTCTACTCAAAAAAACAAAGGTAACAAAGAAAACACGCGCACATGCATATATAAGGTGCGTGCGCGTGTGTGAGAAAAAAGGACCTGCGTCTGCTGCGTCTGCGTCTGCG
>UMHL01045437.1_pt1 | contig 11462 bp, 10 predicted proteins | sample 1965551 | NCBI WGS metagenome assembly UMHL01 (sample SAMEA4836100, study PRJEB28245) | human gut metagenome | biome: gut microbiome; material: fecal sample | place: Denmark | collected 2008 | reverse complement strand
AGGCGAAAACGGATTTCCTGTCTAATATGTCACATGATATTCGTACACCTATGAATGCAATCATTGGTATTACGTCACTGATCAGACATGATGCAGGTGATAAGGCGAAAGTAACAGAGTATGCAGATAAAATAGATACATCATCACAGCTTTTGTTAGGAATTATTAATGATGTTTTGGATATGAGCAAAATTGAAGCCGGGAAAACTGTTTTTAAATACACGGATTTTTCTATTCTGGATTTTATACAGGAAATTGATCATATGTTTAAGATACAGGCAGAAGAAAAAAATCAGACCCTTCAGTTTACAAAAGAAAACATCCTGCACGAGTGGGTGAATGGGGATCGGGTGCATCTGATGCAGATTTTCAGTAACTTGCTTTCTAATGCAGTGAAGTACACACAGAAGGGTGGAACAATTCAGTTTTTAGTAGAAGAATGTGAGTCAAATTCCTCCACCTATGCAAAGTATCGCTTCTTAGTCTGTGATAATGGTATGGGAATGTCGGCAGATTTCAAAGATACGATTTTTGATGCGTTTACCCGTGCAGAAGGTTCTCTTACAAACAAGATACAGGGAACCGGTCTTGGAATGGCTATCACCAAAAATCTGGTTGAGTCGATGGGCGGAACAATTGAAGTAGAAAGTGAACTGGGGCAGGGAAGTTGTTTTGAAGTTATTATGAATCTGAAAGTTGTAGAAAACCGATCAGTTTCTCTGGAGCCACAGGCAGAAAAAGAGGAGTTGGATGAAAATATCCTAAAAGGAATGCGATTCCTGTGTGCAGAAGATAATGAGCTGAATGCAGAAATTTTGATAGAACTATTAAAGATTGAGGGGGCAGAGTGTACTATCTGTGAAAATGGAGAAAGACTTCTTAATACATTTGAACAGTCTGCTCCAGGGGATTATGACATGATCTTAATGGATGTGCAGATGCCTGTCATGAACGGCTATGAGGCAACGAAAGCAATCCGCAGAAGTACACATAAACTGGCAAAGACGATTCCAATCGTTGCCATGACCGCCAATGCATTCTCAGAGGATATACAACATTCTTTGGCTGCCGGTATGGATGCACATATTTCAAAACCAGTGGAGATGAAGGTTTTAAAAAAGACAATAAGAAACATAAAATTTGGTGAAGGGGGGTATCGAAACGCAGGTCACTGAATAGTAATAAATAGGTTTGATGCGACAGATGCTGTTGAACGGATGAATGAAGTGGATGCTGACAGGTATGATCTGATTTTCATGGATATTCAGATGCCTAAAATGGATGGTTATATGACAACCAGAGAAATTCGTACTCTAAAGAACAACAAGAAGGCCAATATTCCAATCGTTGCCATGACTGCAAATGTGTTGAAGAATTAAATAATTTGCATAAAGAAGAACATTTTCTCTTTTTATCTATAAGAAATAATGTTATAATGTGCTTGGAAAACAAAAAGATAAAATGGAAAGAGGCAAATTATGAACATTGAAGAAAAGTTAGAGATTCATGACTGTCCATTATGTGACGGTGGTGCGTTATTAGAAGAAGAAGGCGGCTGTGGTTATTATGTAATGTGTTTAGAATGTGGATGCCAGTCCGTAACGATTGACTTCCATTCTGAAGAAGAGCGTCTCGAAGCAGCGAAAAAGACTGTAGATTTATGGAATGCCGGTAAGGTAATTTCATGTAATCCGGGAGAATGATATAAAGTACAATATCATAAGAACGTAAAAGGCATAAGCCGTACCGAAAAAATCCTGATAGTCTGGATACAGGCTATCAGGATTTTTTTATTTTAATTTTATTTCCAGAGGGGAAGTTGTATCTTTACCTATGGCAATCTTAATTCTTATCTATACCAAAATTGAAGTATCTCATATTTCCATCGATTTGGTGCTAACACAGGATATTTTCCAAAATAAATTTTAACAGTCTGAGATTTACCTGGTTTGATATTTACTTTGACGTTTTTCTTCTTTACTGGTTTCATATCGTCCCATGCATCATCAAAAAACAGCGTTGTTTTAAGCTGTACTTTTGTAATAGTGCGTTGGCTTTTGTTTGTAAATTTTATTTTTACATAGCATTTACCGCTGTAGCTGTCATAAATTAACCCGGCTTTTTTAGATTTTAGCTGGTCATAGGTAGGGGCTGGGCTTTTTACAGTTATTCGGATGCTTTGTTTTTTGCCGTTGATAACAGCACTTATAGTTGCTTTTCCTGGCTTTTTTGGAATTAATTTCTGACCAGATACTTTTATGATTTTTTTATTGCTGGACTTAATTTTTTTAATACTTGGTTCTTTTCCATGAACGGTTACAAAATCTCTCATGAAGTAGTGATAACCCATGAGCATTGTCCCCTTCTTTTTCTTTATAAAAGCAGTTGATTTTTTTACAGTAATATCAAGTTTTTTGACAATAGTTTTATACTGGATGGTTAGTGTTGCCTTTCCTGCTTTCATCGCCTCTATTTCAATACCGATATCCATATTTGGATGATAGTTGGCAAAATCAATATTATATTTGTCAATAACTTTTAGTACGGAAGGATTAGAAGATGTGGCAGATACTTTTGATGCAGGGATTTTTGAAAGGTCAGGATCACTAATTGTAGCGACAATAATGTTTGTGTGTCCTGGATAAACATTTTTTAAATCAGCAAGGCTTTTCGTATTTAACCACATATTTAAAAAGTAAGAGTCATCTGTCTGGGCGTGAACCTGTGTTGGAATAACGAAACTCAGGCACAGAAGTAAAAGTGGGATAAGTAGAAAGATTCGCCGAATCCGAAAGGCAAAGGATAATTGGTTCTTTAATTTCTGTTCTCTTTTTTTGTTTAACATTTTCATTTCCTCCTTTTATGAAATATTTAGATGAGAGTAAAAACTTCATTGTTGTGGTCTTATAGCAAAGAAAGATGGATTATATAAGTGTTATAACTGCCCATACTCTTATCAGAGCAAACAGAATAGCCAGTACGCCAATTCCAAAAAACAACAAACTAAGAAAATGGCTTCCTCCACCTGTTATCTCTTTCAAGGTTTCTGTCACATCTGCTGGATTTTTTGGATTATAATATCCAGGACATTCTTTTCCAATAGGATATTGATCTGTAGAACTTCCCAGGCGGGTATGATATTCATATTGCTGCCCATTTACCGTATATTCGTAGACCGGAGTATAAGAGGTAACAGAAATCCTGCTTTCTGGACCTTGTTCGTTGGAATTGGTTTCTTCCCATTCATTTTTTTCGACTTTGATTACACGCAAAGTAGTACGTCCGGTGTAACGTTGCTGATATTCCTCATTTTTTTTCGTTGCATTGTCCCATAATTTTTTCCCAAACCAAATAAATAGCAATCCCAAAAGCAGTGGGATTACTGCTAATGTAAAAGAATAAATATAAAAATGTTCCATAATTTTCCTCCGTTTTGCATCATGTACTCTGGAAATCAGTAAAAATAGTTGCCGTATGTAAATAGAGCGCTTTTAGAATACACCCTCGTTTAGATAATGCAGATCGTAAGAAGATGTATAGTTATAAATCATTTCATAGTAATTTGATAAAATAGTTCTTACACTTTTATTATATAAAAATTCACATAGAAAGATAGTGCCTTACAGTCACCATTTTGATTTAGAGTGTATTTAAATCCCCCACAAATTATAATGCACATCTTACAGAAAGCATTTTTTAAACACGATCTGGTGTTCTCTGTAAATAAATCTATAAGTTAACTTATAAATTAAATTTATGATTTGTGCCATAAATGAAGAAAATAGTGACTGTCGGATACTGGAAGAGATAAGTGCTTTTGTGATAAACTATATTTATTCAGGACTGTACGATTTTTATTCATCGCATGAGTTTGTGTTTGGATATAATAAGAGAAATAGAAAAGAATAGATACAGAAAATAATGAAAATAAATTGAAAATAGATATAGAAAAGGAATAGGTCATGGATAGGAAAAGCGTATTGGAAGTAGGAAAAGTGCTGTATCACTCGGGTCTTCCCTTTCGAGTGAGATTATTTAATATACTGGCTTCACTTGGATTCATCATCAGTCTGTGTAATGGAGTTCTTTCTTATTGGAATAATGGAGATAGGAAACTACTGTTAATAAATACAGGGATTGCCTTGCTATCTTTGTCGCTCCTTTTTTACGCATACCACAGTAAAAAATATCAAAGATGCTACTTTATAACAATCGTTGTGATTTTTATGTTTTTATTTCCAATTATGTTTTTTAAGAGTGGCGGGTATAAAGGTGGAATGCCGTCTTTTTATATTTTTGGAATTTTATTTACTATTTTTATGCTGGAAGGCTGGTTAATGTTTTTTTGTGTATGGCTGGAACTGATAATCTATATATTCACGATTGGGATTGCCTATTATTATCCAGATACGGTAATCTGGTTTCAATCGGAAAAAGAGATTGTTGTGGATGTGCTGACGGGAGTTGTTGTATCGAGTGCTTCTCTTGGCGTTGCGATGTATCTACATTTTCGAATATATAAAAAGCAGCAGATTTTTCTCACGCAGGCAAGGGAAGAAGCTATGGAAGCAAATCGTGCCAAGAGTACATTTCTTGCAAATATGAGTCATGAAATTCGAACCCCGATTAATGTGATGCTTGGAATGAATGAGATGATTTTACGGGAGTCTGAGTCAAGGGAAGTCGTTCAGTATGCAAAGAGTGTGGAAAGGGCGGGAAATTATCTGTTATCTCTTATTAATAATATATTGGACATTACGCGAATTGAATCGAAAAAGTTAGATATAATTGAGGAAAAGTTTTCATTAAGACAACTTGTACAGGAAGTCTGCCTGATTGGAGCAAAGCAGGCAGAAGCAAAAAATCTGGAGTTTGTAGTAGATGTAGAGGAAACTCTTCCGAAATATCTGGAAGGTGATGCATTGCATATCAAACAAGTTATCCTCAATTTAATTAATAATGCGGTAAAATATACAAAAAAAGGGAAGGTTTTTCTTGAAGTTTGTCAGGAGGAAAAGCAGATTTCTTTTTCTGTGAAGGATACAGGAATCGGGATTAAAAAAGAAGATATGGAAGCGCTTTTTGATATGTTTATGAGGGCAGATATCAAACGCCACAGAAATATTGAGGGAAGTGGACTGGGTCTTACAATAGCAAAAGAACTTTGTGAACAGATGGGAGGGCATATTCAGGCAGAAAGTATCTATGGAAAAGGAAGTAACTTTACAGTATATTTTCCATTAAAAGATGCAGGAACAGAGAAAATTGGACAGTGGAAAGTTGTGGAAGGGGAACCTGTGCAAGAAAAAAGGAAGAAGTTTTTTGCATCAGAAGCACAGATTTTACTGGTAGATGACAGTGAACAAAATATTCAGGTGATTACATCACTTTTGCGAAGAACAGGGGTACAGTTAGATACGGCGGCCAGTGGTTTTGAATGTATCGAAAAAGTTAGAAATAAAAAATACCATTTGATTTTTCTTGATTATATGATGCCGGAAATGGATGGAATTGAGACATTTCACAGATTGAAAAAAGAGGTAAATGGGCAGAGTGTTCCGGTGATTGCACTTACAGCGGATGTGTCCACGGGAATTCACCAGCATTTTCTTTCAGAAGGATTTTCTGATTATTTGTCCAAACCGGTAATGTGGGAGAAGTTAGAAGAATTGCTGTTACAATGGCTTCCAGCTGAGCTGGTCTCAATGAAGAACGGTGCGGGAGAAGACTGGAACATAACGGAAAAACAACTTTTAGATTTGAAGCAAAACTTAAAAAAATGGGATATTGAACTTTCCGAAGGGCTTCATTTATTAGGTGGAAGTATTGTGCAGTACAGAAAACTTTCCGAGCTCTTTGTAGAATATTATGAGCCAAATAGAAAAAAATTAGAGGAAAGTTTTGAGACAACGAGAAAAACACAGCAGGAAATAAAAATATTGACAGGACAGATTCATACATTAAAAAGTAATGCCCGCGCGATTGGAGCAATGTCACTTTATGAATTAGCCGCTTCACTTGAAATAAGAGGGAAAATGCAGGATGAAAGCTATATAGAAAAGGCGATTCCTCTTTTGTTTTTTGAGTGGGAAAGAGCGTTAGATGGGATGTTTTTTTTCTTAGAGAATACAAAAAAATTTCTTCTGGAATCAGAAAAGAAAGAAAAAGAGAATGGGAAACAGAAGGTATACGGTGAGATGACAGAAGAAGTAAATCAGGGGAAGTTATATGAGGAAATATATGACAGGATTTTGGAGGCAATAGGAAAATATCAAGGGAAATATGCAGAAGAACAGCTGGAGAAATTGTTGTCTTTAGAAAAGAATCCAAAGAAAAAGAAGATTTTGGGACAGGTACAAAAATCGGTGCAGAATTTGGAGTTCGAACAGGCAGAATCACTTATGAAAGGTACTTACTGGACGAATAAAGTTACGACAGAATGGGAGGACAGAAATGGGCAAAAATAGCATATTAATTGTAGACGATGATTTAATCTTATTAAAAACAGCAGAAGAAATATTGTCGAGTATTTATACGGTTAGCGTAGCGAAAAGCGGAAAACAGGCAATTACATTACTAAAAAAGGGTGTTGTGCCGGATTTGATATTGTTAGATATCGCTATGCCGGAAATGGATGGATATACGACTCTGGAAAAAATGAAATACAATTAAAAATATTGACAAAATCATGTATCTGGATGGATATACGACTCTGGAAAAAATGAAATCTATTCCGAATTGTCAGGATATTCCTGTAATATTTCTCACTGGATTTGCGGAGTCAGATTATGAAGTAAAAGGGTTAAAGGCAGGAGCAGTAGACTATATTGTAAAACCTTTTGTAAAAGAGGTCCTGCTTGCCAGAGTCGAAATGCATCTTGAAAGAAGCGCAAAAGAAACAGGAAAGTCTTTTGCAGATGCAGCAATTGAAAAAAATCGTGGAGAAATACAAAAGAAGCTGACACCAATTGAATGGAAGATTGCGCTGGCAGTTGCACAGGGAATGGAAAACCGTGAGATTGCGGAACAGATGAATTATTCCTATGGATATGTGAAAAATGTGATTGCCCGTATCTTTTCCAAGTTAGAAATTGAACGGCGCAGAGAGCTTCGAAAGCTGCTCATCGGATAATTTGACCTTGACAGAAAAACATAAAGCTGTAGAATAGTAGGGGTGTGTTATGAAAAGAAAAATTACAGAATATAGTGGAGGAATATATGAAAAAAGATTCTGCAAAAGATATAAAGATTGCTTTTTTTGACGTAGATGGAACGTTAGTTGATATGAAAAAAAAGGTAATCACCCCTGCAATGATCGAGACATTAAAACACCTGAAAAAGAATGGAATTATTTTATGTATGGCAACAGGACGCGGCCCATATCTTGTTCCATCTTTTCCAGAAATTGATTTTGATGTCTTTTTATCTTATAATGCGTCTTATTGTTATACAAAGGATGAGGTTATTTTTTCAAATCCTATCCCAAAAGAAGATGTAAAGGCAATTGTTGAGAATGCATCGGAAATCCATCGCCCGGTGTTCCTTGCCGGAGTAGAAGGCGGCGGTGCAAACGGTTGTGATAAAGATTTGGCAGATTATTTTGCCATTGCAAAGAGTAAAGTAAATGTCCTTGATAACTTTGATTTTGAAAAACTCATGGATAAAAAAGTTTACCAGATGATGGTCGGCTGTTATAAAGAAGAATATGCAGACATTTTAAGAGATGTCGACGGTGCGAGAATTACTGCATGGTGGACAAGAGCGGCAGATATTACACCGGCAAATGGAAACAAAGGTGTCGGCGTAAGAAAAATTCTTGACTATTATCATTTAGATAAAGAGAATGCAATCGCCTTTGGTGATGGAACAAACGATATTGAAATGTTAGAAGCTGTAGGCACTGGTGTTGCAATGGGCAATGCAACTGATGATGTAAAAGCAGTTGCCGGTGCGATCTGCGGGCATGTTGCAGAAGATGGCATTTATCATTATTGCAAAGAACAGGGATTGATTTAGGAAATAGATAAATTTAATTAGGGATTACGTTAAAGATTACGATAAGGAGAACAGATGAATATAAAATTAGTAGCCGTAGATATGGATGGAACTTTGCTTAACAGTAAAAAAGAAATGCCGGAAGAATTTATTCCGTGGGTAAAAAGCCATCCAGAGATAAAGACAGTCATTGCCAGCGGAAGACAGTACTATACATTAGAAAGAGACTTCCTTCCAATCAGAGATAATCTTGCATTTATCGCAGAAAATGGAGGACTTGTTTTCGAAAAAGGCGAGATTATTTTTAAAGATGAGATAGACAAGCAGGACGTGTTAAAATGTCTTGATATCATAGATAAAGTACCTTATGCAACACCTGTTATCTGCGGTGCGAAGTCTGCTTACATAACAAAAAAAGATGTGGATGAGGAAATCTACTATAATGTAGAAATGTACTACGAGAGAAGACAGATTGTAGAAGATTTAAGAAAAGTGGCAGACAATGATACAATCGTAAAGGTCGCTATCTATTTTAAGAAAGAAAAAGCTGAAGAATCCATGAAATATTTTGAAAATATCGGTGAGAAACTTACAGCCGTATTATCCGGAGCAAGCTGGATTGACATTGCCAACAAAACAGAAAGCAAGGGGAATGCAATCAAAGCTATATGTGAAAAGTACGGCATTGCACATACAGAAGCTATGGGATTTGGTGACTATTTAAATGATATGTCTCTGTTAGAAAGCTGCGGCGAAAGCTACTGTATGAAAAACGGACATCCTACCTTAAAAGCATTAGCAAAATATGTAACAGAGAAGACCAACGATGAAAATGGTGTAATGGAAGTGTTGAAAACACTTTAATTTTGCTAAATAGACAGACGAACCTGAAAGAAGCTGCATATCGCAGATGTATCTCTCAATTTTGTGAGAAAAGTATCTTATAAAAGTTTCTCCTTGCAAATATTGATTTTGACTCAGTTGTAAAAAACACAAAGTCGCAAAATCAATATTTGCAAGGAGAAACTTTTAACGATACTATGTTCTCACAAAATTGAGATTACATCTGTGGTATGCAGCTTCTTTTGTGTTCTGTTTCTTGGCTTTTCAAGAAAATTAAAGGTTTTCAGGGAGAACTCGAATCTCGACTCAAGTATTGATTTATCAAAAAACTTATTGACATTTTAGTAAGTTACAACTAACATAAAATAGAAGAAGAATAAATATGTTAGTATAAATGCATAAGAAATAGGAATACCTAATGTAGGCTGTTTGGGGCTAACATAAATTTATTTGAAATAGAGGAAAGAAAGTTAAGAGGAGAGTTTGAGTTTATGTTTTTGGAAATAAAACAGATTAAAAAGTCTTTTGGTATGGGTGACAGCCGGATTGAGGTGCTAAAAGGGATTGATTTGGAGATTGAGAGGGGAGAGTTTTGTGTTCTTCTTGGACCTTCTGGTTCTGGAAAGTCTACGTTGTTAAATATTATTGGTGGGATTGATGGAGCGGATTCAGGCAGTATTACCATTGATGGAGAGCGTATCGAAGATATGACAGAGAAGAAGCTGTCTTTATACCGAAGAAAGCATCTCGGATACATTTTTCAGATGTATAATCTGATTCCGAATCTTACAGTGAGGGAAAATATTGAGGTTGGTGCATATTTGAGTGACAAGCCGCTTGATGTGGATGAACTGTTACATACACTTGGTATTTATGAGCATCAGCGCAAATTGCCGAACCAGCTTTCTGGTGGACAGCAGCAGAGAACAGCAATCGGAAGAGCAATTGTGAAGAATCCAGACATTTTGCTTTGTGATGAGCCAACAGGAGCGTTAGATTATAATACATCAAAAGATATTTTACGCCTTATTGAGACGGTCAATCAAAAGTATGGTAATACAATCGTTATGGTTACTCATAATGATGCGATAAAAGATATGGCAGACAGAGTTGTCAAGTTAAGAGACGGTATGATTCGAAAGAATTATACGAATGAACAGAAAGTTCCGGCGATGGAACTGGAGTGGTAGGAGGAGCGAGATATGAAAAATCCTTTAAGAAAAAGGCTTCTTCGGGAACTACGGCAGGAAATGGGAAAGTATCTTGTTGTATTTATTCTGATGGTAGCAACGATTGGGTTTGTTTCCGGCTTTTTAGTAGCAGATGGAAGTATGCTGACTGCCTATGATAACAGTTTTGAAAAATATAACATAGAGGATGGAAACTTTGCTACAGAAGAAAAAGTTTATAAAAATCAGCAGGAAACAATAGAAGGCTATGGCGTAAAACTTTATGAGAATTTTTATGTAGAGAAAGCTCTTTCTAATGGAAGTACTCTTCGTATTTTTAAAAACAGGGAAGAGGTAAATAAAGTCTGTCTCATGAAGGGAAAAATGCCGAAAGAAATCGGAGAAATCGCCATTGACAGAATGTATGCAGATAATAATAAACTATCTGTTGGAGATACATTAAAAAGTGGAAAGAAGACATGGAAAATTACTGGTCTTGTTGCCTTGTCTGATTACAGTGCCTTGTTCCAGAATAATAATGATACGATGTTTGATGCGATAAAGTTCGGTGTGGGCATTGTCACAAAGGAAGAATTTTCTTCTTTTAATGAAAGCCAGCTTACCTATGATTACGCATGGAAATATAATAAAAAGCCAAAGAACGAAAAGGAGGAGAAGAAAAGGTCAGAAGATTTCATGGAAGATATCGGAAAAGATATCACGTTAGAGAGTTTTATTCCACAGTATGTTAATCAGGCGATTCATTTTACAGGAGATGATATGGGAAGTGATGAAGCAATGATCATTGTACTTCTCTATATTGTCATGGTGATTATGGCATTTGTATTTGGAATCACAACAAGTAATACGATTCGAAAGGAAGCCGGAGTCATCGGAACACTCCGTGCATCTGGTTATACGAAAAATGAATTGATAAGGCATTATATGTCCATGCCAGTTTTTGTAACTCTTATCGGAGCGGTTGTCGGAAATATTTTAGGTTATACCATCTTTAAAAATGTTTGTGCAGGAATGTACTATGGAAGTTATAGCCTGCCAACCTATGTCACAGTCTGGAATGCGAAAGCCTTTTTACTTACAACGGTTGTCCCAGTACTGATTATGCTTGTTGTCAATTACGGCATACTGCGCAGCAAGTTAAAGTTGCCGCCGCTTAAATTTTTACGAAGAGACTTAAGCAGGAAAAAGCAAAAAAGAGCATTGCGCTTAAGCTCGAGAATCAATATCTTTTCAAGATTCCGACTGCGTGTTATTTTCCAGAACTTTAGTAATTATATTGTATTGTTTGTCGGAATTGTTTTTGCAAATTTATTATTATTTTTTGGATTACTTTTGCCCTCTGTACTTGACCACTATCAGACAGACATTCAGAACAATATGTTGGCCAAATACCAGTACATGCTTTCTGTTCCGACCAGTGCAATGAGCGGCAAT
>UMHL01054348.1_pt1 | contig 11505 bp, 9 predicted proteins | sample 1965551 | NCBI WGS metagenome assembly UMHL01 (sample SAMEA4836100, study PRJEB28245) | human gut metagenome | biome: gut microbiome; material: fecal sample | place: Denmark | collected 2008 | reverse complement strand
CAGAAACAGCTACAAAGGCAGCTTTAATCCATGGATTAAAGACAGTTGACGTATTCGTTAAGGGACCAGGTTCAGGAAGAGAGGCAGCTATTCGTGCCCTTTCAGCATGTGGTCTTGAGGTTACATCAATCAGAGACGTTACTCCGGTACCTCACAATGGATGTCGTCCACCAAAACGTAGAAGAGTCTAATCAGGAGGTATAGATTAAAATGGCAGTTAATAAAGTACCTGTACTTAAGAGATGCAGATCACTTGGTTTAGAGCCAAGTTATTTAGGATATGATAAGAAGTCTAGAAGAAACCTTACAAGAGCAAACAGAAAGGTGTCTGAGTACGGACTTCAGTTAAGAGAAAAGCAGAAAGCAAAATTCATCTATGGTGTTTTAGAGAAGCCTTTCCGTAACTACTACAAGAAAGCAGATCAGATGAAAGGATTAACAGGTCTTAACCTTATGACAATCCTTGAGTCAAGAATTGACAACGTAATCTTCCGTCTTGGTTTCGCAAGAACAAGAAAAGAAGCTAGACAGATCGTTGATCACAAGTTCGTTACAGTAAACGGAAAAGTTGTTAACATCCCTTCATACCTTGTAAAGGCTGGCGATGTTATCGAAATTAAAGAGAGCAAAAAGAATACTCAGAGAATGAAAGATATCGTCGAGGTAGCTGGCGGAAGAATCGTTCCGGAGTGGTTAGACGTAGATGCTGAGAAATTACAGGGAACTGTAAAAGACTTACCTACACGTGAGCAGATTGATGTTCCTGTAGATGAGATGCTCATTGTCGAGTTATATTCTAAGTAAAATTAGGTTGATTTGCCGGGGATTTATTTCCCGGCTTATCCACTCTTTGATAACATATAACAACGATACCCGAGAAGGAGGGAATTTGAAGTGTTCGATTTTGAAAAACCAAAAATTGAAATCGCAGAAATTTCAGAAGACAAGACATATGGCAGATTTGTTGTAGAGCCATTAGAGAGAGGTTACGGTACAACACTTGGAAACTCTTTAAGACGTATCATGCTTTCTTCTTTACCGGGCGCTGCAGTAAGCCAGGTCAAGATTGATGGTGTTTTACATGAATTCAGCTCTATTCCTGGTGTTAAGGAAGATGTTACAGAAATCATCATGAATATCAAGAACCTTGCAATTCGCAATAATAGTTCTACAAATGAACCAAAGGTTGCATATATCGAATTCGAAGGTGAAGGCGTTGTTACAGCAGCCGATATTCAGGTTGATTCAGATATCGAGATTTTGAATCCTGAGTTAGAGATTGCACACTTGAATGGTGGAGCAGATTCTAAGCTTTACATGGAGCTTACAATCACTAACGGCAGAGGTTATGTCGGAGCAGAGAAGAACAAGAACGAGGATACACCAATCGGAGTTCTTGCTGTAGATTCAATCTACACTCCTGTTGAGCGTGTTAATCTTACTGTAGAGAATACCCGTGTAGGTCAGGTTACAGATTACGATAAGCTTACATTAGATGTATTTACAAATGGTACATTGGAGCCGGACGAGGCAGTCAGCCTTGCAGCTAAGGTGTTAAGTGAGCACTTAAATCTGTTCATCGATCTTTCAGAGGCAGCACAGCAGGTTGACGTTATGGTCGAGAAGGAAAACGATGCTCAGGAGAAGGTTCTTGAGATGAACATCGATGAGCTTGAGCTTTCAGTTCGTTCATACAACTGCTTAAAGCGTGCAGGAATCAACACTGTTGCAGAGCTTATCAATAGAACACCTGAGGACATGATGAAGGTTCGTAACCTTGGTCGCAAGTCTTTAGAGGAAGTTTTAGCAAAATTAAAAGAATTAGGTTTAGAGTTAAATCAGACTGAGGAATAATTCATTCGAATAATCCTTGCACTGATTCTTCTAAATAAATTGGTCATATATAAATTTTAAATATCATATTTATGTTTATGTGTGACAAAACTCATAGCGGCAGGGTCAGTAAGACCAAAGAGCGTGACCATGTCTGATACATGAGTGGCAACTGATTTGAGCATTTGCTTTTTGAAATAAAGCAAAGCTTTATCACAACAAGATACGATGTCTGGCAGTAAGACCGAAGAGCGTGACCGGATGTCCCACAAATGGAGGAAATTAAAATGGCAAAATATCGTAAGTTAAGCAGAACATCAAGCCAGAGAAAGGCTTTACTCAGAGGTCAGGTTACACAGCTTCTTGTTAACGGAAAGATCGTTACTACAGAGGCTAAGGCTAAAGAGGTTCGTAAGATCGCTGAGGGTCTTATCGCATTAGCAGTAAAAGAGAAAGACAACTTCGAAGAGGTTACTGTAACAGCTAAGGTTGCCCGCAAGGACAAAGATGGCAAGAGAGTAAAAGAGGTTGTAGACGGAAAGAAAGTTACTGTTTATGACGAAGTAGAGAAGAAGATCAAGAAGGATTCTGCTTCACGTCTTCATGCCAGAAGACAGATGCTTAAGGTTCTTTACACAGCTAAAGAGTCTGACGGCACAAAGAAGGGAACAAAGACTATCGATGTAACAAACAAGTTATTCGATGAGATCGCTCCTAAGTATGCTGATCGTAACGGTGGTTACACAAGAATCGTTAAGATTGGACAGCGTAAAGGTGACGGAGCTTTAGAGGTTCTCCTTGAGTTAGTTTAATATTTAATCGGTATAAATCTTAGACTAAATTAAACCAGAGATTTGAGTGGATGACACTCACTTCTCTGGTTTTTTATATTACTAAGATAATTATTCTAAACTTTGAGAAAAACTGATGCGTTTTACTTGCATGTATAGTTCGACTGCCTTTGGTTTGAATTCGTAACTGTAACGCATAAAAATACCCCTTTCACTGGATATCCAGTAAAAGGGGTACATATTAATTTCACACGGCTTTTTATAAATGCGCTTAATTATTTATTTTTTGCTGCAGCCTGCTCGTCATTGTACTTCTGAACACACTTCTTGATTCTGTCATATGGTGAGAGAAGATCACTGATAGAACAGTCGTGGTTTAATGTATCAATGAGGTATGCGATGTATTTGCTCATGTCACAGCTGATATAGTACTCCTTAGAGAGAAGCTCCGGTGACTGGTAGATAAGGTTTGTTGTAACTACTCTGTAGATGAGACCCTCCTCGTAAGCCTTGTCAAATGAAGCAAAGCCGTTTGTAAAGAGACCGAATGTAGAAACAACAAAGATTCTGTTAGCTTTACGCTTCTTGAGCTCTCTTGCTGTATCTATCATACTCTCGCCGGAAGAAATCATATCATCGATGATAAGAACATCCTTACCCTCCACATTTGTTCCGAGGAACTCATGAGCTACGATAGGGTTACGTCCGTCAACGATACGGCTGTAATCACGACGTTTGTAGAACATACCCATGTCTACTCCGAGTACGTTTGCAAGGTAGATAGCACGGTTTGTAGCGCCCTCATCAGGAGAGATAATCATAAGATGGTCAGCATCAATAGTGATATCCTTTACGTTCTTTAAAATGCCCTTAATGAACTGGTAAGAAGGCATTACATTCTCAAAGCCGTTCAGAGGAATAGCATTTACCACACGAGGGTCATGAGCATCGAAGGTGATGATATTGTCTACACCCATGTTGATAAGCTCCTGAAGAGCCAATGGACAGTCAAGAGACTCACGGCCTGTACGTCTGTGCTGACGGCTCTCATAAAGGAAAGGCATGATAACTGTGATTCTTCTTGCTTTTCCGCCGGCTGCAGCGATAACACGCTTTAAGTCTGCGTAGTGGTCATCAGGTGACATGTGGTTTGTCTGACCGCATACTGTGTAGGTAAGACTGTAGTTTGTTACATCTACCATGATGTACAGATCATAACCACGAACTGACTGGTTGATAACACATTTAGCCTCGCCGGAACCGAATCTAGGTGTAGAAGGCTTGATAATGTAGCTGTTTTTGTAGTAGTCCTTGAAAGCACTCTCGTTAGCATGCTGGTGCTCTCTGTGCTCTCTCCAGCCCTGTAAGTATGCATCTACCTTCTGGGCAAGACCTATACAACTGTCGGTTGCAACAAGTCCAAGTGTACCGGTTGGCATAGTCTCCAAAATTCTCTCATCGTTTGGCATTGTTATTCCTCCATATAACCATATAATAAATAAACTAAATATATATAAAAAGCGCTATTTGGAAAGACGCTTTTTAATTCGTATGTCATCTCCGAAGAGCTTGATAAAACTATAATTGCTTGAAATTCTTGAAAGTGTTCTCTCGGAGTAAATCTCTGCTATCTGCTCCAGATTCAGATTAGTGGAAATAATAGTAGATTTCTGTCGCAGTATACGCTCATTTACACAAAGGAAAAGCTGTGATGTGGTAAATGAGTTGGAAAGCTCGGTTCCGAGATCGTCTATGATAAGTAAATCACAGTCGAATATATTCTGGTGCGCTGCGATGGCATCTGCATCCTTTTCAAACACACCTTTGCTTAATATATCAAATAATTGGAATGCTGTAAAGTAAATTACGGAGTAACCTGCATCCAAAAGCTCTTTTGCAATGCAATTAGATAAAAAAGTCTTTCCGACACCGGTATTACCGTAGAAAAATATGTTTTTAGGTTTGTTTTCAAAATTGTCTATAAATTCATGACAGTTCGTCACTGCAAGTTTTGCTGTGGCAAGAGCAGACAGCCCTGTCGCAGGATTTTTCTGCTCATCTGAGTAATAATCGAATGAGAGCGTGGAAAAATTCTCACGAGACAAAATCTCCCTGATATTGGACTGCGAATAAACGGTATTGATAATAGCCTGCTTGAAGCAATGACATTTCTGACCATCTATATACCCGGTATCATGGCAATCTGGACAGGTGTAAATAGGCTCAAAATAATCAAGCGGATATCCGAGTGTGGATAGCAGTGCAGCACGCTCCTCTTTATAGTCCTCGATTGCAAGGCGTAAAGCGGCAAGGGCATTATCATCACCGTCCATAAGCTTGTACGCCTGCCTGACAGATGCGGATGCAATCTCTGAGTCAATTTCCCTGAGGCGGGGTGCCTTGCGATAGGCTTCCTCAATACGCTTGTCGTGTATGTATTTGTTCTGAAGCTGGCGTTTATCGTAGCCTCGCATTATCTCATCATATTGAGCATTGGTAAGTGCCATATATCCTCCTTGGGATGTGTAAATCTAACTTGAAAAATCATACCGTAGAATTCAGAAACAGCTTCTCCAGCTTGTCGTAATCATTGTTTCGCTGATTGAAGTTGTTAAATTTATTCTTGGAACTTGAATTATTGCTTTTTGGTTTTGAGGAACCGTTTGCAGCATTTGTGCCTTGTGATGAGCCTGTAGCAGAGGCTTTATTGGCCTTGGCAAAGTTGGCATCAAGCACTTCAACATCCTTTAATGTATGTACATCCTTTTTCTTCCAGTTCGCGAGTATCGAGTCTGTGTACTCGAAGCTTGGCTTCTGGATAGCTGAAATAGTTTTACTGCAGGCGGCTTTTACAAGCTCTATATCGAAACCGTATTCGCCGACCCATTTGTTGATGAGTGACACCTCAGAGTCAACCAGATTGCGGCCTGTGATGCCTAGAGCCTTCATTACAGAATAGTAAATCTGTGAGTGAGCGGCTGCATCGTCCTTTGCCTGGTCTACGGTCTTTATGCCGGCATCGGCCCAGCCGAGAGCGACCTTGTTCATATACCGAAGGCTTGAATGTCCTTTGGTAATGCAGTACTCTACGAGATATTCTACCAGGTCGGTAGAAAAATGAAGCTCGTCCAGCCAGTAGAGCACCATATTGGTGTCTGAGGATGAGAGCGTATGCTTCAGATATGTCTCTATAATAAAGAAAAGCTCTGAAATGTCAGGATTCTTTCTAAACTCCTTAATCTCATCAAGTGTGTATTCCTTCTGTGAAGAAGCAGGCTTGTCAGTAGTCTGGCTCTTAAGCTTTTCCACAACAGAATCCTGCATCCGAATATTCGCGGTAGAAATATTCTGTGCAGCATTATTAACCACGCTGTTTTGCAAAATATTCTGTGCAGCATTATTAACTACGCTGTTTTGCAAATTATTCTGCGCGGCATTATCAGCCACAGCGCTTTGTATATTACTCTGAGCAGCCTGCATACCGGATACAGAAAGACTGCAGAGGTTGATTCCCATAATCTGGCCATCAGCGCCGGTTTGCACCTGCAAAATGCCCTCAGAGGCCCAGTAATTGAGGGCACGTATGATGTCGGCTTCAGTATTGCTGAAATGATCGGCAATCTCTGAAATAGTTGCTATGCCAGCCCCGGAGCCTGTCGCACGGAGCAGATAAAGGTATACCTTGACAAACTCACCGTTTGCCTTTGGCATGTATTGATCTATAAAAATATCTGACACAGTAGTGAATGATGTTGCTATGTCACTGCTAATGTTTATCGCTGTCATATAAAAAACTCTCTTTCGCTTAACCTGTGAGCAATTATAGCACAATATTTTAACCGTGTGAAGATGGTAAAAGTGCTACAAGCCTTGTAAACTCGGGCTTTCCGAGTCCACACAAAAATGTGGATAACGTGGATAACTGTGTAAAATAATTGAAAAATCAATGTATCACAGGGTATATAAGCTGTTGAAAATTATTTAAAAAATCCACACACAAAATGAGAGTTGTTAACATTTTGTATGTGGATAACGTGGATAACTTATTTCTTAAGCAGGTCTTCGCCGATTTCTACTACATTTCCGGCACCCATTGTTATCAACAGGTCACCGTTTACACAATTTTCTGATAAAAATTTCTCGATTTCCTCAAATGATGGGAAATAGTGCGCATTCACACCTTTTTCGAGCAATAAATCCAGGATATCCTTAGATGAGATACCATATGTGTTCTGCTCACGCGCAGCATAGATATCAGCAAGCACCACAACATCTGCCATTGAAAGAACATCGGCAAAATCATTTAAGAATGCCTTGGTTCTGGAATAGGTGTGTGGCTGGAAGCAAAGGACAAGCCTGTCATGTGGATATTTTTGTGCAGCTGTCAGTGTTGCGCGGATCTCGGTTGGATGGTGAGCGTAGTCATCAATGATTGTGACGCCGTTTACCTTGCCCTTGTACTGGAAACGTCTGTCAGCACCGCCAAATTTGTCAAGGCCTGTGAGGATAGACTCCGTATCTAGACCGAGTGTGGTGGATAAAGCTATGGCTGCGAGCGCATTGCTTACATTGTGAGCGCCCGGAACAGAGAGTTTTACGTCGAAAAGTGGACTACCCTGTCTCATAGCTGTAAAAGATGCACAAGCTTTATCGTCATAGGTTATATTTTCCGGATAGAAATCATATTTTGAATCAAAGCCATAGGTGATAATCTTCTGAGGAAGCCCTGCGACAATCTCCTCATAGCGGTCAATCTCACCGTTGATGATGGTAGCACCGCCTGCGAGAGTGTTTGATGCATACTCGCGGAAGGAATGCCTGATGTCGTTGATATCCTTGAAGAAATCCAGATGCTCAGCCTCAATATTTAAAATAATGCTGTAGCGTGGTCTGAAATTCAAAAAGCTGTTTGTGTACTCACACGCCTCAGAGATGAAGTACTCTGAATCGCCCACACGCAGATTGCCGTGGATAGATGACAAAATACCACCTACGGAAATGGTAGGATCTGTCTGGGCGGCGAGAAGAATCTCGCTGATCATGGATGTGGTGGTAGTCTTGCCGTGTGTGCCGGCTACAGCGATGGAATAATCGTAATTGTCCATAATCTGTCCGAGAAGCTCGGCTCTGGTAAGCATTGGAATACCGGCTGCCTTTGCTGCGGCAAACTCAGGATTGCTTTCGTGGATAGCTGCAGTGTAAACCACCAGGTCGATACCGGATGTGATATTGTCTGCGCTCTGGCCATATATGACTTTTATGCCCTTGGCAGCAAGAGTTTTTGTGAGGTCTGATTCCTTTGAATCGGAGCCGGAAATGGTAAAGCCCTCCTCATGCAGAATCTCTGCGAGACCGCTCATGCTGATACCGCCGATGCCTATGAAATGGATGTGTATTGGTTTGCTGAAATCTATTTTATACATTAATTTTACCTGCCTGATTTATTATAATTTATATTGTAACTATTAAGAACCGCTGAGAACAAAAAGCCGATGCATCATGATTGCATGTAAGCGACAGATTTTCTTGTTCTGAATAGTTACTTTATATTAATTATACAACTAAATATAGTATTTGCAAAGGAAAAATAAGGTGAAAGCAGGCATGACTTTCAAATGATAAGAACCATAGCAGGTTAAACAGATATACGCTAAATGACACTTGTGCAAAATGTCGAAAATAAAGAAAAATATTATTTGATTTTGTGAAAAATGTTGAAGTGATAATGCGGCTGTGGTATAATTTTTTTATAAAAATAATTCATCCGGACCATATGAATTTGATGGGGTTAAAGTATATAGCAGTAACTGCAATTTATGCAGCAGCAACTATAATTTATATGGAAACAATTGTGATTTATTATGGAAGCATTACAGATGCGGTTATTACAGAAACAAATGGTGGGAACCGGATGGGCACAACAAAAATTAGGACAGACGAGGAGTGATAACGTGATTAAGAAAGAAATGATAGCCATGCTTTTAGCAGGCGGTCAAGGCAGCAGACTTGGTGTTCTGACAGCGAACGTAGCAAAACCGGCAGTTTCGTTTGGTGGAAAGTACAGAATCATAGATTTTCCGCTTAGCAACTGCATCAATTCAGGCATTGATACAGTGGGTGTACTTACACAGTATCAGCCACTCAGACTTAACAGCCACATCGGAATAGGTATTCCGTGGGACCTCGACAGGAATAATGGAGGAGTGGCAATACTGCCTCCTTATGAGAAGAGCGGCAACAGCGAGTGGTACACAGGTACAGCCAATGCAATCTACCAGAATATGAGGTATATAGACAGTTACAACCCGGACTATGTGTTGATACTGTCAGGAGACCATATTTACAAGATGGACTATGAGGTGATGCTTGATTTCCACAAGGAAAACAATGCCGATGTGACCATAGCAACCATGCCGGTGCCTATCGAGGAGGCCAGCCGATTTGGTATCGTCATAGCCGATGATGATAAGCGCATCAATGCATTTGAGGAAAAGCCGGTTCATCCGCGCAGTAATCTCGCATCAATGGGCATTTACATATTCTCATGGCCGGTGCTAAAGGAAGCATTACTTGCACTAAAGGATCAGGAAAACTGTGATTTTGGCAAGCATGTCATACCATACTGCTTTGAAAACGACAGACGTATGTTTGCATACGAGTTCAACGGATACTGGAAGGACGTAGGTACACTGGGCTCATACTGGGAGGCCAATATGGAGCTTGTGGACCTCATTCCGGAGTTCAATCTGTACGAGGAGTATTGGAAGATTTACACAAAGAATGATGCAATCGAGCCACTTTATATAGCCAAAGGAGGTCATGTGGAGCGAAGCATCATGGGTGAGGGCTGTGAATGCTATGGTCATGTGGAGCATTCTGTTATAGGTGCCAACGTCAAGATTGGAAGAGGCGCAGTAATACGTGATTCCATTATCATGTGTGACACGGAGATAGGCTCCAATGTCACGATAGACAAGTCCATCATTGCCGAAAATTGCAAGGTGGGCGACAATGTGACACTTGGCTTCGGACAGGAGAAGCCGAACGTATTAAATGAGAGCATATACTCATTTGGGCTGGTCACTATAGGAGAAGATTCTGTGATACCGGACGGGGTAAAGATAGGCAAAAATACAGCAATCTCCGGTGTTACATACGAAGAGGATTACAAAGACGGTGTGCTTGAGGGCGGAGAAGTTATTATCAAGGCAGGTGACGGAAAATGAAGGCAATAGGAATAATTTTGGCCGGCGGCAACAATAATAGGATGAAGGAACTGACAGCAAAACGAGCAGTACCGGCCCTGCCGGTAGCAGGCAGCTTCAGAAGCATAGATTTTGCGCTCAGCAGCATGTCAAACTCACATATACAGACTGTCGCAGTACTGACCCAGTACAATGCACGCTCACTGAATGAGCATTTAAGCTCATCAAAATGGTGGAATTTTGGCAGAAAGCAGGGGGGCTTATTCCTCTTTACACCTACAGTCACAGCGGACAACAGTGACTGGTACAGGGGCACGGCAGATGCGATGTATCAGAACATTGATTTTCTCAAGAGACGCCATGAGCCATATGTCATCATCAGCAGCGGTGACTGTGTATACAAGCTGGATTTCAACAGAGTGCTTGATTTTCACATCGAGAAAAAATCAGACATTACAGTGGTATGCAAGGACATGATGTACAACGACGATGTCAGCCGTTTTGGTGTGGTACGCATGGATGATGAGTCAAGAATCACAGAGTTTGATGAAAAGCCAATCGAGGCCTCATCCAACACCATTTCCACAGGTATCTATGTCATCAGGAGACGACAGCTCATAGAGCTTTTGGAGGCGGCAGCTGAGGAAAACAGATTCGATTTCGTAAATGATATCCTCGTGCGCTACAAAAATGTAAAGAAAATATATGGCTACAAGATAAATTCATACTGGAACAATATCGCCGATATTGATGCATACTTCAAGACCAATATGGATTTCTTAAGACCTGACGTCAGAAGCTATTTCTTCAGGGAGGAGCCGACCATCTGCTCAAAGGTGGACGACCTGCCACCGGCCAAGTTTAATCCGGGCTCAGACATTTCAAACAGCCTCGTATCAAGTGGCTGTATCATAAATGGCAGCGTGGAGGATTCGGTGCTTTTCAAGCAGGTATTTGTGGGCAAAAACACCACAGTGAAGAACTGCGTGATACTCAATGACGTCTACATAGGCGACAATGTGCACCTCGAAAATTGCATCGTAGAGAGCCGTGGAACCATCAATCCAAACACCTGCTATTGTGGTGAGGATGGAGTCATGATAGTAAAAGAAAAAAATGTAAGATATGTAATTTAAAAACAGACCAGGGGGAAAAAAATATGCAGATTACAGACATCAGAATTCGTAAGGTAGAAAAAGAGGGCAAGATGAAGGCGGTTGTGTCAATCACAATCGATGATGAATTCGTGGTACATGACATCAAGGTAATCGAAGGAGAAAAGGGACTTTTCATCGCCATGCCAAGCCGTAAGGCAAACGATGGCGAGTACAGGGATATAGCCCATCCGATTAACTCTGCCACACGCGAGAATATCCAGAATATGATTCTTGAAAAGTATAAGACAGAGATTGAGAATGTATAAAACAGTCAAATGCTGTAGCAAATGTAAATAATAATTTTGGTATGTGTATATCAGACGAAATCGCGCAAGTGCATCGGAGGAGATTGGCTTGCGCGGTTTTTATGTAATAAGGGTTTGATTAGAGAATAAAAAGTAAGCATATATTCATTTTAGACCCTCGTCTTTTACCCTTGTCTTTTAGAGAGAAATTTGATGACAAACTGTCCTCTCTGTGCTACAATCAACTCAAAGCATTATATTTCTGTAAATACGA
>UMHL01049072.1_pt1 | contig 11559 bp, 7 predicted proteins | sample 1965551 | NCBI WGS metagenome assembly UMHL01 (sample SAMEA4836100, study PRJEB28245) | human gut metagenome | biome: gut microbiome; material: fecal sample | place: Denmark | collected 2008 | reverse complement strand
CACAGTTGCCATCGTCACACTATAAAGCTTTGGATACTCCAATTAGTTGTATCTGTCCAATTAGATGCGCTTCTCTCCAAAGCAAGAAGCCTGACTTGATGTCCGTAGAAGCATGCTACAAAGCAGCTTCCGACTCGGCGCACTACCATGCAATAAACCGACTAACCCTCTTACCAATTTCATCAGAAGAGACACGTTCCTTCAACGTATTCCCGTCAGCACCTAATTGCAGACCTACCCACATTCGCGCAATGACCAATGATTGCATTGTCACGTCATACATTGTTTGGAAATCTACGCCTTCCGCATCGCCATGCTTATTTCCGACGAATGCCTTTCTCATATTCCTTCTCCAATCTTCTGGATCAGTAAATGGAAAGACATCTCCTAATTCCTCTTGTACAGCCTCAAGCATTTGGTAAAAACCGGCAGATTGCATTTCACCGGTTTTGGAATTCCGTTTCATACGCTTTATCTGGTTCTTTGTCTTTACGACATACCATCCAATGCAGTCAAGCATGGTCCCCGTCAGCATATTCAACGTTTCAAGGACAAGATGTTCCTGTTCCTTCGCCACGTAGGCAAGAAGAGTCATTCCTTGTTGACATCTATCTACTAGTTCAAGCCATTTCCGAATTCCTTCTTCACGGATGTCGGAAAAGCAAAAGAGATACTGAGACTCAGGATTCTCAAAATGGGAACGGTCGACTCGCGGCATATATGACAAAACAGGATGCCACATCTCTCTCTTTTCCCCATCTAATTCGTAGAAATCCTCGTCCCGAAGAACCTCCAAGTCAGCAAACGTTCTTGGAACCCAATCAGAAATAGTAAGCAGGTTCATCAACGAGCGATGATAAAACAAATGCCCTGTCCAATCCCGCAATTCATCTGTCCTAGTTTCGATGAAGACCATTTGTCGAGCAGTAACCTCATCTCTCCTCAAAGAAGTCTTTACAGAGTAACCAGGCCGCAGCTTCAATCCCACTGACGCATCGACCACGATCTCATTGCGCGGTTCCGCAATCACTTCAGTTTTCTTTGAAGAACCGTCACCAAGAGAAAGCGAAAGTGAGGAAATTCCCGACCACGGTGACAAACCTGGAATGCCAGAACGCATCGCATGTATTTTTTCGAAATTCGTTTTACTATTCCCGAAAACTACGTATGTCGGAACGACAACTCCCGTCCCAGTTCCCGCAGATACAGAACCACTCACGCGACATCCCACAAGGGTATAAAACCTGCCATTCGATACTGTACGAATTATGTTCGGCAATTCCACTGGCTCAAGGGGCTTATCGTGGAGAACAACCATTCCACTCGATAAAAACCATTGCTGGTATTTGTCAAAATTGTCTCTGAATGGAACAGTGAGTTCGAAGCGTTTCCCTGTATCACGCAACATGGCTGCTACTTCTGCACAATTGCTATCAGGCTTTAATAGCCATGCAATAATCGGTTCCGTCAAATCTAATTTCTTGTCCATTTTGGTCTTCCTCTTCGCTCTGATTACTCACTCATGAACAATCGTATATACTCACACGATGCAATACCCTGACAAATGTTAAGGCGTCGCTACTGCCCCTTGGCCCCTCCTCCACTAGAATAGGCGCTGTGACTCAGGGCTTTATCGATAACAAGACTTCGCTGGTCAAGGACGACCTTGTTCGTACGATACGCGAGGGGGACAGGATATCCATCGCGGCGGCATCGTTCTCGATGTACGCGTATAGGGAGTTGCGCGAGCAATTGGAGAGCTCAGGCTCATTCCGTTTTATTTACACGTCGAAGACGTTCACTGAGGATGCCACCACGAAGGAGCAACGTGAGTTCTACATCCCTCGCCTGGAACGCGAGCAGAACCTGTACGGTACCCCGTTGGAAATTCGCCTACGCAATGAGCTCACCCAGAAGGCAATCGCCACGGAATGCGCCGATTGGATCCGACGCAAGAAGGCGCGTTTCATGTCATTCGACGAGGAATCGGACATCACTCCGTCCCTCGTCGTGGAACATAATAACGAGAAAACCGCGTACATGCCGTTCAACGAGTTCACGACCACACAGCTGGGCGTGAGCCGACATGCCGCCTCGTACCAAGGCGTCGCCAAGATGGAAGACTTCATGGCGGAGGGATTTCTGGACAAAATCAACGAGGCATGGAGCAGCGGCGACTTGCATGACGTGACCGACAAGGTCATCGACGGCATCGAGCGCATGTACCAAGAAAACCCGCCCGAACTCGTCTACTACATGGCGCTATACCGCATCTTCAGCGAATTCCTCGACGATATCTCCGAGGACGTGCTGCCGAAGGAGGGCACCGGTTTCCGTGAAAGCCTGATCTGGAACAAGCTGTACGACTTCCAGAAGGACGCGGCCCTCGCGATCATCAACAAACTCGAAACATACGACGGCTGCATCCTCGCGGATTCGGTCGGTTTGGGCAAGACGTTCACCGCGCTAGCCGTGATCAAGTACTTCGAGGCCCGCAACCGCAACGTGCTCGTCCTGTGCCCGAAGAAGCTCAAGGACAACTGGGTCACATACAAGTCGAACGCGACGAACAACCCAATCGCCGGCGACCACCTGCGTTACGATGTGCTGTTCCATACGGATCTGAGCCGCACACGAGGCGATACGATCATGAGCATTCCGATTGAGCGGATCAACTGGGGTAACTATGACCTCGTGGTCATCGATGAGTCGCACAACTTCCGCAATGGCGCAGACAGCGCCGCCAAGGCCGACGACAAAGAAAACCGATACCAGAAGCTCCTCAACAAGGTCATCCATTCCGGCGTGCCTACAAAGGTGCTTATGCTCTCCGCCACCCCGGTGAACAATCGTTTCCGAGATCTGCAGAACCAGCTCGAACTGGCCTACGGCGACAAAGGCGATGAATGGTCCAGGAAGCTCGGGCTTTCCACCAATATCGATATGGCGTTCCGCAACGCGCAGAAGGCTTACGGTGTCTGGTCGAAACTCGAACCGGAGGAACGCAGCACCAAACGTCTGATGGACATGCTCGACTTCGATTTCTTCCGTATCCTCGATCAGGTCACCGTCGCACGCAGCCGCCGCCACATCCGTAACCATTACGATATGGATGCGATCGGCGGCTTCCCTGAACGTCTCCGCCCGCAGACCATCCGCCCGGCGCTATCCACGGAAAGCGACTGCGTATCCTACGACGAGATCTATGACGAGCTGGAAAGGCTCACCCTCGCGCTATACACGCCGTCCGAATTCGTGCTCGAATCGCGCATGAGCAAGTACTTCGACAATGACAAAATCGAAGGCCTGACAATCCGGGGCCGAGAAACGGGTGTGCGCAAGCTCATGGCCACGAACTTGCTCAAACGTTTCGAGAGCAGCGTCCACTCGTTCCGCATGACATTGAACCGCGTGCTCGGCTACATGTCGGATACGGTCGGCACGATCGACTCGTATGAGGAATACCGTGCCAAGCATTACGACACCGGCGTGCTTGAGCAAATTGATATTGATCGTTTCGACGACGGATTCGACCTGGATCAGGATGATACGGAGAGTATGGATCCTGACGAGTTCGCCACCAAAGGCAAGACCCGATTCCTGCTGTCCGACATGGATTGGTGCACCTGGCGCGATTGCATTCTTCGCGACATGGATGTCATCCACCGCCTGCTGAACATGGTCTCCAGCATCGACGCGGCACACGACGCGAAGCTGCAGCGTCTGTACCGGACCATCAGCGACAAGCAGAACCAGCCCATCAACCCCGGCAACCACAAGATCCTCATCTTCACCGCATTCGCAGACACCGCCGACTACCTGTACGAGCACGTCAGCAAATACGCCGGCATGCTGGGATTGAATACCGCGGAAGTGACCGGCACGAATCCGGGACGATGCACAGTCAAGAAGGTAGGCGGTCACATGTCCGACATCCTGGCATGCTTCTCCCCTATTTCAAAGGAACGCGATATAACTGTGCCCCGGTTGAAAGACACAAACATCGACATTCTGATCGCCACAGACTGTATCTCCGAAGGGCAGAATCTGCAGGATTGCGACATGATGGTCAACTACGACATCCATTGGAATCCTGTGCGTATCATCCAGCGTTTTGGCCGCATCGACCGTATCGGTTCGACGAACAAGCGTATCCAACTGGTCAACTATTGGCCCGACGTGGATCTCGACAAATATCTCAAGCTCAAAGACAGAGTCGAGGCGCGCATGAAGGTTGCTGTGATGGCTTCTACCGGCGACGATGACTACATCAATCCCGACGAGAAGGGAGATTTGGAGTACCGGGAACGCCAGCTCAGGCAAATGCAGGACGAGGTACTTGATCTTGAAGATGTGGACGGCGGCGTCAGCATCACCGACCTCGGTCTCAATGAGTTCCGCATGGATCTGGTCGGTTATCACCGAGACAATCCCGACATCGAACGCACACCTACGGGCATCAACGCAGTGGTCGAGGGCGACGAGCCCGGCATCCTGTTCGTGCTGCGCAACACGAACAAGGACGTGAAGGCCATGGGCCGCAACCCGATCCACCCGTATTATCTTGTGCATGTCGGCGACGACGGAAGGATCCTGCACGGGCATCTGAATGCCAAGGACTGCCTCGACGTGATGCGCAAGCTGTGCAAAGGCAAGGATACATATGATCCGCGCCTATGCCGTGCATACAATCGGTTCACCCATGACGGCAAGGACATGCGCCACGCATCCGACCTGCTGCGTGAAGCGGTCAGAAGCATCATGGACCAGGATGATGCGACTGCGGCCGACAGCTTCTTCACCGGATCCATGGGATCTTTTCTTGACGAGAACGTGAAGGGGCTCGACGATTTCGAACTGGTTTGTTTCCTCGTCATCCGACCTGCAACGGGAGGTAAGTCATGAGCGGCATCGAATCATGCGGGCCGGTGACCGCACTCACGTTGGGACTGCCCAGTACCACCGCGGTCATGCATCCGAGGGGACGGCTCACCAAAGAACGCTTCTATACGAACACCAAAGTAGGCAAACGCTTACGGCAGCATTTCATCGAGGACATCGACTCAATCACCATGCTCGCCGTAATCCGCGAGCAGGAGACCGGCATACCGGCAGGACCGCTCACTAACGAAATCAACGTGATTGGCCTGGAGCAATCCACGGAACATCCGCCGCTGGAGGTCATGGAGCACATCGCCCGCACCCGCGACGAGCTGACCCGGCACAGGTCGCGTATCCTGTTCGTCTGCATGAATGGCAGCATGACAAAATTCGCGGTGTTCCGCAATGCGAACGTGGCCGAGGGGCTCACGGAGGGCTCGGTCCATATGGGAGAACCGGTGGAATGCGAATCCGCACGCGTCCGTCTGAACGGAACCGATCTGGACGCCGTATGGGATTCCCTGTGCGCGGAGACCATCCTCGGCGCGTCGGATCCGACGCGCGTCGACCGACGCATCGTATCCCGCACGCGCATAATGAGACTTACCAAGGAGATAGACCAGCTGGAACGGCGCCACGCCAAAGCCGTCCAGATAGGCCAGAGGAACAGGCTATGGGACGAGCTGCAGGCCAAACGGCGCGAGCTCGAACAGGAACAGCAAGGAGAAACACTGTGAGTGACATCGAGAAGATCCACGGCATCACACCGGATCTGACCAGGGAGAACGTGGACAGGCTGCTCGCCCTGTTCCCCGACGTGGCCACCGAGACCACGGACCCGAAGACCGGCAGGACCGAACGCGCGGTGGACTTCGACGCGCTGCGCGAACGCCTCGGCGATGTGGCAGAAGGCAACCGGGAACGCTACCAGTTCACCTGGCCCGGCAAGCGCGAGGCGAAACGCCTCGCCCGCGAACCCATCGCCAAGACCCTGCGCCCGGTCAAGGAACGCAGCAAGGACTGGGACACCACCAGAAACCTGTACATCGAGGGTGACAACCTCGACGCGTTGAAGCTCCTGCGCGAGAACTACGCCGGCAAGGTCAAGCTCATCTACATCGACCCTCCGTACAACACGGGCCACGACTTCATCTACAAAGACAATTTCGGCAAAACCGTCGCCGCCGACAAATCAGAAAGCGGCGATTATGACGACGAAGGCGGCCAGCTCGTCGCCAATCCGGGAAGCAACGGGCGATTCCATTCCGACTGGTGCTCCATGATCTACCCCCGCCTCCTGCTCGCACGCGACCTGCTCACCCAGGACGGCGCCATTTTCATCAGCATCGATGACAACGAAAGATGCAATCTCGAAAAAATCGGAATAAGCGTTTTCGGCTCGGAGAACTACATTACGACTATTCCATGGAGGAAGAGAACAGCGAAATCAGATGTTCCATTCGGCGTATCACAGGATTTCGAATGGATCGTCTGCTTCGCGAAATCCAGCAGATTCACCGCCAGAGTCACCGGTGCCGAACGTAAATATTACGAAACCCCCGACTTTCCTGACAGGCCATGGAGAATCCATGATCTCACCAAGCAAACAACAGCAAGTGAAAGGCCAAACAGCTTCTTCACTATTATCAATCCAAAGAACGGTAAAGAATATCCGGCTAATCCGAACCGTACTTGGGCGGTTACCAAGGAAACGATTGTGAAATATACTGCTGAAGACCGGATTGTTTTCCCCGGGGATTACGACTTCCTGAACATTTCAAAACCGGCTCTCCGATATTGGAAGGCTGATGACCAGAAGAAGGCCGGAGACGCATTCGGAACGATGCCGTTAAGCACAAAACTACCTGACAACATTGGCATGTCACTTGATGGGACCAAGGAAATCACGGAACTCTTCGGGAACAAGATATTCAGCTTCCCCAAGCCGGTGGAATTAATAAAATACCTGGTTGAAGCCGCAACAAAAAATCAGGATGATGCCATCATTCTCGACTTCTTTTCCGGATCTGCCACAACGGCGCAGGCGGTTATGCAGCTGAATTCCGAAGACAGGAAGGCCAGGAGATTCATTCTTGCCCAACTTCCTGAGAAAACCGATACGGAGAGCGAGATATATGGAACCGGCTTCCATGACATTTGTGAAATCGCCGAGGAGCGCATCCGCCGTGCCGGCGAAAAAATCAAGTCCGAGATCGAGTCGAAGAACGCTCAGCTGACGCTTGACGGTACTCCCAGGAAGGTGCCGGACATCGGTTTTCGTGTGCTTCGTGTGGATGACTCGAATTACGAGGACAGGCGCAAGACAGTTGGCGTATATTCCCAGGGTGATCTTGACCTTGACGTGAGTATCACAAAGTCCGATCGTTCGGATCTGGATCTGCTGTTCGAGGCTCTGCCGAAGTTCCAGCTGCCATATGACGTCAAAATCGATACCTTGTCCGGCGGTGAGTTCGATGAACATACCGTGTACAGCGTGAATGATGGTCAGTTGCTCGCGTGTTTCGAACCGGATATTCCCGAATCGCTGGTCCGCGCGCTGGCCGCGTTCAGACCGCGGCCATCCTATGTGCTGGTTTCCGAGCGCAGTCTTCCGGATAGTGCGGCGTGCACGAATTTCACCGAGATCTTCAAGCAATCCGCCGACTCGAAGACCGGCGGCACGCAGATCCGCATCATCTGAGGTCGTCGATATGCAATTCAAATTTTCGCAATACCAGTACCAGACCGACGCGGCGGACGCGGTGTGCGACGTGTTCGATGGCCAGCCCCTGCAGGACGGCGTCTCCTACATCCGCGACACCGGCATCCGCAAACCCTTGTTCCAAGAACCGGAGCCAGTGCAGGATTCTTTCGACATAGCCGAATTGAGGCCAAGTCAGGAATCACTCGACTATTTCGACGCGGATGACGACACGGGCTACCGCAACGCGGACCTGCTGTTGGACGCCGAACGGCTGCTCGCCAACGTCCGAAACGTGCAACGCCGGCGGAATCTGGAGGAATCCCCGAGGCTGTACACGGATCCGGCCGGAGCGGTCGAGCTGGATGTGGAGATGGAGACCGGCACGGGCAAGACGTTCGTGTACACGAAGACCATGTTCGAGCTGAACCGCCGGTACGGCTGGTCGAAGTTCATCATCGTGGTCCCGTCCATCGCCATCCGCGAGTGCGTCGCCAAATCGCTGGACATGACCAACGACTATTTCTACACGTCCGGCCGCGACGGCAACGAGGGATACGGGAAGAAGCTGCACTCCTTCATCTACGAATCGTCGAACCTGAACAGGCTGGACGAGTTCGCCCAGTCCCCCGACATCCAGGTGATGATTATCAACATGCAGGCGTTCAACACGTCCATGAAGGAGAACGGGCGCAGCAAGGACGCGAGGATCATCTTCTCGGAGCGCGATGATTTCGGCTCGCGCCGCCCCATCGACGTGATCAGCGCGACCCATCCGATCATGATCCTGGACGAGCCGCAGAAGATGGGTGGTAAGGCCACGCAGGCCGGCATCCGCCTGTTCAGGCCGCTGTTCACGCTGAACTACTCCGCCACGCACAAAACCAGGCATGATCTCGTGTACGCGCTGGACGCGTTGGACGCGTACAACCAACGTCTGGTCAAGCGCATCGAGGTCAAAGGCTTCGAGCTGAACAACATGCGCGGCACCGACGGTTATCTATATTTGCAGGACATCATTGTCAGCAAGAACAAGGCGCCACAGGCCCGCATCGAATACAAGAAGCTGTCCGCCTCCGGAAAGGTCGTGACCACGTCCGGCCTGTTCGACGAAGGTGATGACATCTACACTTCCTCCGGCGAGCTTGAAGCGTACCGTGATGGCTGGCGTATAGCGCCGGACGGCATCGTGCCCGACGGGATGGAACCCGGCCAGACCGGCTATGTACGCTTCATGAACGGCGAGACGCTTGGCAAGGGGCAGATTCTCAATGACGGGTCTGAAGCGGACATGCGCCGCATCCAGATCCGAGAGACCATTCTCTCCCACCTGCACAAGGAGGAGCACCTGTGGGCGCGCGGCATCAAGTGCCTAAGCTTGTTCTTCATCGACGAGGTCGCGAAATATCGCCGATACGATGACGCGGGAGAACCATTGAACGGCGAGTACGCTGACATGTTCGAGCAGGAGTACGACCGTTGCGTGCATGATTTCATCGAGAACCGTCTCGATGACGGATCCGGCTATCTCGACTGGTTGCGCACCACACACGGTCGCTACGTGCATAAGGGATACTTCAGCATCGACAAACACGGCCATTCCATCGATTCAAAGGTCAAACGTGGGTCGGAGGACAGCGACGACATCAGCGCATACGACCTGATTCTGAAGAACAAGGAACGCCTGCTGAGCTTCGAAGAGCCCACGAGGTTCATCTTCAGCCATTCCGCTCTGCGCGAGGGTTGGGACAATCCCAACGTGTTCCAGATCTGCACGTTGAAGCATTCGGACAACGAAGTCGGCAAACGACAGGAGGTTGGCCGCGGACTGCGCCTATGCGTGAACCGTGAAGGCATTCGTCAGGACCGCAACCTGCTCAGCGACGCTGATTTCCTGGATGTGAACCTGCTGACCGTTATCGCGTCGGAAAGCTATGAGAAGTTCGCCGAAAGTCTGCAAAAAGACATTGAAACCGACCTGCGCGACCGCCCGCTCGTCATAGACGACGCGTTCTTCACGAAGACGCGCGTGCCGGCCGACAAGCTCGGTCCGGAGCATGCATACCTAGGAGACATGTCGTTCAGTAAGGACGAGGCGCACGACATCGTGTACGCGCTGACCGTGAACAGGCTTATCGACCGCGATGGCAAGCTGACCGACAAGTACAAGGAAGACCGCTTAGGCAAGGACACGGTGGAACTTCTGCCCGAGTCTCTGCAGAAAAAGGTCCCGGCAATCCGGCTCGTGCTGGACAGCGTGGTCGAGGGCACCACCAAGATGTTCATCGGCAACGCGCTGAAACGCAAGGTCCATGGTAATCCGCTCAACGGCAACTGGCAGAAGAAGGAATTCCAAGAACTCTGGAAGCGCATCAATCACAAGTATGCGTACACCGTCAGCTTCAACGACGACGAACTCGTCAAAAACGCAGTCAAGGCAATTGACGAGCGTCTGGTCGTATCGAAACTGTCCTACACGGTCACGCGCGGCATCCAGAAGGAGAATGCCTCACGCGACGAGCTCGCGGACCGCACACACTTCCACAGGAACGACTCCCATACCGGTGACTTGGATGTCGACGCTTCGAACGGCGTGAAATACGACCTGCTCGGAGAGATCGCACAGGCCGCGACCATTACGCGCCGGTGCGCCGCGCACATCCTCAAGGGCATCCGCCCGGACAAGTTCCTCATGTTCCGTGACAATCCGGAGCAATTCATCGCGAGGGTCGGCCGTCTGATTGTTCAGGAGAAGGCGAACATGGTCGTTGACCATATCTGCTACGACCGGATCGAAGGCGGATACGATTCGAGTATCTTCACCAAGGGCGGCAACAATCGTGATGAGGCCGAAGGCTATCAGGCGTCCAAGTGCGTGCAGGACTGGGTGTTCCCCGACGGCAAGATCGAAAACGATTTCGCCAGGGACCTCGACAGCGCGGCGGAGGTCGCGGTGTATGCGAAGCTCCCCCGCGGTTTCCAGATCCCTACCCCGGTGGGCAATTACGCCCCCGACTGGGCCGTGGCTTTCCGCGACGACAGTGGTCTCAAACACCTGTTCTTCGTGGCCGAGACCAAGGGCACGTTGGATAGTTTCGAGCTGCGTGGAATCGAAGACAGCAAGATCGCCTGTGCAAAACGACTGTTCAACGAGCTGAATCTCGCTGACGGAGCCCACTACGAACAAGCCACCACCTATCAAACCCTGCTCGACGAAGTGAAGGCATTGCAATGACGAGAAGAATTAGCTAGCAGACCTTCAATTATCAATGACTACCAATCAAGTGGCGTTTAACGTAGCCAGACACATCCCAAGGGAATAATGCAATGGACATATGGGGAATAGCGGTACCATCAGTAATCAGTGTTGTCAACATTTTCGTGACGATTCACGTTGCGCGCATGACAAAACAAACGCAAAAATTACTCTCTTCAAACGAGAAAGAAATCCAACAAATTGATTCGAACCTTGAACATTTGCGAGAAGATCTCGTACGATTTTATTCTGCATTTAGCACCAGTCCTAAAGAAACCATGGCAGATGTTCTTGTCGCTTATGAGATCCTGATGGCGAATCCCCTAACCACTGATGAACTGAGAAAAGCCGCATATAAAGTACGAGAATTTACCACAGTAGAGGCTATGAGCATGTTCGGGATTCCCATCAAAAAAGATGCTGCAATTGAACCAGAAGATACCTATCAATCTTCGATAGATGAATTAGGCAAGGCTTACCGCCAAATAGTGGAAGAACAGAATCAGAAAAGGGCAAACTTGTTAAACGACAAGTCAAGGAGAAAATTATTCAGAAGGATAGCAGACTCTTCGAAATAATTTTTTATACTTATTTTGCCCCAGATGGATATATACACGAATTTCGCGATGGCCGACACCGCCCAGCTCGCAAAAGAAGGCAAACTCGCCGAATTCGTAGACAAGGCGTTCGAAGAATAGCGATCTCTTCAGCCAGCTACAAC
>UMHL01037481.1_pt1 | contig 11576 bp, 9 predicted proteins | sample 1965551 | NCBI WGS metagenome assembly UMHL01 (sample SAMEA4836100, study PRJEB28245) | human gut metagenome | biome: gut microbiome; material: fecal sample | place: Denmark | collected 2008 | reverse complement strand
TCATGCGGTTGAATTCCAGCTTCTGGTCCATGCGGTTCTCGACCCGGACCACATCGCGGTTGACAAGGGTGCCGATGCCGCGCACACGCTCCACATAGCCGTCGCGCTCCAGATCGCTCAGGGCATCGCGCACCACGGTGCGGCTCACGCCCAGAACATCGGCCAGCTCCAGCTCGCTGGGCAGCTGGGCGGCGTCTGCATAGCGTCCGCGGCGCAGCTCCTCCAGCAGGCGCCGGGCTGCCTGCTGGCTGCGCAGCTCACCGCCCAGACGGTTTTCCGTCGTTTTATTCATGCAAAAATTCCTTTCGTGCCCGGCATACGTCCGCCAGGCAGCATTTGTCGCAGTAGGGCTTGGTGCGGGCTGTGCACACGGCGCGGCCATGGTCCACCAGCCGGTGGCAGAAGCCGTTGCCCTCCGCAGGCGGGATGATCTTCCACAACTCCCGCTCGACCTTGGCCGGCTCCTTGACGTTGTCCACCAGCCCGATGCGGTTGCACAGCCGGATGCAGTGGGTGTCCGTCACGATGGCAGGCTTGCCGAATACGTCCCCCATGATCAGATTCGCACTCTTGCGGCCCACGCCGGGCAGGGCAAGCAGCGCGTTGAAATCATCCGGTACATGGCAGTCGTACCTGTCGCGCAGCATCCGCATACAGGCTGAAATATCCCGTGCCTTGCTGTGGCCCAGCCCGCAGGGCTTAACGATGGCCTCAATATCCGCAGGATCCGCTGCAGCCAGTTCTTTTACGCCGGGGTACTTGGCAAACAGCTCCTGCACCACCACGTTTACGCGGGCATCGGTGCACTGGGCCGCCAGCCGTACCGACACAAGCAGCTGCCACGCATGGTCATAATCCAGCGTGCAGTCGGAATCGGGATATTCTGCCTTCAGGCGCGCAATACAGATCGCAGCCAGCTCTTGTTTGGTCACAGCATTTTCTCCGTTTCAATCCTTTTCTCTTGATTCTACCACGCCGAGCCGTTATAATCAAGTATAGAAGTATGATGTTTTGGTACACTATCTCAAACTTATCTTAAAAAAGGAACGCAAAATGGAACCATTGGCACAGCGTCTGCGCCCGCGCACCCTGGATGAGGTCTGCGGCCAGCAGCATCTACTCGGCAAAAATCAGGTTTTCCGCCGCACTGTCGAGAGCGGCAAGATTCCCAACATGATCTTCTACGGCCCGTCCGGCGTCGGCAAGACCACCGTTGCCAGCATCATTGCAGCGGGCAGCGGTATGCAGCTGCACAAGCTCAACGGCACGACGGCCTCGACGAGCGACATCAAGTCGGTGCTCGCGGACATCGGCACACTCGGCGCGTCGGGCGGCATTCTTTTATATCTTGACGAGATACAATATTTTAACAAGCGCCAGCAGCAGAGCCTTCTGGAATGCGTGGAGCAGGGTACCGTCACCCTGATTGCCTCCACCACCGAAAATCCCTACTTTTATGTATATAACGCGCTTCTGTCCCGCTGCACGGTATTTGAGTTCAAATCCCTGACCACCGACGACATCCACACCGGGCTGCGCAGCGCCGCTGCGCGCCTCGGGGCTGAGGACAAGTCTCCCGTGCTCATTCCCGACGACGCGCTGGAATACCTGGCCCAGAGTGCGGGCGGCGATATGCGCAAGGCGCTGGGCAATCTGGAATTTGCCGTCACCGCTGCACCCGTAGAAAACGGCAGCCGCACGATCACACTGGACATGGTGCAGCAGGTCGCCGTGCGCACGGCCATGCGGTATGATAAGCTCGGCGACGACCACTATGACATCGTCTCGGCCTACCAGAAGTCGATGCGCGGCTCCGACCCCGACGCGGCGCTGCACTATCTGGGCCGTCTGCTGGAAGCGGGTGACCTGCCCAGCGCCTGCCGCCGTTTGATGGTCTGCGCGTGCGAGGATGTCGGCCTGGCCTGGCCGCAGATCATCCCCATCGTCAAGGCTGCTGTTGACATTGCCAACGCCGTCGGTCTGCCGGAGGCCCGTCTGCCGCTGGCGGATGCCGTGGTGCTGGTGGCTACCGCGCCCAAGTCCAACTCCGCCCACGACGGCATCAATGCCGCCATTGCGGACATTCAGGCCGGGCGCACCGGGCCCATCCCGCGCCAGCTGCAAAACAAGCACTACGACGGCGCCGACGCCAAGGTCAAGGGGCAGCACTACCTCTACCCGCATGACTACCCCAACCACTGGACCCCCCAGCAATACCTGCCCGACGCCATCAAGGACCGGCAGTACTATGTCCCCGGCGATAATAAAAACGAGCAGGCTTTCGCACAATACTGGAAAAAAATCAAAGGAGAACTGTAATCATGCCCAACCTCCACTGCGAAGCCATTGCCTTTCCGTCGTCGGACGGAAAGCACACCTCCTCCGCATTCCTCTACACTGTACCCGGCCAGCCTGTGCGGGCTGTCCTTCAGCTCAGCCACGGCATGTGCGAATATGTGCGCCGCTATGCACCGATGGCCGAGTTCTACGCTGCCCACGGCATTGCGCTGGCGGGCAACGACCACCTCGGCCACGGTGACACCGCCCAGGCAGGGGAGCACGGCCACTACGGTGAGCCGAATGACCGTTGCCACCTCCTGAACGACCTGCACACGATGAACCGTATCCTGCACGAGCGCTTTCCCGATACGCCCATCATCCTCTACGGCCACAGCATGGGCAGCTTTTACGCGCGCTGGTACGCCGAGAAGTGGCCGGAAAGCATCACGGCGCTGGTCATTTCCGGCACGGCAGGCCCCAGCCTTATGAATGTCGTCGGCCAGCGGCTGGCCGGGCTGATTGCCCTCGTCAAGGGGCCGCGCTATGTCTCGCCGCTGATGGTCAAGCTGAACTTTGGCAGCTATTGCAGGAAAATCGAGAACGCGCAGTCGCCCAACGCCTGGCTTTCCCGAGATAAAAGCGTTGTGAAAGCCTATGACGCCGACGGGCTGTGCACCTTCCGGTTTACCGCTGCGACCTACCGCGAGATGCTCGCGACGCTCAACCACGTCAGCACAAAGGCATGGGCACAGGCTATTGACAAGGATCTGCCCGTGCTGCTGATTGCCGGTGACTGCGACCCCGTCGGCGACTACGGCAGCGGCGTGCGCAAGGTCTGGGCCATGCTGGGCGACGCCGGTGTCAGGGATCTGACCTGCCAGATTTTTGAAGGAGGCCGCCACGAGCTGCACAACGAAACAAACCGCGACGAGGTGTTCGACTACGTGTTGACATGGATCGAGGATCACATTTCCTGACGTTGTATCATGCAATATTTCCTCCGCCAGCCCGGCGGGGGATTTTTTTTATTTTTTCTATTGACAAAGCTGTATCCTGCGTGTATTATTGTATTAAGCTCTTAACACAATAATACAAAGGAGCATAAAACACCATGAACTGGAACATTACTGCGGGCCGCCCGGTCTACGTGCAGCTGGTCGAGCAGTTGGAGCTTGCCCTCGTCGCGGGGGAGTTCCCGCCCGGCAACCGCATTCCGCCCGTGCGGGAGCTGGCCGCTGACGCCGGGGTCAACCCCAACACCATGCAGCGCGCTTTGCAGGAGCTGGAAAGCCGCGGCCTTTTGCAGGCGCAGCGCACCGCCGGGCGCACCGTCACAGCGGATGACACTGCCCTGCAGGCCTTGCGCCGTCGGCGCGCCGGCACGCTGGCGGCGGAGTTTCTGCACCAGATGCAGGCCCTCAGCCTGACCGAAGCCGAAATCGAGACCCTGCTGCGCGAGACCGCACAGCAGGCACCAAAAAAGGAGTAAACCATGGATGCAATTTATGAGGTACACGGCCTGACCAAGCGCTATGGCCGCACCGCTGCGCTGAACGGCGTGGACTTTGCCGTCACGCCGGGCAAGCTCGTTGGCCTGCTTGGCCCCAACGGCAGCGGCAAAACAACGCTTATGAAAATCTCTGCCGGGCTTTTGCAGCCCACGGCGGGCAGCGTCATTATTGATAAAGTTCCCGTCGGCGTTTTCACCAAGGCTGTCACCAGCTATCTGCCGGACCGTATGGCCCTGCCAACGGAGTTCACCGCCGACGACGCCGTAAGCCTGTACGCGGATTTCTTCACCGATTTTGACAAAGTCAAGGCAAACGCCATGCTGGCCGACCTGCATATCGGCGGGCGGGACAAAATCGATTCCATGAGCAAGGGCACACAGGAAAAGATGCAGCTCTGCCTGACGATGAGCCGTGCCGCCAGGCTCTACCTGCTGGATGAGCCTCTGGGCGGCGTGGACCCCGCCGCCCGCGACTACATTTTAAGCACCATCCTGCACAACTACAGTGAGGATGCCGCGCTTATGCTGTCCACGCACCTCATCGGCGACATTGAGAAGGTGCTGGACGAGGTCATTCTTTTACAGGACGGAAAGGTCCTGCGCCAGGTCGCCGTCGACGAGCTGCGCGAGGAAACAGGGGAGAGCGTGGACGCTTACTTCCGGGAGGTTTACAAATGCTGACGAAGCTTTTACGTTATGAGTTCAAATCCACAGGCCGTGTTGTTCTGCCCATTGCGGCGGGCGTGCTTGTGCTGAACATTTTTACCAATATTCTGAGCCATTTTGTCCAGAACACCTCCGACAGGCTGCCGCTGGCCGGGGTCGCCATGGCCTTGCTGGCACTGGCATCTGCCGTAAGCCTTCTTGTTGTGCTCGCCATCTGCTTTTTTATTGAAATTCAGCAGTTTTACCGCCTGTTGGGCGAGCGCGGGTACTTGATGCTGGCTCTGCCCGTGCCCATTTGGCAGCACATTGCTGCTAAGGTCATCTGCGGCACGGTATGGACGCTGTTCGGCATGATATTTCTTACACTTTGCGGCATGCTGACTACCGACACGGTTAGTGGCGACGGGTTTGCATCTGATTTCAGTCGCGTCACTGCCGAGGATGTCGCCATCTGGTCTGCAATGCTTTTGATTATACTGGCCCTTATCGCGGGCGCACTGCTGCACGCATATCTGGCCTGTGCCTTTGCCGCGCAGTTTACCCAGCAGCGGCTGCTCATCAGCATTGCCGCCTACTTTGTCATCGGCTTTATCGGGCAGATGGCAGCCCTTGTGACGGCAGTCTTTGTCGCGTTCCGCGGGTATAAGTACCTTAACAATACCAGCTTCAGCGCCGCGTCGTTTTTCGGTCCCGACAATACCTTGGGCGTTATCGTACTCATCGCCGTCTTTGCGCTGATTGCCATTGTCGATGCCCTGCTGTGGGCACTGACCCAGTGGCTCATGACGAAGCGGCTGAATCTGGCGTGACCATCGCCAAATAACCAAAGGCAACACCGCACAATTCCCGCCTTACGGCTTAAGCACCGCTCCGGCGGCTGCGGCACGGCACCTGCGTTGCCAAAATGCTCGATCATACACAAAGTATTATCTGCGCTTTTGGCTTAGCAGCTGCCGCACCTCGCTCGCCGTATCGGCACTTAGAATTATGCGGTATTGCCCAAACGGCACAGAACGCAAAACTGCAGCGTTCTGTGCCGTTTTTACTTTATAAAATCTGCTATCGCCTGCGCGTTGTGCCGCCTTTTTCATAGGGCTTTTTCAATGCCGCGTGTAAAGTAGTGCAATACACCCAATCATTTCAACGGCGGTTCCAGCCGCCGTATTATTCAGCCTGCATACAAACCGCCAGTCGGTATGTATGTGCCTGCCTGGCCCAGCCAGCCGGGCAGGCTGCGCTCGGGCTTTTGTATGGCCTCTTTGCCGCTTTGCCCAGTGCCGTGCTTTTTGCGGCGGCTGCTGCATCGCACATTTTCAAAAAAGCCGTTTCTTTTACAAAATCATGAACGCTTCTTTACCAATTTATTAAAAAGTTCTTATTGACAAATATTCTGCAAGCCGTATAATGTATCTTGTGTGTGCATCTATAGGGCAAATCTTTTCTGCCCTGACACATTGGCGTTGTATGTGCTGCTTGCAGCGGCTTCTTCAGCAGGGAGCCGTGTAACAAACCTTTGCGGGGCGGCATAATTGGCGCTGACTCGTCAAGGACTCTGTGCCGACCCAAGGAAGAAACGGTGCGTAAAGAGAGTGCTGTAACGGGAAATTCCGCAAAGGGGGATGCAATAAAAATGAATGAAAATCTGATCGTATCTCTGAAAGACATTGTTGTCGAATTCGATGGGCAGAAGGTCCTGGACGGACTTTCGCTGGACATCCACGACAAGGAGTTTGTCACCTTCCTAGGCCCCTCGGGCTGCGGCAAGACGACGACCCTGCGTGTGATTGCCGGCTTTGTAACACCGAAATCGGGCAATGTCTTTTTTGATGGCAAGGACATCGCCAACATGCCGCCGTACAAGCGGCCTGTGAACACGGTGTTCCAGAAGTATGCGCTGTTCCCGCACCTGAACGTGTTTGAGAACGTCGCCTTCGGTCTGCGCCTGAAAAAGATGACCGAGGATGAGATCCGCCCGAAGGTGTTCGAGATGCTCGAGATCGTCGGCCTGAAGGGCTTTGAACGCCGCAGCATCCACCAGCTGTCCGGCGGCCAGCAGCAGCGCGTGGCCATTGCCCGCAGCTTGGTGAACCAGCCCCGCGTCCTGCTGCTTGACGAGCCGCTCGGCGCGCTCGACCTCAAGCTGCGCAAGGAGATGCAGCTGGAGCTGAAGCGCCTGCAGCGTGAAATGAACATCACCTTCGTCTACGTCACCCACGATCAGGAGGAGGCCCTGACCATGTCGGATACCGTCGTTGTTATGTCCGGTGGTAAGATCCAGCAGATCGGCTCCCCGCAGGATATTTACAACGAACCCAAGAACGCTTTTGTTGCCCGCTTTATCGGTGACTCCAACATTGTCGACGGCGTCATGCTGCGCGACTTCTACGTCAACTTCGGCGGGCACGACTTCACCTGCGTTGACCGCGGCTTCAAGCCGAACGAGCCTGTGCAGGTCGTCATCCGCCCGGAGGACGTGCAGATCGTGCCGCCCTCTGTCGGTATGCTGACCGGCCTTGTGCGCGAGGTCATCTTCAAGGGCGTTCACTTTGAAATGCACGTCGATGTGGAAGGCTATGAGTGGATCATCCATTCCACCCAGGCCAGCCAGCCCGGCGAGCTTATCGGCATGAACATCGGCCCGGACGAAATTCATATCATGAAGCGTTCGGAGGTGTGATCCATGCTCAAATCCAAATCCTCCCGCTGGCTGGCCGGGCCGTATCTGGTCTGGATGGCCATTTTCACAGTCGTACCGCTTTTCATCGTCATCTGGTACGCCGTGACGAACTCGGACGGCCAGTTCACCTTCGACAATCTCACCCAGATCGGGCGGTATTCCAGCGTGTTTGCCCGCAGCCTGATTTTGGCCGCAATCTCTACCGTGATCTGCCTGGTCATGGCGTTTCCGGTGGGGTATTTTCTCTCCCGCCTGCGCGCCAACAAGCAGCACATTATGCTGATGCTCATTATGCTGCCCATGTGGATGAACTTCCTGCTGCGCACCTACGCCTGGATGACACTGCTGGAGAAAAACGGCCTTATCAACAAGTTCTTCGGTTTGTTCGGCCTCGGCCCCTTCAACATGATCAACACCTCAGGTGCGGTTGTGCTGGGCATGGTGTACAACTACCTGCCGTTTATGATTTTGCCCATCTACACGGCCATGACAAAAATCGATGATTCCATCATTGAGGCCGCACAGGATCTGGGCTGCAACGTCTGGCATATTCTGTTCCGGGTGCTCGTCCCGCTGACAGGCCCCGGCATTGCCACCGGCATTACGCAGGTGTTTGTGCCCGCAGTCTCTACTTTTATTATCAGCCGTATGCTGGGCGGCGGCTCCAACCTGCTGATCGGCGATTTGATCGAGCTGCAGTTCCTTGGCAACTCCTACAATCTGAACCTCGGCTCCGCCATGAGCCTGGTGCTGATGGTCATTGTCCTGCTCTGCATGAGCTTCACTTCGAGCTTTGACGAGTCCGAGATGGAAGGAGTGATGTGATATGACAAAAAAACATTCCGCATTGCTCATGCGCACCTACGTCATTCTGGTGTTCTGCTTCATGTATCTGCCCATCGCGGTCATGATTGCGTTCAGCTTCAATGAGAGCAAATCCCGCTCGAACTTTACGGGCTTCACCCTCGGCTGGTACAAAAGCCTGTTCCACAACGAGATGATTTTGTCCGCGCTGGGTCTGAGCCTTGTGCTGGCGCTGGTGTCCAGCATTATCGCCACGGTGCTGGGCACGCTGGCGACCCTTGGCATCAACTCGATGTCCCGCAAAAGCCAGCTCATCATCAATAACATCAGCTATGTGCCTGTCGTCAATCCGGAGATCATCACCGGTGTCTCGCTGATGCTTCTCTTCGTCATGGCGCAGAACTTCGGCATCGGCGGCGAGAGCGGCATCTTCGGCTGGCCGACGCTGCTGATTGCGCACATCACCTTCAATATCCCGTATGTTATCTTTAATGTAGGCCCCAAGCTGCGCCAGCTCGATCCCAGCCTGTACAATGCAGCGCTGGATCTGGGCTGCACACCGCGCCAGGCTTTCACCAAAGTCATCATGCCGCAGCTGTCCCCGGCCATTTTGTCGGCATTCCTCATCTGCCTGACCTACTCTATTGATGACTTCATGATTTCCTACTTCAACTCCGGCACGATGCAGACACTGCCTATCGCCATCTACTCGATGACCCGCAAGAAGGTCAGCCCCGAGATCAACGCGCTGTCTGCAGTCATATTCTGCGTCATTCTGGCAATCATCCTGATTTCCAACGCCGCAGACTCCCGCGCCTACCGCCGCAACCAGAAGGCCATCCGCAAAGCCATGCTGGACGAAGGGGGGCGCTGAAGATGAAGCTGAAAAAGTTTTCCGCTGCAGCGCTGGCCGCACTGACTGTCACCATGATGAGCGCCGCGCCGGTGCTGGCCGCCGATGACATCGAGGTCAACGAGGATATTTCCGTCTCCGGCGACTACGATTGGAAGCGCTTTGCCAACGACCATATCACGCTGAATGTCTACAACAACGGCCTGTATATCTCCGACGGTTCTGACGAGAGCATCAACGTTCTGTCCGCATTCGAGGAGCTGACCGGCATCAAGGTCAATTACACAACCTACGACTCCAACGAGAGCCTCTACGCCAAGCTGAAATCCGGCGGCGTATCCTATGATGTCATCTTCCCATCGGATTACATGGTGGGCAAGATGGCCAAGGAGGGAATGCTGTCCGAGCTGAACATGGACAACATTCCGAACTTTGCCGGCATCGGTGAAACATATCTGGACCGCAGCTTCGACCCCGGCAACAAGTACAGCGTGCCCTACATGTGGGGCACAACGGGCCTAATCTACAACACGACGATGGTCGAGGAGCCGCCCACGAAATGGGCGGACATGTGGGATGTTGCGTACACAAACAATGTGCTGATGTTCAACAATTCCCGCGACGCTTACGCGATTGCAGCCAAGACGATTGGTCTGTCGATGAATCCGCAATCCGTTGACGAGATCACCGCCATCACCGACGCGCTGAAGGCCCAGAAGAACATCGTGCAGGCCTACGTCATGGACGAGGTCTTTGACAAGATGGAAGGTGGCGAGGCCGCCATGGCGCCCTACTATGCGGGCGATGCCATCACGATGATCGACGAAAACCCAGACCTTGCTTTCGTCCACCCGGAGGAAGGCGTCAACTTCTTCATCGACAGCATGTGCATTCCGGCCAACGCCAAGCACCAAGAGGCCGCCGAAATGTTCATCAACTACCTGTGTGAGCCGGACGTCGGCCTTGCCAACGCGGACTTCATCGGCTATTCCACCCCCATCACCGCCGTGTGGGAGATGCTGGACGACGATTTGAAGTACAGCGAAATTGCCTACCCGGGCGCGGAGGTTCTGGACAAGGCGGAAGTCTTTGAAACTCTGCCCGACGACATCAACGCCGCCATGGATGCCCAGTGGAGCGAGATGAAGAGCTACGAGGAGGGCGGCAGCGGCTGGATGGTTCTTGCCCTGCTGCTTCTGGCCATCGCTATCTCTGCATTCAATATCTGGCGCAAGCTCCGCAAAAAATCCCGCGATAACTATTAAACAGTTTCAGGCTGCACACCGTTTTACGTGTGCAGCATTTTTGTTTGCCGCCCTGTAGGGGCCGGGCATGCCCGGCCCGCAGCTTAACGTCAGTGCCCCCTTTTATAGTTCGATTTGTAGGGAGGGGTCTTGACCCCTCCGCATGCCGATGCAAGCATCAGCCCCTACGGCCAGCCCCAAAGCCCCCGCCTTTGCATTTTTCCAACATTTGTGCTATACTCTGCTTGGCGAATCAATTCAAAATCCATCAAGGAGGGCTTCCTTATGCCCGAAAAGCTCATAACCTACACCCAAAAATTTACCGTCTACCGCACGGACGGCGACCACCTCGGCCATGTCAAGCTGGGGGCGCTGCTGCGCTATGCCCAGCAGGTTGCTACCGCCCACGCCGAGGCCGTAGGGCTGGACGATGCCCTGTACCGCAAGACCCACACCGCCTATGTGCTGGCCAAGCTGGCCCTGCACGTCACACGGCTGCCCTGTGTGGACGAGGAACTGACCCTTGTCACCCAGCCCGAGCGCTGCAAGCGCGCCGTCAACAAGCGCATCACCCATTTTTACGATGCCAACGGGGCAGAGGTCGCCACAATGGACAGCCGCTGGGTACTCATTGATACCGAAAAGCGTATGATCCTGCGCAAGCACCCGGAGCAGTTTGCCGACCTGTGGGCCGAGGATGTGCCCCTTGAGCTGCCGATGCGCCTGCCCCGCGTTGCGCCCGAGGACTGCGAGACGCTGGGCACGCAGACCGCGGCCTACTCCCGCTGCGACATGAACGGCCACCTCAACAACACCCGCTATGCCGACATTGTCTGCGACGCCGTACCGTGGCAGGTCTGGGACAGTGCGCAGATTTCGGATTTCATCATCAGCTACCACCGCGAGGTACCCCGCGGCGAGAGCTTCACCCTGCGCCGTGCCAGACTGGCAGAGGACACCTTCTATTTTGATGGCGAACGGGAAGGCAAATCTGCCTTTGAGGCACAGCTGATTTTCAAACACTTATAATTTCTACATAAACCCCTGTTACACTGTTTACATCGACAATGTAAAGGGGTTATTATTATGACAAAGCAAAAATTCGGTCTGACCGGCACAGCGCTTAAAACCATTGCGCTGGTGCTCATGGTGATGGATCACATTCACTACTTTTTTGAATTTACGGGCGTTGTGCCGGAATGGTTCAGTATGCTGGCGCGGCTGTCCGCACCGCTGTTTTTGTTCTGCACCGTGGAGGGCTTCGCCCACACCCATGACCGCAGGCGCTACTTTCTGCGCATCTGGGCCATCGGTACTGCGATGGGCACGGTGGAATTTTTCATGCTCTATGCAGGGGCCTTTCGCCGCGGGGACGGCTTCTACCCGATGAACGCGATTTTTCAGCAGTTCATGCTGCTCTGCATCATCTGGCAGGGCATCGACTGGCTGCGTCAGCGCCGGTTTGTACGGGGCGCACTGGCTGCTGCCATGCCGATTCTCTGGCCGTTTTGCATCGCAGCGCTGCTGATGCTTTTTCCCAAA
>UMHL01045583.1_pt1 | contig 11658 bp, 3 predicted proteins | sample 1965551 | NCBI WGS metagenome assembly UMHL01 (sample SAMEA4836100, study PRJEB28245) | human gut metagenome | biome: gut microbiome; material: fecal sample | place: Denmark | collected 2008 | reverse complement strand
CTGCAACAGGTGCGGTGAAGGCAGATGGTCAGGGCAAGGAATCTCTTATGGCAGAAAATGTCACAGGATTTACCACTGATTTAAGCGAGGCAGAAAGCAAGAACTCTGTCGGAATTGTCGTGGACTTTAAGGCAGGAGACAAGAAGTATACATCAAAGCAGAACTTCACTATGCGCAATAAGGTGCCGACAGGAGCAGATGTGGAGTATGTGGCACCGGCAGAGCCTGAAGGAATAAGGATATATTACAAAGGCAAGGATGTAACCAACGGAACAGTATACTATGAGATGAAGAAAACGAATAATAATTTAAAGTTTACTGATAAGATATTTGGTGGAAAGTATGATTCAAAAAATGTAACGTGGAATCATTCAGGAACAAAAAATGGTGGAAACTTTAATGCTAATGGTGATGTATATAATGTAGAACTTATGGATAATGAAACTACAGATCAATTTGTTATCACAGTAACATCCAAAGACGATACGTCATTGACGGCAAAGGTAACTGTAAACGTAGCACATCCAATCAATATTCTGCATTGTGATGCAGATAAGCATTTCAATTTAGGACAGACGCATCAATTGTTTATTGATGAAGGGGAGTTGAAAAATTCTTCATTAAATGGCAAATATCAGATTAAGGATTTTGTATGGCATATGGAGGTAGAAAGTGTCAGCTCAACAGGTGCAACCGAGCACAAGGGAGATATATCCTTTAGAATGGGCGATGATGGCAAGCTGATTTATGGCCCGGAGGGCAATGGTGAGCCTGATGGAATATTTAAGTTTAGTTCAAATGAGATTGCAGGAGAAACAGGAGCACAAGGTAAGCTAGATGATCCTAAATATAAGAACTATCTTAATTATTATATTTTAGGTTATAATAAAGAAATGCATATCACTCTCGGAAATGATTTTCTTACCGGAGAGAAATTAAATATCAGCGTCTGGCTTGGACTTGAGGATATGCCGGAGTTTAAGTCAAATACAATTACGTTTTACACATATCGTGAAACAGAGTAGTTTTTTACAAAAGGAGCAATCGCAATGAGCAAATTAAGAAAAAAAATAGTGGTTCCAATATCACTCACACTTACAGGATGTCTCGTTGTGGCAGCTTTTGTGCTGAATGACAGCCTAACAAAGGTCGATGCAAATGTAGCATTCAATGGAATATCTGATATAGTCAGCTCACATGGCAAGGACAAGCCCTTCAATATAGTGGAGGTGGTGCCTGACAAGAAAATGGCATCCATCGGTTATCTGATTGACGGTCAGGAGCCTGACGATTGGTTTGGAACACTGGCACAGATGTCTGACAAAGAGGGTGCCGGTGTACAAAAAAGGGCTGACTATATGTCAGGTCTGAAAACAAAGCTTGCACCTATTACTACCGAGAAAAAGGATAACACAAAGCCCCTTTACTATGAGCCGTATGAGGAAAGCTATGTCAATCAGGGCAATGACTGGAGTGAGCTTGCCCTTGTAGATATGGATAAAATAAATCAGGGCACCGAAGGCTACAAGATGACAAAGCAGGAGAAGGGTGACTACAAGTTCAACACTGATTACCAGCTTGCTGTAAATGAAGAGGGACTGCCTACAGGTCATTACAGACAAAATGTTGACCATTATGTTTTCATGCAGGGAGAGGATGAGACAGAAGATGGCTCTGAATCTGTGGATACAGGAAAAAGAGGCTACTACAGTGTTGCATTTACTGCAGTCAAATTGCCGGATGGCATGACAAATACCAAGTATCTGGTAGAGACTGATAATTCACAGAAAGCTGATGGAAATACAGACAGCGGTACAGATGGTAACATCGATAGCAGCACAGACAATACGACAGATACAGGCACAGCAGATGACACATCAGACAAGCATGTGGTTTATTCTATAAAGAGCGCATATGCCATTGGTTCTGCTGAGGGCATGCAAAACATAGCAAAATATGACCCAAAGGCATATATTTACAGAAAAGACAATTCAGATATCACATCACCATATGAATTTGTTGCAAGAGCTGACCGGATGGCAAGTCTGCCTGATGGCAGTAAGCCGGATTATGAGAAGTATACATACTGCACGGTTGAGATGGAGTATGTGCCTGCAGGTAAAATCACTGATGACGAGACCTACTACGAGGTGGACACTGAGGTACCTATTGAGTTTAATTACGATGAGACCGGCGAGTATGGAGCAGTGCTTGACTCACAGAATCCATACGAGAAGATAGATGATGGCACACCGGACAATCAGCCGGCAGGTAACACAGGCAGGGTAATCCTCACTGATACAGACGGATATTTTGATATAGTTAAGGACAGCCAGACATATACCTATGTGGGTAAGGGAAAAGGTGACTATATAATGGAGGCTGATAAAAACGGCTCGCTTGATTATCCTGTAAATACCACACGCATATATTATAAGGGTGGTTTCAAGAACAATAACTGGTTCAGAATAGGTGTATTTAACCAGGAGGGCAAGACAGGCGATGCTGATAAGACTGCCAATATGACCTTCAATGTAAAAACGGTCACACCCAAGGAGCTTGAGCAGATAGATGTATCAACAATTGATTTACTCTATCTTTCCGGCTCAAAGTCCGTCCTTTCAAATGATTTAGTAAACGATGCTGCAACATATAAACCTGATAATGACATTTCATGGGACAAGGTAAAGCAGATAGTCCAGCGTGTGCACCAGAGTGGTATAATGATGCCTGTTATAGTGGATAATGGTATTGTGTGGCCTGCTTCAAGTGCAGACTACTCAAGTAATATTAAAAAGCTTGCAGGTCTTTTGAGCTGTAACAATTTCAGCTCGCTGAATTTTACTAAGGACTCAGCTGATAATTTTATTAATTGGAATAATGACATAAAGTATTATAAAGTTGACAGTAAAACCCATACAAAAGGTTTTGTAATTGGCAACGAATATGTCATTCCACGAAACTATAATCCTAGTACGGATGTGCCATTTGTTTTAAGAGATGATTTTGCTTCTGCATTTATTGCAAATGAAGATGAAACTCAATTTGTCGAAGCAGCTAAAAATGAAAATTTTGACGAGATAGCAGAGTATATCAACTCAGAGAATACAAGCAGGAAAAAAGAAAATGATACTCTTGGAAAGGACGAGTATGCATACTATGACAAGGAGATTTCAAAGGCGATAGTTTTAAGCTATATCATATCGTATGCCGATAAAAGAGACATTATAAATCCGACAGATAGTCTGAACATACTGGATATAGAGCCCGGAACTGTAAAAAATGAGTCTGACGCTTTAAATTATGATAAGCTAAAAAATTGGCTTGGATCAAGATGCCCGGAGAAAAAAAAGGTTACAATAACAAGGGTTACGAGTGCAGAATTTATTGGAAGAATAGAGGATCTCAATAATTATGATATGATATATATGGGACTTGTAGCCGATAATCTGAATTATAGAGATGGTCATACAGTATATAATGATTGGAAAATGGATGGGCTTAAATACTCAAATGTTGGTGACATTGTTGTTATAAATCCGAAAGATGTGGTAAATTATTGGGGATATGATATGCTCAAGAATGGTCATGCGGGATTGCTGGATACTGATTATATAAATGATGGAGAGGCGCTTAATACTCAGCTTACATTAAGAGGAAATGGAAATAATGCTGATTATTTAACTGCTCCAAACACATACAGAGGTTCAGGCAATGATATTACTAAGCAGAAGGTTTCAGAATTGGAGGATTATATAAAGGCGGGCTTTCCTGTCGTCTTTTCAGATGGCTTTTTCAGCAATGATAGCAAGTATAAAAGTGGAATTAATGAGGATTACATTGATAACTGTTCAAATGTTTTTACTCTTTTATGTTATGCAAAAGATAAAGACAATGTTCTTAAAGTGGACAGTAAGGGAAATTTAAAAAAACAGTCAAATGAGACAGCTGACCTTGTTACCTACCTGACTACTGAAAAACCTGAAATATTACTCAAGGAGCAGGAAAAAGTAAAAGATACAGATTATGTTGAGATTAGTAATAATCAGATTACATTGGAATTTTCAATAAACAATGCAGGTGGTGCGGATTCTAAAGCGAGTTTTAATGCACAGCTGTTCTTGGATTCAAATTCTGATGGTAAGTTTTCGACGACCAATGAAGGAATAGCTGCAAATAAAATAAAACTATATTGTGATGGTACTATTGTGAATCCGGTAATGGGTGATGATGGTAAATATATGTATAGTCTGAATGCAGGCAATTATAATTATAAACTGGTTTATGATTTGCCGAATGGATTTGTAGGAGTTATGCCTTGGCAGCTTCGTGTGAGTCAGGCTACAAATAGCTACAGATATGATCAGAAATCCGGATATGTGTATGTCAAAAATTCAAAAGGCAGTCCTACAAAAGTCAAGATTCTTCAGATTAATTCAAAGTTGGAGCATAATGAGGACTTTAGGGGAAATTTTGATATGCAGACGCAGAAGAATGATAGCAATACAAAGTTTCATAAATTACTTAGTCAAGTGAAGGATTTTGACCTGGATATAGAAACAGTTCGTTATGACAACGTACCTAAAATGGATGAGGTATGTGATAAGCTGCAGACATACGATATGCTTGTGATTGGATTTGGTGATTGTTATGATATTGATAATACAAATAATCATCTCGATAAAATAAAAGCATATATCCAGTCAGGAAAACCGGTATTGTTTGCTCATGATACAACATCATTTTGTAATAATAAAAATGATACGCGAGAGAATAATGTCTGGGGATATAAGTTTAACTCTATAATTCGTGATACTGTCGGACTGGACAGATATGGAATCCTGTCAAATGAGTATTTAAAGAAGGGCAATACATTAAAGAGTACTGATGAGGATTTTGATAAAGCTGTACAGACTGCCAAAAAGAATAATACTGATATTGCATATGAGCCAAAATCTGATAATTCAGTTATTGTCAGACAGAATCAGGGATTTACTTATGCAGATTTAAATCAGTATCAGTGGAAAGATAATGGTAACGATCATGGCGAGTACAGGCTGTATTCAGGGCTAGATGGTAATGATGTTGAAGCTAAGACTAATAAGGCAGTCAAGGTTAATTCAGGACAGATTACCACATATCCTTTTAAGATTGCTGACGAAATAAATATAGCTACCACTCATAAGCAGTACTACCAGCTGGATATGAATCAGGATGCTGATGGTGATGGTGAGAGTGATATTGTTGTATGGTATACCTTGTCAAACCATGGAATTTATGAGCAGTCTCCAAAGGATGTAAGAAATAATTATTATATTTACACAATGGGAAATGTAACATACTCAGGTGTAGGACATTCCGATTTCTCAAATAATGATGATGAATTGAAACTTTATATAAACACTATGATTGCTGCATATAGTGCATCAGTTCATGAGCCGTCAATTTATCTTAAAGAGAATGCAGATACTGATTCAAATGACATAACTACATTATATGCAACTATTGATGATGCCATTGAAGAAGAAGCAGCTAATAAAGCGGATGCCAGACTAGATGGTGCAGACAGTACGCAGGATGTTTATTTTACGGTAAAGGATTCAAACCTTGTGCGAAATCAGATTGATGAAAAAACTGTTGTTTATTTGGACTTTTATATCGAGGATCCGCAAAAAAATCCAAAAGATGAAACGATTGGCACCGGAAATGATAAGATTTACTTAAAGAAGGTGGACTGGGATATCTATACACTGAATAATGATGGAACAGAAAATGAACAGATAAATAACAGTAAAGAAAACAGTCAATTAAATAAGGATCCAAGGGACTTCTTTGAAAATAACAAGACATATAAGGTAAAGGTACCATTGAGTGCTTTACCGGAGGGAGCTAATTCTATAAAGATTTATGCCGTAGGATATAGTAAGATTTACCAGTCACAGGTGAGCGGTGGTGATAAAGAAACTACAACAGCAAAGGCATACAAGACCTTCCAGATACAGCGTGTAGGTCTTGCTGATTTGGATTAGTTTTCAAAGGCTCCTGGCTATCACATACTTTTCGTTTAAGCACAATTTATCAAACAGAGACTTATATAAACCATTTATATAGTCTCTGTTTTTTTACTGTTTCTTTATACTTTCTTTATTGAATTATCCGCGCTTATTGATAAAATAGATAGTATGCGCACGATTGCGGATATTTTTGCATTCGTGTATGGGGGATAATTAACCGGAAAGAAAGGAAACGTTTATGAGTAAAATTTTCAAAAACCTGATTCCATACTGGCGATGGATCATATTAATATTTGTTTTTCTCATTGCTCAGGCTTACTGTGATCTGGCTTTGCCTGCGTACACATCTGACATCATTGATGTTGGTATCCAGGATCATGGCATTGAGCATATCCTGCCAAAGGAGATTACATCGGAGGATTATCAGATGGCACAGACATTTATGCTGTCTGACGAGAAAGAAAAATTTACGGACTGTTATGAGGCAGAGGATGCTTCAAAATCTGATGACGGTGTGGCAAAATACAAGCTGACAGCTGATTCGGACACACTTGATAAGCTGGATGAGGAGCTTTTGGTTCCTCTTGTCATGGCATATCAGGCTTTTCAGTCGGGTGAGCAGATGGATGTGGATGCATCGGCTATCCCGCAGGGAGTAGCGCTCGATGATAACATGATAAAGCAGATAAGAAGCAAGGTGCAGGAAAAAATCGATGCGGTGGGTTCAGCTACTTTAAAGTCCATGGGTGTAACTTTTGCGACAAAGTGTGATGAGAATGCAGGAATCGACGTGGATGCCAATCAGGTTGCTTATCTGTGGAAGGCAGGCGCCAAGATGGCAGCCTTTGCAGCTATTATGCTTATAGCAGCATGTGTTGTAGGTTTTGCGGCTTCAAAGGTCGGTGCCGCTGTCGGCAGGGATTTGAGGGAGAAGACCTTTTCAAAGGTTGTAGGTTTTTCAAATGCCGAGATTAACAAATTCTCTACGGCATCACTGATTACGAGAAGCACGAACGATATACAGCAGATTCAGATGGTTACTACTATGATGCTTCGTATGGTGCTTTACGCGCCAATCGTTGGTATCGGTGGTATCATCAAGGTGGCACAGACCAAATCCGGCATGGAGTGGGTGATTGCCATTGCGGTTGCTGCCATCATGGTTTTTATTTTCACACTGGTTGGCATTGCGATGCCAAAGTTCAAGATTATGCAGAGTCTTGTAGACAAGGTAAACCTTGTTTCTCGTGAGATTCTTACAGGTCTTTCCGTTATCAGGGCTTTCGGCCGTGAGAAGGAGGAGGAAAAGAGGTTTGATGAGGCTAACCGTGAGCTTACACGCACACAGCTGTTTACAAACCGTGTCATGACCTTTATGATGCCGGGTATGTCCATGATCATGTACTGCATCACACTTGGTATCGTGTGGGTTGCAGCAGGCAGAATAGACAATGGCTCCATGCAGGTAGGTACCATGACTGCGTTTATTACATATGCCATGATGATTGTTATGTCATTCCTCATGCTTTCAGCCATGTCCATCATGCTTCCGAGAGCTGGTGTTGCGGCAGAGCGTATCGATGAGGTTATAAAGACAAACAGCACTGTAAATGATCCAAAAGAGCCTGTTACTGAGGCTGATCACAGAGGTGTTATCCGTTTCAACCATGTGGATTTCAGATATCCGGGAGCAAAGGAGGATGTGCTTTCAGACATTGATTTTGTGGCGGAGCCGGGCAAAACCACAGCTATCATCGGAAGTACCGGCTGTGGAAAGTCTACACTTGTAAACCTGATTCCGCGTTTCTATGACGTGACTGGAGGCTCAATAGAGCTTGATGGACACGATATCAGAGACTACACACTAAGCGAGCTTCGCGAGTCAATAGGCTTTGTTCCGCAGAAGGGTATTCTTTTTTCGGGAACCATCGCCTCAAACCTGCGCTTTGGTAAAGCAGACGCGAGTGATGAGCAGATAAAAAAGGCTGCGGATATCGCACAGGCTTCTGAGTTTATCGAGACAAAGAATGACAGGTATGAAAGCTCAATCGCACAGGGCGGCTCAAACGTGTCAGGTGGTCAGAAGCAGAGGCTTGCCATAGCAAGAGCTATCGCAAAGGACCCTCATATTTATGTGTTTGATGACAGCTTTTCAGCACTCGATATGAAGACTGACGCGCGTCTGCGTGCAGCCTTAGCAGAGGTTACAGAGAGTGCTTCCGTTATTATCGTGGCACAGCGTATCAGCACGATTATTCATGCTGACCAGATTCTCGTGCTCGATGACGGTAAAATCGTAGGAAAAGGCACCCACGAGGAGCTTCTTAAAAATTGCGATGTATATATGCAGATTGCACAGTCACAGCTTTCAGCCAGGGAACTTGGAATTGATGATAACAAAAAGGAGGGCATGTAAGATGAGTGAGAATAATAACGAACAGTTTAAGATGCCTCCTAAGAGGCCAAGAGGGCCAATGGGACGTGGCCCCGGAATGGTCACAGAAAAGGCCAGGGATTTCAAGGGCTCTACAAAGAAACTCATAAAGTATCTCGGCAGATACTGGGCTGCTATCATTGCAGTTATGATTTTTGCAGCAGTTTCGACTGTCTTCTCCGTTGCAGGACCGAAGGTCATGGGTAAAGCCACCACTGCGCTTGCCGAGGGACTCATGAACAAGATTGCAGGAACAGGCGGCATAGATTTTGATTATATTGCAAAGGTTCTTTTGTTTACGCTGGCTTTATATGTGGTGAGTGCCATCTTTATGTTTGCCCAAGGACTTATCATGACAGGCATCACGCAGAAGACCTGCTACAGGATGCGTAAGGAAATCACGAGCAAAATCAACCGTATGCCGATGAAGTATTTCGAGTCAAGGACATATGGTGAGGTACTTTCGCGTATCACAAACGATGTGGACACACTCGGACAGAGCTTGAACCAGAGTATCACACAGATTATTACATCTGTTGCCACTTTGGTCGGTACACTGGTCATGATGCTGTCTATTTCACCGCTCATGACGCTGATTTCACTCGTTATCCTGCCAGTTTCGATGATACTTATTTCGTTTGTCATAAAGCATTCACAGAAATACTTCAGACAGCAGCAGGAGTATCTGGGACACATAAACGGACAGGTCGAGGAGGTGTACGGAGGCCACCTCGTCATAAAGGCATATAATAAAGAGGCAGAGACTGTAAAGACCTTTAAGGAGGCCAACAATGTGCTCTACAAATCCGCATGGAAATCACAGTTCCTTTCAGGACTTATGATGCCTATCATGCAGTTTGTAGGAAACTTAGGATATGCGGGAGTAGCCATCTCAGGTGGTATACTTGCCATAAAGAATGTCATCACAATCGGTGATATCCAGGCATTTATACAGTATGTGAAGAATTTCACACAGCCAATCCAGCAGATAGCGCAGGTGGCAAACCAGCTTCAGTCGATGGCGGCTGCATCTGAGCGTGTATTTGAGTTCCTCGATGAGGAGGAAGAGGATATAACAGTGGAAAATCCTGTAAAGCCAGACCATATCGAGGGAAGTGTAGAGTTTTCGCATGTACACTTTGGTTATAATCCTGACCAGATCATCATCAATGATTTTTCTGCAAAGGTAAAGCCGGGACAGCAGGTTGCTATCGTTGGACCGACAGGAGCGGGAAAGACTACCATGGTCAAGCTTCTTATGAGATTTTATGATGTAAGCTCAGGTGCCATTCTTGTAGACGGACATGATATCAGGGATTACAACAGAGCCGATCTGCGAGATGCATTCGGCATGGTATTGCAGGACACATGGCTCTTTAAGGGCACTATTATGGAAAATATCCGCTACGGCCGTCTGGATGCCACAGATGAGGAGGTCATCGCGGCAGCAAAGGCAGCACATGCGCATCACTTTATCCAGACATTGCCGGGTGGCTACGATATGGAGCTCAACGAGGATGCATCCAATGTGTCACAGGGACAAAAGCAGCTTTTGACAATAGCAAGAGCCATTCTTGCAGACAATCCAATCCTTATCCTTGATGAGGCCACATCCTCTGTCGATACACGTACAGAAATCCGTATCCAGAAGGCACTCGACAATCTGATGAAGGGCAGAACAAGCTTTGTCATCGCCCACAGGCTGTCTACTATCAAGAATGCCGATATGATTCTTGTCATGAAGGACGGAGACATTATCGAGCAGGGTACACACGATGAGCTTCTTGCAAAGAACGGATTTTACGCAGAGCTGTATAACTCTCAGTTTGAAGAATAGAGAAAGCACGGGTATCGTGCAGTTTTGCGAATATGCGTGGGCTGAATGGTTACATAAAATTAAAAAAAAATACGCTCTCGACAAAATTCGACAAAATGTGTTATCATAAAAGCATACAATTTGTTTTGACATGACAGTAATTGGCGGCATAGGAGAGTTTGATGAGCACTTTAAATGTCGCAGTAGCAGACGAAAAGAAAAACATGCAGAGTTTATTAAAGGGCATGGAGTTTTTAGGAACAGCAAGAAGTAGTGATGAAGCATACAACATGATAAACGGTAATGCCGGTTCTGATGTGGTACTTGTGTATGTAAAGAGAGCATCCGGTGACACTGAGCCACTTGATGATACATATATGGAGAAAAAATCCCTTGAGACACAGGTGACGGATATCATTCATGAGATAGGTGTTCCGGCTCATATAAAGGGATATCAGTATCTTAGGACTGCGATAGTGATGTGCGTTGAGGATATGGAAATGCTTAGCTCTATCACAAAGCTTTTGTATCCCACTATTGCAAAGAAGTACAAGACTACCTCAAGCAGGGTGGAGAGAGCCATAAGGCATGCTATCGAGGTGGCATGGAGCAGAGGCAGGATGGATACGATAGACTCCATGTTTGGATACACTGTAAACTATGGTAAGGGCAAGCCTACCAATTCGGAGTTTATTGCCCTGATTACAGACAAAATACGTCTAGGGATGTAAAAATCGTCATTATAGACAAATAAAACCACGTTTTGATAAATTTACTAGGCAAAATGTACTCCCGCGTGATATAATATAGTATACATTCTATTGGTTTCAGGATGTATACTATATTTTTTATCAGATTAATCGTTGTTTAAATAACTGTAATCTGGGGGAGGTTTCAGCATGGACAAAATGAAAATATTAATGGCCGCATCAGAGGCAATACCTTATATGAAGACAGGTGGACTAGCTGACGTAGTGGGATCTTTACCGAAATATTTTGACAAGGACAGATATGACGTGAGAGTTATACTTCCGAAGTACAAATGTATGGATGATAAATTACTGCCACAGCTTAAGTTCGTCTGTCATTTTTATGTCAATCTCAACTGGCGCAGGCAGTATGTGGGGATTTTTACATCGCAGTATGATGGTGTGACATATTATTTTGTCGACAATGAGTTTTACTTTGCAGGAGATAAGCCATACAACAATATATACGAGGATGTGGAGAAGTTTGCTTTCTTTTCAAAGGCGGTGCTTGAGGCTTTGCCGGTTATAGATTTTGCCCCGGATGTGATACATTGTAATGACTGGCAGACAGGACTCTTGCCGGTTTTTCTAAAGACAGTATACGGCTCAGACAATTTCTATGCCGGTATAAAGACAGTCTTTACA
>UMHL01029032.1_pt1 | contig 11783 bp, 9 predicted proteins | sample 1965551 | NCBI WGS metagenome assembly UMHL01 (sample SAMEA4836100, study PRJEB28245) | human gut metagenome | biome: gut microbiome; material: fecal sample | place: Denmark | collected 2008 | reverse complement strand
GAAGCATCTTTTACTTTCGGGAAGGCCATAACTTCACGGATGCTGTCTTCTCCTGCCATCAGCATGATCAGACGATCCAGTCCGTATGCCAGTCCTGCGTGTGGCGGTACTCCATATTTGAATGCATCCAGAAGGAATCCGAACTGTTTCTGTGCCTGTTCCGGCGTAAATCCAAGTACTTCGAACATCTTGGACTGAATATCATTCTGGTGGATTCGGATACTTCCGCCACCGATCTCATTTCCGTTCAGTACGATATCGTATGCCTGAGCACGTACTGCTCCCGGATCGCTGTCGATCTTATCGAGGTCTTCTTCCATCGGCATGGTAAACGGATGATGCATGGCAACGAAACGATTCTGTTCTTCGGACCACTCAAGCAGCGGGAACTCCGTAACCCACAGGAAACGGAAATCGTCTTTTTTCAACAGATCCAGACTCTTTGCCAGATGCAGACGCAGTGCACCGAGCACATCCCAAACGACTTTTTTCTTGTCCGCAGCAAACAGCAGTAAGTCTCCCGGTTCTCCGTCCATTGCTTTTACCAGTTCTTTTAACTGTTCTTCTTCAAAGAATTTTGCAAAAGAAGATTTGTAAGTTCCGTCTTCATTGACTGCCAGATATGCCAGTCCTTTGGCACCATAAGTCTTTGCTACTTCTACCAGTGCATCAATCTTCTTTCTCGGCATATGCCCCTGTCCTTTGGCATTGATACCGCGAACGGTTCCGCCGTTTTCCAGTGCTCCGGTAAATACACCGAATCCGCAGCCTTTTACGACTTCCGATACGTCCTGCAGTTCCATGCCGAAACGGATATCCGGTTTGTCAGAGCCGAAACGGTCCATGGCTTCCTGCCAGGTCATACGCTGGATCGGCAGCTGTACATCCACGCCGATCTCTTTAAAAATGTATTTCAGGAGACGCTCATTGACATCAATAACATCGTCCATATCAACGAAAGAAAGCTCCATATCGACCTGTGTGAACTCCGGCTGACGGTCTGCTCTTAAGTCCTCGTCACGGAAACATTTTGCGATCTGGAAATAGCGGTCGTATCCGGAACACATAAGCAGCTGTTTGAGCAGCTGCGGTGACTGCGGCAATGCATAGAAGCTGCCCGGATGTACACGGCTTGGTACGAGGTAGTCTCTTGCACCTTCCGGAGTACTCTTGATCAGGATCGGTGTTTCGATCTCCAGAAATCCTTCTGCATCCATAAAGCGACGGATCGCTGTTGCCACTTTGCTTCGAAGCAGCAGGTTTCTTTGCAGGTTCGGACGACGCAGATCCAGATAACGATATTTCAGACGAAGTTCATCTCTTGTCTGGATATGCTCTTCGATCGGAAACGGCGGTGTCTCGGACTCGGAAAGAATACGCAGACTCTCTGCTCTTACTTCCAGCTCGCCGGTTGCAAGATTTTCGTTGACTGCTCCGCCGCGTTTTTCCAGTTTACCGGTTACGGCAATGACAAACTCACTTCTCAGCTTGCCGGCTTTTTCATATCCTTCGGTTCCGATATCATTCTCATCAAAAACAATCTGTAACAGACCGCTTCTGTCTCTTAAATCAATAAAGATCATACCACCAAGATTTCTTCTTTTCTGTACCCAGCCCATGACAGTTACTTCGCTGCCGATCGCTGCGTTTACGACTTCTGCACATCTGTGGCTTCTGTGCAGGCCTTTCATTGATTCAGCCATTTGCTTTTGTCCTCCTTTATTTGATGCCGTCACAGAAAAATTCTTTGAATTCTGTGTAGCCTTCTGCCGTCATCTGTTCCTTCTGGAATTTTTTATTTTTCTTCATCATATTGACGCTTACGATGTTGCCGTTCTTGCGTTCTTCTGCGGCTTCTTTGAAAATTGCAGCCAGCTTGTCACCCGGCATATTTTTCTCAATCAGATATGCTTTCTTACCTGCATTGCTCGGAACCTGATAATCACGCTCCAGAAGCAGCATGACAATACGTTCAAATCCGATGGAGAATCCGCATGCACAGGTCTTCTGACCGGTGAATTTGCCGATCATTTCATCGTAGCGGCCGCCGCCTCCGACGGAACCTCCGAATCCATCAATGCTGATCTCGAAGATCGGTCCGGTATAGTAGGACATACCGCGAACGAGGGTCGGATCGAACACGATCTGGAATTTTGCTGTCTTGACAGTGTCAACACTCTGGATGATCGTCTCCAGTTCTTCTGCGATCTTCTGATCCAGGAAGCCTTCCAGAAGTTCTTTTAAGCGGCGTACACCGTTTATATCTTCGGTCACCTCATCAAACAGGGACAGGTACTTGTCGATGCTCTCTTTTGCAAATCCTTCTTTTTCCAGCTCTTCTGCCACGCCTTCTTTGCCGATCTTGTCCATCTTATCCAGAATGATAAAGACGGTATCGTAGCTTTCTTCCGGGAAACCGCTGCATGCTGCCATGGCTTTTAAGATTCTGCGGTCGTTGATGCGGATCGTAAAGTTTTCAAAGTCCAGTTTGCCGACCAGCGTGGAAGTTGCCAGGATCAGCTCGATCTCTGCCAGGATCGTCGGCTCGCCGAGAATATCGATATCACACTGCATGAACTGGCGGTAACGGCCTCTCTGCGGTCTGTCTGCACGCCATACATTTCCCATCTGCAGTGCTTTGAACGGACTTGGCAGATTGTTTGCATTGTTTGCATAATATCTGGACAGCGGAACAGTCAGGTCGTATCGCAGTCCGCCGTCGACCAGATCCATCTCAGTTTCAGCCGTGTCGATCTTCAGTTTTTCGCCTCTTTTTAAAATCTTAAAGATCAGTTTTTCGTTTTCTCCGCCCTGCTTGCTGGAGAGGTTCTCGATGTGCTCCACGCAAGGTGTCTCGATGGAAGAAAATCCAAACGTTCCGTAAGTATCTTTGATCATACGGATCACGTAATCGCGGATCTCCATCTCGCGTGGTGTAATATCTTTCATGCCGGTTACCGGCTTCTTCTTCATTGCCATAAAGTATCCTCCTCTAAATCCCATTTCATCTGTTCACATGTCCGGAGCCTTTCACAGATGATCTCATCATGAATGATCTCCAGAAAACACAAAAACAGTTTCAGGTCAAAATTTTTTATTTCTTCAATCATAATGGCAACCGCCTTTTCCCATGAAAAAGCTCTGCGGTACGGTCGATCGGAGATCAGTGCCGCAAACACATCACAGATCCGAAGGATCCTCGCCCCAATGGGGATCTCATCTTCCTTCAGGTTCGATGGGAAACCGCTGCCGTCATAATTTTCGTGATGATATAAAATGCTTTCTATGATAAAATCTGAATAATGATTTTGCGATGTGATCGCATATCCCAGTGTCGGATGAAGCCTTACATACTTGATCTCCTCGATCGTAAGCGGCTTCTGTCCTTTCTGATACACATATTTTGCCATCTCAAGTTTCCCGATGTCATGCAGAAGTCCTGCGATCGACAGCTCGTGGCACTGTTCTTCTGACAGTCCCGCCTTTCTTGCAAGCTCTCCGGCCAGAATACTGACCATCATCCCATGCTGCAGTTCTTTGCTCAGGCTGAACTGTATGATATTATACCCGGTTTTTTTCATAGTCACAATAACCCTGTTTCTTACGTTCTATCATTTCATCGATCCGCTCGATATAGTTTTTAATATCCTTTACATTTTCCGCACGCTCAATACGGTCATTCATCACAAACTTGGTCGAAGCACCGGCTCCAAGTGCCAAGATCGACTGCTTCTCTTCCATGATCAGGATATTGTAAATGCCTTCTTTTTCCGGTTTTGCATATCCGACATTCTCGAAATTGCCCTTCATATTCTTCTGGCGGTAGAGATAATATGGGAACATACCGGCTTTTGACGCATACTGCTCCGTCATCTCCATGATCCTCTGATTGTTTGTGAAAGTCATCTCTTTATATTCATCTTTAAACAGGTTGAGACGTGCCGCACGTTTGATGGCCAGAGAATGTACGGTGATGCTGTCTGGATCAAGAGATAACACCTCCTGCATGGTGTGCTCCACCTCTTCGATGCCTTCTCCCGGAAGTCCTACGATCAGATCCATGTTGATATTGTCAAACCCAAGCTCTCTGGCATCGGCAAATGCCTTTCGGATGTCTTCCACCGTATGCCGTCTTCCAATGATATCCAGCGTTTTCTGGTTCATCGTCTGCGGATTGATGGAAATCCTGGTCACCGGATGCTTTCGGATCACAGCCAGCTTCTCCCATGTGATACTGTCCGGTCTGCCCGCTTCCACAGTATACTCTTTTATGTGGCTGATATCAAAACATTTTTCCACTTCAGACAATAAACGCTCCAGCTGATGCGGCTCCAGCGTGGTCGGCGTGCCTCCTCCGATATAGATCGTATCCAGGACCTGACCGGCCCACATACTCGCCGTTTCCCGGATTTCATGGCAAAGTGCATCCAGATAATCATCGACCTTATTTTTCCACACTTTTAACGGACTGGAACTGAACGAACAGTATGCACAGATCGTTGGGCAGAATGGAATCCCGATGTAAAGGCTGTATCCGTTTTTATAGTCAATATCCTCCAGGATATGACGTTCTCTGTTGGCAATTGAAACAGCCAGTGCCGTTTTTTCCCTGCTGACCAGATACTGCTCCCTCATGATCTTTGCCGTCTCCACGTTAGAATGTCCGGCATCGATCAGTGCCATCGGTATTTTCGTCGGCCGCACACCGGTCAGTGTTCCCCACGGAAGTTCCTGTCCGGTTCTTTTCTGCAGCATATGGTACAGCAAAATTTTTGTCTGATTTTTTCTTTCTTTCCGCCCGTGCATCTCTTCTGTGAGCCACACGCCTTCTTCCTGACGTTTCCGGTCACCGCTTACACGCTCGATGCGGATGCTTATCTTATTTTTCCCGTAAAAAAGAGAGATTTTTTCATCGTATTCCGCTGCCGGATTGTCATCGTCAGACAAAACGATCTCTTCTTCCGGATAAAACGATTTCACCAGATTGTATACATCATACTCAAAATCTCTCTTTTGGAACTGTATTGCTATCATCTGTTCTACTCATTTCATTTTTATTTGCAAACGTTCCGGTCGGCACAAAGCCATGATCTACCGAACAATGTGTGCCTCGCGGAGCGTTTATCTTAGTCGGAGTCAAAATTCCCGCTAAGATAAATACGGGTTAAATCTTTGTTCATAGGCAATCGTCGTTATTTCCTGGTGTCCCGGATAAACGACTGTATCACCCGGCAGATTCTCCGTCAGATACTGCACGGAACGCACGATCTGTGACATGCTGCCGGTCGGAAAATCCGTTCTCCCGACGCTGGTGCGAAACAGTGTATCCCCGGAAAACAGTACTCCTTCTTCCGACAGATAATAACAGACACCGCCCTTTGTATGCCCCGGTGTCTCGATCACCTTAATCTTAAACCCTGCAAGAGTCAAAGTTTCCTTATCTCTCAGCAGACGGTCTGCACGGATCGACAGAGCAGCAGCCCAGGAAGCAGAAAGATTGTAACTGCCATTTTCCAGTACTTCCTCTTCCTTCTCGCCGGCATAACACTGTACACCTTTAAAATATGCTCTTAAATCATCCACCGCACCGATATGATCAAAATGACCATGCGTGAGTAGAATCCCCTGCAATTTCAGGCCATCCGCTTCAATCTTCCGGATGATCCGCCCGGCATCATCCGCCGGATCGATCAAGATCAGTTCCTTTGTTTTCTCATTTATCACAAACCAGGTGTTGGTCTGCACCATGCCAAGCACCATCTTTTCTATTTTTATATTTCCCATAAACGCCTCCTCTGATCAGCCTGAAGTACGCTGGATATCGATCACACTCTCGATCTGACGTATCTTGGCAGTCAGGCTTGCAAGCTCTTCTTTGCCCTGTACATCAAAGGTAAGCAGGATCGTGGCAACGCCCTGTTTGTTCACACGGCAGTTCAGAGAACTCAGGTCAATCTTCCGTTCTGTAAAAATCTTGGAAATATCCACAAGAAGTCCGGTACGGTTGTATCCGAAAATCTTGATCTCTACGGTGTAACGTTCGTTTTTATCCTGCTCAGATTTCTGCCATTCTGCCTCGATCAGTCTTGCCCTGTCTGTCTCTGAAAGGTTCATCACATTTACGCAGTCTGTCCTGTGAACGGAAATGCCGCGCCCCCTTGTCACAAATCCGACGATCTCATCTCCCGGAACCGGTGAACAGCATTTGGAGAAACGCACTGCCACATCATGGATGCCTTTTACGACAATGCCGTTCCCGGATTTGGCGATCCGCATCTTTTCTTTGCCCTCAGCAGCTTCCATGATATGCTCATCCGTGATCTCCTTCTGGTGCTGCTTGTTGTACTCATCCAGAAGCTTGTTGACAACCTGTCCTTCTTTCAGACCGCCATGTCCGATCGCCGCCAGTGCAGAATCCCAGTCACGAAAACCATACTTACGCATCACACTCTCCATGTAAGACGGTTTCATCAGGTCGCTTAATGTAATACTACGGCTCTTGCAGTAAGCTGCCATCAGTTCCTTACCGCGGGTGATATTGTCTTCTTTTAATTCATTGCGGAACCACTGGTTGATCTTGTTCTTTGCCTGGGCACTCTTTACGATCTTCAGCCAGTCACGGCTCGGACCTTTGGAATTCTGCGAAGTGATGATCTCGATACGGTCCCCGTTCTGGATCACATAATCGATGTTGACCAGCTTGCCGTTCGCCCTGGCACCGATCATCTTGTTTCCGACCGCACTGTGGATGCTGTATGCAAAATCGATCGGTGTGGAACCATTTGGCAGATTCTTGACGTCACCAGCCGGTGTGAAACAGTAGACACTTTCTGCAAACAGATCCAGATCGCTCTTTAAGAGACTCATAAACTCTTTGCCGTCCGACATATCCTTCTGCCATTCCAGAATCTGTCGCAGCCAGCTCAGTTTCTCTTCTTCCTGTTTGGAAACATTGACGGTTCCTCCGTTGTTTGATGCTTCTTTGTATTTCCAGTGTGCCGCAATACCATATTCTGCGGTACGATGCATCTCAAACGTACGGATCTGTATCTCAAACGGTCTTCCGCCAGGTCCGATCAGCGTCGTATGCAGAGACTGATACATGTTCGGCTTCGGCATCGCAATATAATCTTTAAAACGTCCCGGAATCGGTTTGTACATCTCATGTATCACACCGAGTGCCGCATAACAGTCCTTGACCGTATCTACGATGATACGCACTGCAAAAAGATCATAGATCTGATCGAGCGTTTTGTCCTGGTTTACCATCTTTTTGTAAATGCTGAAGAAATGTTTGACACGGCCGTCGATCTGTGCTTTGATACCCGCTTTTTCGATATGGGCACGCACTTCTGCGACAATACCGTCCACAAATTTCTGGCGTTCTGTTTTACGCAGAGCAATCTTTTCTACCAGGTCATAATAAACTTCCGGCTCCAGATATTTCAGCGAAAGGTCATCCAGTTCTACCTTGATCTTAGAAATACCAAGTCTCTGAGCAAGCGGAGCATAAATATCCATCGTCTCTCTCGCTTTTTCTTTCTGTTTTTCCGGCTTCATATATTTCAGCGTACGCATATTGTGAAGCCGGTCTGCAAGCTTGATCAGGATCACACGGATATCCTTTGCCATGGCAAGGAACATCTTACGCAGGTTCTCCGCCTGTACTTCCACCTTATCTGCAGAATAGCTCAGCTGTCCCAGTTTTGTAACGCCATCCACCAGAAGTGCGACCTCTGCCCCGAACTCTTTGGTGATCTCCTCCGTCGTCATGACCGTGTCCTCAACCACATCGTGAAGCAGTCCTGCAACGATCGTCTCTTTGTCCAGCTCCAGATCTGCCAGAATGATCGCAACGCAAAGCGGATGAATGATATATGGTTCTCCGGATTTTCTCTTCTGACCCTCATGTGCCTCATAAGCAATCTTGTAAGCTTTTTCAATCATGCTGATATCCGTGGATGGATGATATTTCTTCACGCTCGCGATCAGTTCATCATACAAGATCTCCGGACTTGTAAAATCCTCCATGGTTTTTACATTCGCATCGGCTTTTTTGATCTCCGCTTTTTTCATCTCTGAATTTTTTATTTCTGTCGTTGTATCTACTTTGTTTTTTTCGTCGCTCATAGCCAGTACCCTCTTTCCGGGAATCCGCAGAAAGCAGATTCTGAATCTGCCCCTGCAACCATCTATTGTCTACTGTTTTTATTTCCCATCATAGCAGAGTACAGACTCTACCTCATATCCTTTTAATCTCTCACGGCCTTTTAATCCGGCCAGCTCCATAAGGAAAACAACCTTTACAACTTCTCCGCCGAGTTCCTCAACCAGTTTGATCGCAGCTTCGATCGTTCCGCCTGTAGCAACCAGGTCATCTACCAGCACAACTTTCTGTCCCGGTTTGATAGAATCCTTATGCATTTCAATCACAGCACTTCCGTATTCCAGGTCATATTCCATGCTGACCGTCTCACATGGCAGCTTGCCTTTCTTTCGAACCGGTACAAATGCCTTGTGCAGGTTATATGCAATCGGTACACCAAAAATAAACCCTCTGGACTCTGTGCCGACAACGACATCAAACTCGGTATCTTTCAGCTTGTCCTGCATGGACTGGATTGCCAGATGCAGTCCGTCCGGATCCTGTAAAATCGTTGTGATATCACGGAAAATAATCCCCGGCTCCGGGAAATCAGGTATACTTCTTACATATTCTTCCAGTTTTTTCATATGTCTACTCCTCCTGTACATGGCATTTGTTTTTAAATCCTACTGTTTTGCAGATTTTCTTTAATCATTTATTCAGTATATCATCCCGGGATTATCTTTGCAAGACTCTACCTTTTGCTTGATAGCAAAAAAGACCCCCGCTTCTATAAGCGAGAGTCTTTTCCGACTAAGATAAAAAAAGTGCGGAAGGCGGGACTTGAACCCGCACGGTATTGCTACCACAGGCACCTGAAGCCTGCGCGTCTGCCAATTCCGCCACTTCCGCATCACAGCTATATTTATACCACAGGTTTCTGTGGTTGTCAACAGTATTTTTTGATTTTTTTATACTTTTTGTATTTTTCCTACGATTCAGACAACTTACTGTGTTTGATCCTATATCCATTCAGGTATCTGATATAAAAGACCGTTTTCTTTTTTCTGATATTTACCTGACAGAATCACGAATGCACTTTCTCTTTACATTATTTCTCTCGTCAAAAAGAAAAGAGAGTTCGATTTCTATCGAACTCTCTTATGCAGTTGACGGGACTTGAACCCGTACCCAGTTATCCCAGACTAGATCCTTAGTCTAGCGCGTATGCCAATTCCGCCACAACTGCTTGACACTGGAGAGTATAGCACCTTACCCTCCTTTCGTCAACCCCTTTTTTGAAATTTTTTTAATTTTTTCTATTTTTCATATTTTTGCAACGATTTTGTGTTCCCCTGGCACCTGGCAAAATGGAAGACACCTCACATCAGATACACTTTTATGGATTGCACCGTTTGCACGGCTCGTATCCCATATTCAGCACTTCTTCTCTGGTTCCGTCGTAGACCCACTTGTTACTGTCACTCATCTGATTCACGCTGGAACAGCTTGGACGATGAAATTTCATCGTATTGGTATTAAGGATATACTCGCTCGCCGCTGCAGCCTGTTCCTGAACCTGTGTCTGTTCTGCCGGTGCTTCCGTCTGAATTTCTTCTGCACGTTCATCACCCGACCCTGCCTGACTTGCATAAACTTCAGCATCTTCTGCCAGATGACTTTCTCCTGTCGCATGGTCGATCGCAACACCCGGCTGTTCGTTGTACACAAATACATGATAACAGATACCGTCGCCATCATCTTCTACTGACCTCGCTTCCATCTCCACGCCGTCCGCCACCAGGTTGTCTCCTGTATAGATCGGTGTCACGCGATACAGAACATGGTTGCCTGTTTCTTTGATGTAATCAGCCACCATATTTTCAAACGGCAGCATCCCGTCCACATTCATGTATCTCGTACCGGTGATCAGATTCTTTTCGTTGGCATTTTCCGCTGTCAGCTGATAGCCGATCAAATGGCAACGATTATAAAGATATTTGCCGTCTACAAAATCGTATTTTACTGTATGCCAGCCGCTCGGTTTTACTTTTCCGATCGAACCGCGTTTTTTCGTTGGCATCAGATCTTTTCCGATATTCGAAACTGCCACACCGCATCTGCCCAGTTCATCCAAATCACTGTAATATTCATACGATGTTTCCGAATAATCACTTTCCTGAAAATCCGGTTCATTATCATCGATCACCACATACGGTGCATCCGCAAAGGCCGGGATCTCCTCCATGGTAAGCACTGAACTTTTTTCCGTCGCATAGTCCGTTATCTCATCCTGCGTTTTCGCGGCACTTTCTGTTTCATCCGAAGCAACGACTGCTCTTTGCTCCTGTGTTTCTTCCAGCGTATCTGCTGTTTCCGTCAGCGTCTGCTGCATTATGGCATCTGTCTGCCGGCTCTCCGTTTCCGATCCGCAGCCTCCGATCAGCAATGCAATCAGCAAAAACCAAATGGGAAGAAATCTTTTTCTTTTCTTTCTGTTGTCTTTCATCTTTTTCAAGCCTTTCTTTTTTACTTCTGTAACGCTTACTCTTTATGCACGCTCTTTCTCCAAGAACCTCTCTGCCCTCTTCGTGAACAATTCTTTCTCATGCACGGTCTTTCTTCCTGTACTGTAACCGTGTGATCTTTTCGTGAGAATATCCGGCAAATTCCTCTTCCGCCGTTTTCTCCATCTGATCCAGATCCAGATCCAGTTTAAGGTCAAACGGATACGCCCGGTTCCATCCAAACACGATCAGTTTTTCAATCCGCCCCTCCGTTCCCTTCAGTGACTGATTTTCAACAAAACAGATATCTCCTTCTCCTGCTTTTTCCAGAAAATTTTCATCCACGCAACAGTTTTCCGGATGTTCCTGCTCAAAAAGTTTTTCAGAAAACGGATGTATCCAGAGCTTCTTTCCTTCTGACAACTCCAGGATCTTTTGGATCACCGTCCGGTCTTTTGATACCCTTCTGTTGTTAAAAAGCATGCCACCTCTGTCTTCTGTGCAAACAATCACGATCATTTCTCATTCTCCCTCCTGTCGTCTGTCTTTTTCACTTCGGATAGTGCCGTCACTTTCCGTACCGGCAGATCCTGATGTCGTGGTTTTTATTTTGACACCACTATTATAGAATTTTCTGTTTCTTTTGGCAACCCGATTATCCCCCTGATATTTCTTTTGTTCGCCCATTGATAATTTTACCTTTCTGACAATCGTTACCTCCATCTGTTTATGGAAGCATTATACTACATTGGGACATTTTCCTTTGTGGTATATCAGGATATTATCATAAATGGTTCATAATATTTTTATTTTTTTTCAAAAAAGTGTTGACAAACGTCAATCCATGTAGTAGTATATGCGTTGTGAGTTGCGAGTCAGCTTCACAGAAACAATACGCGGAAGTGGCGGAATTGGCAGACGCGCAGGCTTCAGGTGCCTGTGGTAGCAATACCGTGCGGGTTCAAGTCCCGCCTTCCGCACTCTTCTTTCTGTAAAGTGCGAGCGACATACAATTTTATATTTTTTCTAAATGCGGAAGTGGCGGAATTGGCAGACGCGCAGGCTTCAGGTGCCTGTGGTAGCAATACCGTGCGGGTTCAAGTCCCGCCTTCCGCACTTTTTATTTTCTGTTTAAAAGAACTCGCAGAGCAGACTGCGAGTTCTTTTTTTCTATACATTACATGATGCCA
>UMHL01037724.1_pt1 | contig 11800 bp, 7 predicted proteins | sample 1965551 | NCBI WGS metagenome assembly UMHL01 (sample SAMEA4836100, study PRJEB28245) | human gut metagenome | biome: gut microbiome; material: fecal sample | place: Denmark | collected 2008 | reverse complement strand
CAGTTCCTTATAGTGGAATAATGATGCTGCCAGAGCCGCATCTGCTTTTCCTTCCGTCAGTGCATCGTAAAAATGTTCCAGACTGCCGGCACCTCCGGATGCGATCACCGGAATATTCACTTCCCCGGCAATTGCTTTCGTAAGTTCCAGATCATATCCGGCTTTTGTTCCGTCACAATCCATACTTGTCAAAAGGATCTCACCTGCTCCAAGCTTCTCCACTTTTGAAGCCCATTCCACCGCATCAATTCCTACATCGATCCGTCCGCCATTCTTATAAATATTCCAGCCACTTCCATCTTCCCGCTTCTTTGCATCAATTGCAACAACTACACACTGGCTGCCGAACTTTTCTGCTGCTTCTGATATCAGATTCGGTGTATTAATTGCAGATGAATTAATTGAAATCTTATCCGCACCTTCTCTTAAGAGTGCCTTAAAATCATCTACTGTACGGATTCCTCCGCCAACTGTAAATGGGATGAATACGTTTTCTGCCACCTTGCGTACCATATCTACCACTGTACCTCTGGCATCCGATGATGCTGTAATATCAAGAAATACAAGCTCATCTGCACCTGCTTTATCATACGCTTTTGCAATCTCAACCGGATCTCCGGCATCTCTTAACGATACAAAATTTACTCCCTTTACAACTCTTCCGTTATTTACATCCAGACATGGAATGATTCTTTTTGTATGCATAATGATGTCCTCCCTATAATTCCACAAAGTTCTTTAATATCTGAATTCCGATATCACTGCTTTTTTCCGGATGGAACTGGCATGCGAATACATTCCCCTGTTCTACCGAAGCATGGATATGTGTACTGTATTCTGTCGTAGCAGTTACAATTCCCTCATCTGCTGCTTTCAAATAATAAGAATGAACAAAATATACATAGGAATCTTCCGGAATCCCTTTGAATAATCTTCCATTATTCTGGAACTTCAAAGAGTTCCATCCCATATGTGGAATCTTAAGGCCTTCCTTATCCGGGATTCTTAGTATCTCACCTTTCAGAATTCCAAGTCCTTCCACGCCCGGCGTCTCATCACTTCGTTCAAATAATAACTGTAAACCAAGACAGATTCCCAGGAAAGGAGTTCCCTTTGCCGTCACATCCCTGATCACCTCATCAAGCCCATACTGTCTGAGTTTACTCATCGCATCTCCAAATGCTCCGACTCCCGGAAGGATCACTTTATCTGCATTCATGATCGTCTCTCTGTCTCTTGTGATTATTACTTCCTGTCCCAGAAGCTGCATGGCTTTCTCCACACTCTTTATATTTCCTGCATCGTAATCAATAATTGCAATCATCTTGTTGTCCTGCCTTTCATATGTGGTATATCAGGGATATTGTCCCGGACATTCACTTTATATTATTTGTCAAGTGAACTGTTATGGTTTATTGTACATCAAGTTCAAACCAGAATTCAACTCCATTGTCATAATTCTTTACACCATACTCCTGGTTGAATGATTTCATAATTGCTTTTACGATTGAAAGGCCGATTCCGTTGCCTCCATATTCTCTTGTATGGGCCTTATCTACTTTATAGAATTTATCCCAGATATGAGGTGCATCTGCTTCCGGGATCGGATTACCGGTATTAAATACCGATACTCTGACTTTGCCGTCTTTTTGCACCATCTTCACTTCGATCACCATATCGCCGCTGACATGATGGCATGCATTACTTACATAATTTCTTACAACCTGCTCTACTTTAAACTCATCTGCCCACGCATAGATGTCCTCTTCTGTGTGCAACATAATCTTGGCACCTGCCTGATCCGCCATGATCTCCATACTCTGCAGAACGCCTTTGACCAGTGCAGTCAGATTAAATCGTTCAAACACGATATCTTCATCACCGAATTCCAGCTGGTTCAATGTCAGCAGATTCTTGACCATCTGATTCATCTTGGACGCCTCATCCATAATAACATCACAGTAGAATTCCCGACTCTCCGCATCTTCATTGACTCCTTCTTTTAATCCTTCGGCATAGCCCTGGATCAGAGCGATCGGTGTCTTTAACTCATGAGATACGTTTCCTAGGAATTCGTTCCTCATCTTTTCCAGCTTGTCTTTCTGTTCGATGTCTTTCTGCAGACTGTTGTTAGCTTTCTTAAGTTCAGAGATCGTGCTCTCCAATTTCTCTGACATCCGGTTAAAGTTCTCTCCCAGTTCTCCGATCTCATTGCTTCCGCCGCTGGTGTATTTCGCATCAAAATCAAGATCTGCCATCCGGTCAGATAATCTCGCAAGCTCCCGGATCGGATCTGTGATTCTTTTTGAGAAATACCAGATCAGAAGAATGGATACAACGATCAGAACACTTCCTATATATAATAAGAAACGATTGGATATCGACGCACTTTCACGCATACTTTCTACCGGACTTCGAAGCAGGAACTGACTGCCGTCATCCAGACTTCCCCACATATCAACATAATAACTCTGATTCCACGGATCCCATGACTGGTTGATCTGATAGACATCCGTAGAATCCAGTGTCCGGCTTTCTTTTTGTGCCTGATTCAGAAAATATCCCATCATCTGATTCTTCAACATATTCTTGTCATGCACATTCGTATGCACATCATTATCCTTTTCAATTACCAGATAAGAAATATTATTCTTTTCAGCGAAATGAATGAGTGAATTATTCTTCTTTGTGCTGTCCCATTTATCTTCATTTGATACGTCATTTAATTTCTCATAAAGTTCTATGAAACGGGATTCCTTCTTACTTATATAATACGGCTCCAGAAATTTTCCGTTGATGAACATCAATGTCACGACCAGACAGATCAACAATCCTACAAAGGATGTGATCATCTGCGTCTTAATCGAATGATGTACACTTTTTATCTTCTGTTTCTTATCTTTACTTATGATCTTCATGCTTCATCAACCTCAAATTTATATCCCATGCCCCAGATTGTCTTAATGTAATTTCCCTTTTCTCCGAGTTTGCTTCTTAATTTCTTTACGTGTGTATCAATGGTTCTTGCATCTCCGAAATAATCATAATCCCATACATTATTCAAGATCTTCTCTCTCGATAATGCAATGCCCTGATTCTCTACAAAGTATGACAGCAGTTCGAATTCCTTGAAGCTTAATTCAATCTCTTTACCATCAATCTTCACCTGATGTGCGGCTTTATCGATTACAATTCCTCCTGCATCGATCTCGTCACCACCGCCTAATACATTGGCTCTTCTTAATATTGCATTGACTCTGGCTACCAGGATCTTCGGACTGAATGGCTTGGAAATATATTCGTCAACCCCCAGAGCAAATCCCTGTAATTCATCTCGTTCCTCTGACCTTGCAGTTAACATGATGATCGGCACTTTTGATGACTGGCGTACTTCACGGCATACCTGCCATCCATCCATTCTTGGCATCATCACATCCAGAATGATCAGTGCAATATCTTTTTCATCATAAAATACTTCCATTGCTTCCATCCCGTCGCCGGCTTCCAATACCTGATATCCTTCTCTTCCCAGGAAATCTTTCACCAGTTTTCTCATTCTGCTTTCATCATCTACTACTAATATTTTGATCTTATCCATAAGACCCGGCCCTCCTCTTAAATTTATATTTTCATGATATATTTTTCTTTGATCTTAATTATTATAGCAGAGAACTATGTAGCCTTTGTGAAGTTTCCGGTATATAGAATAAAAAAAGTACCCACAGTGTCATATTACTTATGTTACCATGGGTACTTTTTCTTAAGTTACTCTAATCTGTAATTTGTTGTTTTATACAACTCATACTATTCTTCATCTTCTCTTTTCCTTCTCTTAAGTGAGAATCCTCCGATTCCGGCTCCGAGAGATGTTACTGCAAGTCCTAGCCACGCAAACATGCCAGACGGATCTCCAGTCTTCGCAGCTTTTCCACTCTTCGTATTCGATGTGGATCCTGTCTTACCGGATTTGCCTGATGTACCGGTTGTTCCATTTGTACCGTTAACTTTCTGTCCTGCATCCTTTTTCACAAGTGCACTGATTGCTTTATTCAGCTTCTCAGTTGCTTTATCAACTGTATCCTGATCTTTCTTTTCTTTCAGTGCTGTGTCAGCCTCAGCCAGTGCTGACTGAAGTGCTTTCCAGCTGTCTGCTGTATAATCTGATTCTTTTAAAGCACCTGCTGCTTTAATTGCTTTTTCAAGTGCATCTGTTGATACTTCTTTCGTCGGCTCATCCGGTGTCGCTGCTTCCAGTGCGTCGATTGCTTTGTTCAGGCTGTCTGCTGCTTTATCAACTGTATCCTGGCTCTCTTTTGCTTCCAGTGCAGATTTCGCTTTTGTCAGCTCTGACTGAAGTGCTTTCCAGCTGTCTTTTGTATAATCTGATTCGTTTAATCCTTCTGCCTTTTCAATTGCTGCTGCAAGTTTCGTTGTATCTACTTCAGATGGCGCCGGAGTTTCTCCCGGAACTTTGTATGTAAATGTAAGAGGTGTTGTATAACCAGTTGATGTAATCGTGATCTGGAATTCTGTTCCGGCCACCGCATCTTTAAATGGCGCTGCATCTGTCACCAGCGTTCCGTCTTTATCAATAATCTTTACAGAACCTCTTCCACTTGCTGCATAATCGGTGCCGTTCACATTTACAGATGTAATATTTCCGATATAAGTATTGAATGCTTCCTCATTACTGTTTTCTGCCACTGTAAGCTTTTTGTTATCTGCATCATATGTTGCCGGCATATCTGTTGTTGACAGAATGAATGTTGTTTTCAAATCTGCATATTTTCCATTTTTATCTTTTACTGTAAGTGTATATTTCCCCGGATTAATTGAAGAATCTGCTTTAAATGTTAATACATTGCCTTCTACTTTCACATTCAATCCTTCAACGGTGTATTCCGGATCAAAATCATCCCTAAGATTCAGCTCTATCGCCGTCTTACCAGCAGAAATATCTGCATCTGCAACCTTAACAGCATCCTCTGTTTTTGCAAATTTTACAGGGACATAAAGATCATTAACATCAATTGTATATAGACCATTTGTTGTATAATATTCAATACTGTCAATCGTCTTGCCCATCATAGATGCATAATGCGCTGAAGATGTCGGGCAACCATGTACTGACTCTGTATATCCGGTACTCCAAGCGAGCTCATTTCCTCTCCAGATGTTCTCCAGATGACGCATACCATAGGCAGTTCCATCTGTTGTCTTTACAACGACTGCATTTACATTAGAAGATGCAATCTTATCTTCCGGAAGTCCGTCCAGATTGAGCTGGTAATCTCCATAAGAAGACTGTGTTAACAATTCTGCCGTAACACCTGTCAGAGCTTCTGCTTTCTGTCCTTTAACCTCGCTGAATACAAGTTTTCCATCCTTGTCCATAGAAACTTCTTTGTAATTTGCAGGAGCCTCTGTCAATGGATAGTATGCATATGTCTCGTTTTCAAAAAGTGTATCTTTTCCTTCTAATGTTGTGGTAGATGTCTGTCCACGGTTTGTTACTGTAATATCAACTTTATCCGTATCTTTTACTTCTTTGTATTTTGTAAGATCTACGGAAGGATCTACTTTTACAGCAAATGTAATACCATCAATCTTCGTTCCATCTGTGTTTTCATGATAAGAACCACCTGCAAGTCCTGTGGTACGTGTCTTATTCTTTGTTGCTGAAGTAAATACGTCAACATCTACGTCATTCTTTGTTGTCTCTGATTTGTAGAATGCTGCGTATGGGATGTTCATAAGAACATAAGTCTCTTTTTTCTCTGCTTTTACAAGTGCGTCGATTGCTTCATTCAGATGACTGGTTGCTTCATCAACTGTTGCCTGTGTATGTGGAGTTTTTATTTCATCTTTTGCTTCCTGAAGCTCTGTCTGCATTGCCGCCCAGCTGTCTGCTGTATAATCTGATTCCGTCAGACTTTCGGCTTTCTTAATTGCTGCTTCCAGATTTGTTGTACTGATCTCTTCTTTTGCATCTTTTACGATGTTTTCATCTTTTGCCTGGAAATTATATGTTACATCTTTATAACCCAGTGCTGAAATTGTAATTGTCCAGTATCCCGTTCCATCTGTTCCTTCTGGCAATGTACAACGCAGTGACTTGGTAAGTCCAAGCTGAATTCCCATTGATTTATGCATCCAGTTATCTGCTGCAAATTTTGTTCCGTATGTTGCTTTTGCATTCGTGTATGTACTGTCATCTCCATAGTATGTCCATTTTACACTCTGCATATTTGCTCCGAGGTCTCCGTAATTACCCGTCAGATCTACTCTTAAGAATTCTCCATAAGAGCCCTTTGCTTCTTTTACTGTAAGTCCTGCTTCTTCTGCGGATGGTGCTGTTTTTAATTCCTGTCCTTCAATACCGGAACCTGTTCCGGCTTCTTTTGCAGAAAAACTGAATGTTCCATCTGCATTCCTGGTTGCTGTCTTAAGTCCGTTTGTATCTGCTGTAACTTCTGCTTTCAGACCACTGTATGACTGCAGTTTATTTTCTGCAAATCCTCCTGCAAGTTCTCCGCCATTTTCTACAACTTTATATGCCTTGCAGAACGCTTCATAATCTTCTGATGCTACTTTTACCGGTACATATTTCAGACCTGTAACATCATATTTTACCATCTTCGTTGTTGTTCCATCTTCTTCCGTGATTGCTCCACGATTAAATGTAATCGTCTTTCCATTTGTCAGAACAGCTTTATCTGACGCTGTCCAATATGAGACCTCATAAGATTTCCCGTTTTCAGCCTCTATGGTTGCTGCGCACTGATAACTTCCTCTGTGAAGTCCATGATTCACGGTTGCACGTGTTACGACATCAAAAGCTCCTTTATCCAGCTCTCCTTTTTTATCAGCTTCACCTGATGATGAACTGTCTCCTGCTGCCTGTACTCCTTCTGCTGCCCAGTATTCCGCCCAGCTAAGTCCTGCATAGACATATTTATATTCTTCTTTTACTGCTGCTTTCAAGTTATCAATTGCACTATCAAGATTTTTTTTCGCTGCATCGACTGTATCCTGAGATTTCTTTTCAGCGAGTGCTGTCTCTGCAGACGCAAGTGCTGTCTTTAACGTATTCCATGTCTCAGCTGTGTAATCACTTTCTTTTAATGCTTTTGCTTTCGTAATTGAAGCTTCCAGAGCTGCTGTATCTACAGTTGCTGCTGTACTTGCTTCTGGTGCTGACTGGATTGCTTCTAATGCCGCTTTTTTTATGGCATCAGATGATCTTGTTGCAGTAGATACGGTATCCCAACTATTAATTGTATCTTCTGTTGCTGACTGACCAGCTAATTTTGATTTTATTCCCTTTGATTTAGAATATGCTTTGTTAAAATATGAATCGTTACCAGACTCATAGCCATTTTCCGGAGTTACTACAATATCAGAAAACTTTCCATCTTTTACAGTCAAGGCTACTCGGACATCATATTCATTCCATTCATCTTCATCATCATCCTCTGTTCTTGTGACATGTGCAGTCTTCGTATATGTTCCATCTTTTGCCACCTGATCTTTCGTTACCGCCATCGCCGGTACCGCCGGACAAATGCTGGCTGCCATGGTCGCCGACATCGCAACTGCCATTACTTTTGTCTTCATTTCTTTCTTTTTCATAAAAGCCTCCTTAATGAAAATATTTATTATTAAGTTAGTATTTTCTAACTTATAATCAAAAAAATTTTACTAATCAGACATGTGCGTTTTCCACACACGTCTGCATGTTATGTTATTTTATACGCCAAGCCAGATACATAATCCAAGTAATATCAAAGCTCTTAAGATTGTAAACCATATTTCATTGCCTCTGATCTTTTTCACTCCGCAGTGAATATTCTTCTTCGGACATGTATCTATACATTTCTGGCACTGGAAACAGTCACCTTCTACTTTCCAGGAACCGTCCGTCGGAAGTCCGATATTCGCCGGACATTTTCTGGAACATGCACTGCACTTTGGAATGCAGGATTCCCGGTCTCTGTGAAGTGCAAATGTCGGTAACACCGGAACCAGTGAGAATACAGCTCCCATCGGGCAGAAATTTCTGCAGAAAAATCTTTCCTCCAGACACATTCCGACAATCAGAAGCACCAGAATGACCAGCCCTATGAGATATCCATTCAGTTTAAAATTTCCTGCATGTATCATGGAAAATACATCCCACGGACTTGTTCCCTGCGCTTTATTGTATACACCGCCATAACACATAAATACGATGATTGCCAGAATCACATATTTCAGATATACAAGTCTGTCTGCAATCCGGTCCGGAATCTGCACCGGTTTCTTTTTCATCTTTTTGCAGATCAGTCTGTATAATGCATTCACTCCATCGCCAAGACTTCCAAATGCACAGGCGAATCCACAAAAGAATCTTCCGAAAACAGCAGTATATATACACACCACAATAAGTACAGTAACAAATGATGTCAGCGCCACTTTTTCGCCTGCGCCAATCTGTGTAAATATATATTTCACACCTGCAAATGCTGCCGTGTATACCGACGGAATAAAGATAAAATACAGCAATTGGATGATTGCCCTTATCCATATATGTATCTTTTTCAATTGTTTTGCATTCATTTATTTTACCGCCTTTTCTAATGCCTGTTTTGTCGCATTCTTAATTCCTGTAGAACTGAAAGTCGCACCACTGATCGTATCTACTTCTGCACTTTGCGCATCCAGAATCTTCGGTATAATATCTTTCGCCATAGTCAGATAAGAACCATCTTCTCCGTCAGCAGAGACAATATTTATTTCCTTAATCTTCTGCTTTTTTACTATTACTTCCACTTTAACAGTTCCACCAAATCCATCCGCTTCTCCGGTATATGTTCCGTCTTTATAAGAACCGTTTTTTGAATCCTCATCTTCTAAACTTTCCGTATTTTCGATTTTGGCATTCAGTTTTGCAATTTCCTCATCTTTTGCTCTGGCTTCCAGCACGGAATTATATCCCAATATCAACCCGACGATCACTACAAGGCTCATCAGGCGCATCCAGAATTCTCTCATTCTTCTCTCTCCTTTAACTCAGTCTCTTTTTACTGTCTTTTTGCAGAAAGCAATGCGTTCTCACACGCATCCAGGATTGCTTTTGAAGTGCAGGTTGCACCCGATACTGCATCAATTCCTTCTGTATTACCTTTCTCGATCAGCTGGCTTGTCACACCTTTTTTACTTGATGTTCCGTTTGCCGCGCGGAGGATATATCTGTCATTTGATGAATCTCCGTCCCCTTTTACATCGGTAACAGCAACGATCTTGTCATCCCGCACCGTCACTTTCAATGTCAGATTATAGGCCGTGAAATCTTCATCTTCATCTGGTCTGCACAGCGCACGTCCTTCATAGATACCATTTTTATATACTGTAGTATCATCTTCGCCATCGTCTTTTTTCTCCAGCAGTGCCAGTGCCTGGTTCAGATTCTCAAGAGCCTGGTCTACATCTTCCTGACTGATCTCTGTCTTATCTGTATCAAGCAGCTTCTGTGCATCTTCCATTCTGGTCTTAAGAACCGCATAGGTTGCTTCTGTATAATCCTCTTGTTTCAGTTCTTCTGCTTCTTTCATCGCTTTTTCAAGTTCTGAAGTATCCGCTTCTTCCTTATCCGGCTCCGTTGTCTGTCCGTTTGTTACCTTTTCTGCTTCTTTTAATGCATTCTTCACTGCATTTATGAGACCATTTGAACTGTAAGTTGCTCCGGATACTACGTCCACATCCGTACTCTGTTTTTTCATAATATTTTTTACTACATCCATTGCACGGTTAAAGAATTTTTCATCATCATGATTCTTTGTTACGAGTACTGCCTTGATTGATTTATCCTGAAGAACCACCGCTACTTTTATCTCACCGTTATACCCTTCTGCCGTTCCGTAATAAATACCTTCTTTATACGGGAAATTGCCTTTGACAGTCGTATTGTCTTCTGTCTTAGAAGTATCTTCCGTCTTCGCATTCACAGACTGTGAATTACCGCTTACTGCAGCCTGACGGAGTGCATCTCTTACTGCACTCTTAATTCCGTTCGAACTGTAAGTCGCCCCGGAGATTACATCTACATTTGTACTCTGCGATGAAATAATATTGCCGATCAATGCTTTTGCACGATTCAGATAACTGCTGTCATCATGATTCTCCACAACCTCAACAGACGCAATCTTTCCTCCGCTGATCACAACCTTAACTTTCAAAGTTCCTCCGAATCCGGTTCCTGTTCCATAATAGGTTCCATCTTTATATGCTGCCGCATCCTGTACGTCAGCCAGTGACAGTGTACTTCCCTGTGCCGCTGCATTTCCGGACTGGGATTCTCCCGTCTCTCCACTGTCTTTTTCTCCTGTCAATGCATTCTTCACTGCACTGATAATACCATTAGAGCTAAATGTTGCGCCAGACACCACATCCACATCCAGAGTCTGCCCTGCAATGATCCTGTCTATCACTGCTTTTGCACGGTTAAAGAATGCTGCATCGTCCGAAGAACTTAAGATATCGATTGCCGTAATCTGTTTATCTTTGATCGTTACCGCAACAGTCACCTCGCCGGCATAACCGGTTCCTGTTCCTTTATAGATTCCGTCTGCCAGATCAAAAGAACCTTTTGCCTTGCTTTCTGTCTTCTTCGCTTCATCGGCATCCGTTGTCTTTGTCTCTTTCGTCTGCGCCTGAGCTTCATAAACCGGTGCCTGATAGCCGCTTAATGACACCCCGATACAGGCTGCAACTACAATCGCCGAGGTAGCCGGTGCACCCTGTTTTATTTTTTTGATCACTTTTTCTTTATCCATGTCTTCCACCTCTACTTTTTCATTATGTTTACCTTATAATCCGATTGAAAATCATCCGCAATTCCTTCTGATACATATAATTGATCGTCATCCGTAAGCAGGATCACATCAAATTTATCGCTATACTTCTTCCAGAATTTCTCTGCTTTCTCTTTTCCCATGATAAAAAGCGAAGTAGATAATCCATCCGCAAGTGTTCCATCATCACTTACGATTGTCACCGAAGTCAGTCCGTTCTCTGCCGGATAGCCGGTAGCCGGATCAATAATATGGTGATATTTCTTCCCGTTTTTTTCAAAGTATCTCTCATATCCACCCGATGTAATAACCGCCTTGTCCTTTGCCTGCAGGATTCCAAGATAATTTCCGTCTTCATCCGGACTTTCTACCGCAACCTTCCATGCACTTCCATCTGGTTTTGCACCAAGAAGCTGTACATTTCCTCCAAGACTTACCAGGCCGCTCGTCACACCACACTTTTTATAAATCTGCATAATCCTTGAAGATGTATATCCCTTCGCAATGCCTCCGAAATCAATTTTCACATTCTTGGGCAACGTGATTTTTTTTGTCTTTTTGTCATATTGGATCTTCGATGCATCTACATTCTTCAGTAACGCACTCAGTTCATCCTCCGCAGGAATCCGGTAATTCTCCGTTGTAAATCCCCATGCATCCATGACCGGGTAGATGGATATGTCAAATACTCCTTTTGTCTGTTTATATATTTTTTCAGAGCGTTCATACAAGTACGCCGTGTCATCCGAAACAACCGCTTCCCCGTTTTGATTTAATTTGTACACTTCACTGTTTTCATTTCCGGTAGACAACATTTCATCCAGCCGTTTGATCTCTGTCTCAGCTTTATCTACTGCTTCAGATGCATGCTCTCCATATGCTGTTACCGTCATATACGTATCCATCGCAAATATATCGCGGCTTTGCTTTTCTTCACTGGATTTTTCGGAATTTTCACTTTTGGAATC
>UMHL01062888.1_pt1 | contig 11820 bp, 10 predicted proteins | sample 1965551 | NCBI WGS metagenome assembly UMHL01 (sample SAMEA4836100, study PRJEB28245) | human gut metagenome | biome: gut microbiome; material: fecal sample | place: Denmark | collected 2008 | reverse complement strand
CCCAGACCCGCCGTAGCGGGTCTAGTAGCATTTCCACTAGGATCGTGACCATCCTCCGGGCCACCGGGGTGAGGCTGTTGTCGATCCCGTCTCGCCGGGCCGTGGCGGAGTCTTCAAACTCTTGATAATTAAAGTAGCGCATAGGGGATAAGGTTGATGTTTTTGTTTCTGTAGCAAAGATACGATAGGCGGAAAGCCCGGATATACCATTTGTTTCCACCTATTCGCTCTAGGAGAAGAATTTTAGGGTTCCCCTAAAAAATCATAGAATATCTGTACTTGCTTCGGCGTGATGGAGCGATCTTTCGAGTGATAACCATGACGGATAAGGGCCTCTTTCAGTCCTTTCACGTCACGGATATATCGGTTCAACTTATGCAAAGCGTTCGAAGGGGTGCCTGTCAGGCAATATTGACGGGCGAGATCTATTTTTTTCATCTGTATTGAATTTTAAAATGACTATAGGAGAGTTTCAAGTTTCAAGGTTTCATGAACCCTCTTTCCTCACACACACGTACGTACATTATATGGGTTTCAAATAAATCCCTTTATGCTCGCCATGCAGGAGGGCTCCGGAGTCGCATAGTCGGCGTAGCCATGTCTTGGCGGTGTTCTTGGGGATGTTGGCATGCTCGGCGGTCTCCATCCATTGGACGGTGGTGAACTCGTCTGGCATGGAGCTGAGCAGACTGTCCTTTTCCGAGAGGCCTCGGCTGGTGATCTCGCCGGTAGGCAGGAATGAGAGGATATGGGTGGCGTGGAGGTAGAGCGGCTCTGCCATTGTCAGAAGGGCGGCGAAGTCATCGTCGGTGATATGGAGTTCCCAGCCTCCGATGATCTTGTCCTTTAGGTTGTCGCTGTTGATGCCTTGGGCCGGCAGCAGTAATTCCGGTTGTTCCAAGGCACGAAGCATGGCTACCACCTCCATGAAACGTACGAGGTTGATGGCGAGGCGTACCACGGAACTGTTCATCTCCTGCCCGTTGGATTGCCGGGCACGCAGGAAAAGACGTACGAAGCTGTCGTTGAAAGCGGCTTGTTGCCGCTCGTCGAGGCGCAAGGTAATGGTACCCCGGCACTTGAGCTGATCGATCGTGGCCTTCCACTCGTAGCCCATCCGGTGGAATTCCTTCTCGGCGTCTACCTCGTCGACGGAGAATTGGTCGATCCATTCCCGGATCTGCGATTTGTAGTAGAAGACCTCACGGCTGAAGAGCCCGTTCTCGCCCGAGGGGATAAGCGGCGCTACCTGTCCGGGCGTACCCGAGAGCACCATCGAGAGGAAGGTGGAGTCGCATTCCCGGTATTCGTTATCGGTCCGTCGGTTGAACGAGAGCCCGGCATGGTCAAAAGCGTTACGGAGCGTATCGCTCCAATGCCCGTAATCACCCCCGATAGCGGTGGTGATGGTATCCGCCTCGGTCTCGAAAATGATACCGGTGCCGTCCGAATCGATGATATTTTGCAAGATACCCGTCCCGGTGTTGTTGCCGGAGATGATAAACATACTGTTTTTAGGCATCTGGGGCATCTCCATCTTGGCTTTCTCCTTGCCTAAGGCATGATAGGCCGCCAAATCTTGGCGGTACTGTTTCATCGCTAGGTCCACTTGTTGGCGGATCTCCCGGTGGATAGGCTCGATAAACTTACGCAGCCACGCCATGATGCCCTTACCCGATGCGGGCGGAGCGATCACGAAGAGCTGGATACAGGGATAGATCCAATGCATCCCATAGAGGCAACGCACCGTCTTGCCCAAGGTGGCGCCTAGGGCGGTGAGAGCCGTGAGCAAAAGGATATCCCGCTGCTCGGCATTATCGGTGAAACCGAGGATGTCCCGTAGCAACGAGGGCCATGGATAGCCGGGTACCAGCCGTGGCAGGGAGGTGTAAGGCTCACTGCCGATGTGGAGTGGGGCGTCGTTTGCCTCGGTTTCCCGATCGCTGGTCTCGTGGGCTTGATCTACCGTATCGGCTGTATTATATGTACTCACACGTGTGTGTGAGGAAAAGGGTTTCGTGAAACCTTGAAACTTGAAACCTATTTCCACGCCCGCCAGCTTGGCCAAGTGGAAAGCGGTGCCCAGATGGACATTCTGGTTTCCGGTGCGCAAGGCACTGGAGAAAAGCTTGTTGGCGTGTAGGGCGTTGAACTTGGGCGATGGCTCGCAGAGACTGATGAAGTCGCTACGTCCTGCCTCCCCGCAATCGGTGGCGATGGCGAAAGCCAATTGTACATACTCGGCGTAAGTGGGGGCGATGTCGGCATGGGCCGTCCGTACCGCTTCTACTAGTTTGGAAAGATCGTTGTTCATGGTATGAATATTTTAGCGTTAGAATCGTGAGACAAGAAACAGCAGCGGGCGATATCCTTGCCACAGGTATCCACCTCACCCTTGAAGGTGTCGGCATACAGGAGCTGTATGTAACTCATGGCCCATCGAACGGTCTCGTCTCCGGGTATGAAAAGTTTCATTCCCAGTCCTCCGGGGCTGACAAAGGCGAGGCGGGTCCCGAGATAGGGGTCCTCGAAGAGGTGGTCCCGGAGTTGTTCCGCCTCCTCGAGAGAGGCGAGATGGTCGATATCGACCACTACCAACCCCGAGGCGGAGATGAGAGCGTCGCTCTTACGACGGGAAAAAACGCCGTGGGGCGTTACGAACGGCAGTTGTCGCTGTTTGAGTTGGCGGTATTCCGCTATCCGGTCTTCCCGGATGAAGGCGCGTAATTCGTTGGTAACCGTTTCGAGAGATTTATCCTCGGTGATCCATCGGTACACTTCCCGTAGTGTACAGTTCCCGGTCGGAAGCGTGTTGGTGATGGGAGGAAGGAAGTAAGACATTTGTTGGTCCATATCAATAGGATTTCAGATTAATTTTCTAAAGCTATTGCTAATAATTGATTCTGCGTTTCAGCCTATAGGCTGAAATATTGGATGATTGTTTAATGAAAATTAGCATAGTATGAAGGAAAATTTAGATTTGAACCAGATTTTATTTGATGAGTTAGTGGAATTTCCACGTAAGCGGTTAGGAATCTCCATCCGTGAGTTTTGTGCGGAGGCCCACGTAGGCACCGCCACCTACAGCAAAGCGAAAAAAAAAGAGTATCAATCCCCAGAGTCTGACCCGCTTGGTACAAGAACTATGCGTAGAGATGGATGAACCGGAGTTCATGGGGTATGGGGCCGGGGCGCTCAAGGAGGTGTATAGGGCGATGAGGCATGGAATAGAAAAATAGAGGGTTGAAAATTGATCGTTTAGGGAAATAACGTTATATTTGTCTTGACGAACCAATAAACAGAGACGAAGATGGAAGGGCGGCGATTATATCCGATAGGAATACAGACATTCTCCAAATTGAGAGAGGGGAATTATGTGTATGTAGATAAGACGGAATTGGTCTACCGAATGACACACGGTGCGTCTGGTTATATATTCTTGAGCCGTCCCCGCCGCTTCGGGAAGTCGTTGCTTACTTCTACGCTCCATAGTTATTTCGAGGGGCGAAAGGAATTGTTCGAGGGTTTGGCTATCGAGTGTCTGGAGAAGGAGTGGACAAGCTATCCGGTGCTTCATTTCGACATGAGCACGGCGAAGCATATGGACAAGGATCGGCTTCTGAGTGAGCTGGAGAGGAAATTGTATGGTTACGAGCAGATATACGGACGTGATGAGAGCGCTATTTATACGAACCAACGTCTGGAAAGTCTCATCAAACGTGCCTACGCCCAGACCGGTCAAAAGGTGGTTGTCTTGATTGACGAGTACGACGCTCCCTTACTGGACGTGGTGCATGAGGAGAAGGAGCTGCCGAAGCTTCGCGACGTGATGCGTAACTTCTATAGTCCGCTGAAAGCCTGCGATCCTTATTTGCGTTTCGTATTCTTGACAGGTATCACGAAGTTCTCTCAATTGAGCATCTTCAGCGAGTTGAACAATATCAAGAATATCAGCATGCTCCCGGAGTACGCCTCGCTCTGTGGCATCACGGAGGAGGAAATGCGTGAGCAGATGGGCGAGGATATCGGTCGTTTGGCCGACAACCTCGGCGTTACTCCGGAGGGTGCCTTGGGTGCCTTGAAATCGAATTATGACGGTTACCATTTCACGTGGCCGTCGCCCGATATATACAACCCGTTCAGCCTGTTGAACGCCTTGACCGACAGTAAACTAAATTCCTATTGGTTCGGTAGCGGTACGCCCACCTATTTGATCGAGATGCTGAACAAGTATCATGTGAAACCCCAGCAAATAGGCGCACGCAAGGTTTTGGCAGAGTCGTTTGACGCACCCACGGAACGGATGGTCGATATTACGCCATTGCTCTATCAGAGCGGTTACATCACGATAAAGGATTATTCCTCGCTCACGAATTTGTACACGCTCGACATCCCAAACAAGGAGGTACGTATGGGATTGATGAAGAGTTTATTGCCAAATTATTTGCATCAATACACAGCGGATGGACTTACTACAGTAGCCCTTCTTTTCGAGGCGATCGCTGGAGAGCGGATGGATGATGCCCTGCGTCTGTTGCAGACCTTCCTATCCACCATCCCCCAATGTGACAATACGGATTACGAGGGCCATTACCAGTCCTTGCTTTACACGATCTTCAGCCTGCTAGGAATGTATGTGGACGTGGAAGTCCGTACCCCGAAAGGCCGTGTGGATATGGTGATGCGCATACCGACAACGCTCTATGTCGTGGAATTGAAGTTAAACAAGACTGCGGATATAGCCCTTGAGCAAATCAATTTGCGCAATTACCCGGAGCGCTTCGCTCTTTGTGGGTTGCCGATCGTAAAGGTTGGGATTAATTTTGATAGTGAGCGGCATACGTTGGGGGATTGGGTTATCGAATAAAGAACCTAAACGTAATTTTTTACCAAACTCAGTTAGGACACTTCAAAAGTGTCCTAATTAAGAAGTATATCCTAATTTGAACACTTACTTCCTGTCCCTCCCGATATAAAACAAATGACTTAACTGTGAATCCTGTTGTATCTTCCCCGAAAAAAGTCTTCCAGTCTAGTACAAATGCTAAGCTTTGGGATAAACAGACCGGAGTTTGGGAGGAGTAGGTTGATAAATACTTCATCTTTTTTGAAAATCAGAAAGATGAGAAATGTTTGGTGCTAACGAAAAAACAATCAAATGAATAAAGAAATCAAGATAGCCGTAGCCGGAACCGGTTATGTAGGACTAAGTATTGCCACTTTGTTGGCACAACATCATCAGGTAATAGCAGTGGATGTCATTCCAGAAAAGGTAGAGATGCTTAACCGTAAGCAATCTCCCATACAGGATGAATACATAGAAAAATACTTGGCAGAGAAGGAGCTGAATCTTACGGCAACGTTAGATGGAGCCTCCGCATACCGGAAGGCAAACTTCATTGTCATCGCAGCTCCCACGAACTACGATCCGGTGAAGAATTACTTTGATACGCATCATATAGAGGATGTGATAGACTTAGTGCTAAGTGTTAATCCGGAGGCCATAATGGTTATTAAATCGACTATTCCTGTAGGCTATTGCCGGAGTCTTTACTTAAAATATGCCAATAGGGGAGTTTCGAAATTGAATCTACTATTCTCGCCCGAATTCTTACGTGAAAGCAAGGCGTTATACGACAACTTATATCCAAGCCGAATTATCGTGGGAACGCCGAAGCTTATAGCTGATAATCAATTCAACGATGAGAACGAGGCGATAAGCAAAATTGCTGATATTCCGGCATTGGAAGAGGCGGCTCGAACATTTGCGGCCTTGTTGCAAGAAGGAGCCATCAAGCAGGATATACCTACCCTGTTCATGGGAATGAAAGAGGCAGAGGCTGTGAAATTATTCGCTAATACTTATCTAGCTTTGCGAGTAAGCTATTTCAACGAGTTGGATACCTATGCGGAGGTGAAGGGATTGGATTCGCAAGCGATCATTCAAGGTGTAGGTTTGGATCCACGAATCGGTACGCACTATAACAACCCCAGTTTTGGATATGGAGGTTATTGCCTGCCTAAAGATACCAAGCAGCTATTGGCTAATTATCAAGATGTACCTCAGAACATGATGAGTGCCATCGTGGAGAGTAACCGAACTCGTAAGGACTTCATTGCAGATCAGGTATTGCGCAAGGCCGGCTATTACGGTTACAGTGACCGGAACAGTTTCCGGCAGGTAGAGGAGAAGGAGTGTGTGATCGGAGTCTATCGCTTGACGATGAAATCGAATAGTGATAATTTCCGTCAATCCTCTATCCAAGGTGTGATGAAGCGTATCAAGGCGAAAGGGGCGGCAATTATCATCTATGAGCCAACTTTGGAAGATGGAATTTCCTTCTTTGGCAGTATGGTCGTGAATGACTTAGCCCGATTTAAGGAGATGAGCCATGCTATCATAGCTAATCGTTATAACAATTGTTTGGATGATGTAGCGGGGAAGGTTTATACAAGGGATATTTTTTTCAGGGATTAGCCCGTATTTAATAAGATGGTATTTTTTCAAGACAAACTAAGTAGGAATAAAACCGTATTAGCGAATTTTTCGTACCTAAGTATATTGCAGGTATTTACGATCCTATTCCCCTTGTTGACCTATCCTTATTTGTTGCGTGTTATAGGGTTGGAATTGTATGGTGTGATCGTATTTGCTCAAGCTATTATAAACTATGTCTCGTTGGTGATAAACTTCGGATTCAATATGTCTGGGGCGAGGAAAGTGGCGGTTTATAAGGAGGATAAAGTGCTTTTATCTAGAATTGTATCATCTACTTACTTATGTAAATTGATATTATGGCTTATTTGCCTTGTCGTATATTTATTGATAATAAGTTTAGTTCCGTTTTTCAAGGATTATTATTGGGTCTATGTTCTCTCTTTCTTATTGACATTTAATGAGCTTCTTCTACCCATCTGGTTTTTCCAAGGGATCGAGAAGATGAAGTATATCACTATCGTGAACCTGTCTGCCCGCTTGTTGTTCGTGGTGGCTATATTCTTGTTTGTTCGTGAGCGGGAGGATTATTTGATAGTTCCGTTATTGAATGGTTTTGGAGCTATATTGGCCGGCTGTTTGTCTTTATATATTGTGTTGGGAAAGGAGAGAATAAAATTGTCCGTGATACCTATGCGGGAATTGAGATCGGCTTATCAGGAGAGTTTCCCGTTGTTCGTGTCGAGTTTGTCCACACAGATTTACGTGAATGTAAACAAGTTGGTGATCGGGGCCTTCTTGGGGATGTCTGAGGTCTCCATCTATGATATGGCGGATAAGGTATTGCATTTGATGAAGCTCCCCATCTCCATGATGGCGCAAGCTGTTTTCCCGAAGATTTCCCGAGAACGTAATATCCGTTTCGTGAATCAGGTGATGTTCCTGGTGGCGAAAACTGTGTTGCTGGCTTACATTTGTATGTTTTTCGGTAGCGACTGGATCGTATATCTTTTCACCGGGGAATATAGGGAGGAAGCCTCTACCGTCATGCGGTTGCTGGGTGTATCTGCGATCTTTGTTTCTTTCAATGGCTTTTTGGGAGGCAACCGGCTGGTCCCGATGGGGTATTCGTCTGTCTATATGAAGGTGATGGTAGGTAACTGCTTGTTTTTCTTGGCAGGGACAGGTTTGCTTTTACTTACGAGAAATATAAATATGTACACGGTTACGGTGATGGCTGTGATGGTGGAGGGATTTTGTTTCGTGTCGCTGGTTTATAGGAATTGGCGGTTGGGGTTGTTGAGATTGAAAAGATAAGAAAATGGGAGCGGTAGATTTTTGCTTGGAGAAAAAGGGGGAAATAAATAGATTATTGTCAGAGATGAGCTTGGTGCTTCTGTGTGTCATCATGTTTTACTCCATGCATATTTTTGTGTTTTGGGGTAAGACTTATGTGGTTTACCTGGCGATATCTATTTTTGTTTCAATCCGGATGAGATTTGTTACACATAAGATAAGCAAGTCTGATCTTGTTTCCTGTTTTTTCTGTTTAGTGATGTATTCAGTATTGGATCTCTTTCATTTAGAGAATATTACAAGTTTGTTTTCGTATGCTTTGCGACATGTATTTTTAGTTTGTTTTGTACTTTTGTTGAAAGATACGGAAAAGAAACGGTTGGTTTTGCTTTTTACAAGGATTTTTGTGATAATAGTAGGAATTTCTTTAATATCATTTATTTTATATTTGTTAGGTGTAGAGCTTCCTTATGAAACAATAAGATATGATGGCAATACAAATTATTCTGATTTTAAATGTTATCCTTTCTTGTTAATAGAAAATGAACCTGGAACTATAGTACGTTTTCAGTCTGTATTTTTAGAACCAGGACACTTAGGTATGATATCTGCTTTGTTGCTTTATATAAATGGATATAGCTTGAAACAACCAAGAGTATTTGTTTTACTTTTGTCCATTTTTGCGTCTCTGTCATTAGCAGCTTATGTATTGTTGGTTATTGGGGCTATATTATACTACATAATGAATAGCAAAAGAGTTTTGAAACGTGTTGTTTTATCGTTTGCCTATTTATTATTAATAGTTGTTGTCGGAGTTTCTTACTATATTTATGATCCAAATTCAATATTTTCTCGATTAATAGTAGAACGTTTAGATTATAATGAGGATAAAGGGCTCAGGGGTAATAATCGAACGAGTGCCTCATTTGATTCCTATTATGAACAACAGTTTTATAAAGGAGGGGATTGTTTGTTGGGAGTTGGACCAAAGATATTTAGCCAAAGTTCTTGGGGGGATAATCGAGGACAAGGAGGAAATGCCTCTTATAAAGTTTTTATTGTTAAATATGGACTATTCGGTATCTTTGTTTTGCTGCTATTCTTTTCAGTGTATACATATTATCACAAATCGAAATTGTTATTTGGATTACTTTTGCTTTATATCATATCTTTTTGGCAGCGTCCTTATGCGCTTTGGGAAGTAGAACTGTTTTTGTTTATAGGAGCTGCGATTTTTTTAGATGAAAGTGTGTATAAAAATAAAGGATTTGTATGTGTTGATAGGTATTGATAAAGATTATTATTTGTGTAAGACCTATGTTTAGATTGATATAGTATTTGATGAAAATGTTTTTATATATTTCTATAGTGTGCTTTTATTAAGTTAATATTGTTGTTATGAAATTGTTATTTATTTTACATAGTACTATTATGGGAGGAGCTACGATCTCTTGTTTAAAGTTGGTGCATGGGCTAATTGATAATAATATAGTTCCAATTATAGTGTATCCTAATAGAAATGTTGATAAATGTTTCTTGGATATAGTGAATAAATATGGGATAAAAACATATTCTGTTCCAATATATTCTTCAGTTTATATGCAAACTAGAACATTGAAAGGCTTGTTTGTAAATCTGTTTAAATGCGTATTTTTATTGATTGCAAAAAAATACAGTATTTCAAAAATTGAGAAAATAGTTATGTGTGAAAATCCTGATATTATACATACTAATACGGGAGTTATTCATGAGGGATTGAAAGTTGCGAAGAGATTAAAAATACCTCATGTTTGGCATTTGCGTGAGTATCAAGATAAGGATTTTAACTGGGAGGCTTTTCCTTGTTTTTCTGCATATTGCCAAATGTTGAGAAAATCTTATGTGATAACAATTACAAATGATATAAAGGCACATTTTGGTTTATTAGACTTCCCCTATTCAAGAACTATATACAATGGTGTATTTAAAGCATCGGAAGCAAATTTTATATATCCGAAGGAAAAGTACTTTTTATGTGCCAGTAGGGTTAGTCCTGAAAAAGGACATTTGGATATTATTTGGGCATTTGCTTTGTTTTTAAGGAAACATGTAGATTACAAATTACTCATAGCAGGTTTTGGAAATGAATCTTATATCGCTCAGTGTGTTGATTTAGCAAAGAAATTGGGGTGTGAGAAGAATGTTCTGTTTAGTGGATATGTTGAAGATGTAAGACCCTTGATGGACAATGCGACAGCTTTAGTGGTTGCTTCTTATAATGAAGGATTTGGAAGAATGAGCGCAGAGGCTTGCTTTCGAGGATGTTTACTTATTGGTCGTAATACAGGTGGTACGAAAGAAATTATGGATTCTGTTGGTGGTTTCCCTTTTCTTACTACAGACGATTTGTTAAGGCAAATGTTTGCTGTGGCAGCTTTGGAGAAATCAGAGTATCAAAGGATTGCTTTATTTGTCCAAAAGAAGGCAGTACAATTATATTCTGAGGAGGAATATGTGGAAAATGTTCTTTCCTTTTATAAGGAAATCCTGTGTGAGTGAGAATAGAATGGTTGGTTGTAAAATAAATTTTCGTGTTGCATTTTGATTTTATAGGAAATAGGCATGATTGAAAATATTAGAAAAATAGTTGTGTTGTTGTTTGTTTATATAGGACAATTCGTTTCTTATATTTGTATGTATGATCTTGTTTATCGTGTCTTTAATTTTTTTATAAAATGTTTTTATACAGGGATAATGAAGAGATTCTTTAAATCATTTGGATCAGGAAGTCTTATTAATTCTAAATTTCGTTATTTGAAAGGTCTTAAATATATCTCTATTGGTAAGAATACAGTACTAGAAGGTAATATAGAACTTACTGCATACGATTCTTATCGAAATCAAAAAATCTTTCAACCTTCTATTATAATAGGTGATAATTGCCATATTGGAATGAATGCTAAAATTACGGCTATTCATTCTGTTGTGATTGGGAATGGAGTACTTACTGGACGTAATGTGTTGATCACAGATAATGCACATGGTGAGTCTGTTGCAAGTTATATTCCTCCTGGAGATAGATGTCTTGTAAGTAAAGGAAGCACCGTGATTGAGGATAATGTATGGTTAGGTGATAATGTCTCAATTCTTCCTGGAGTCCATGTAGGTAAAGGTTGTATTGTTGGAACAAATTCAGTCGTGACAAAAAATGTACCTCCTTATTGTGTGGTTGGAGGGATACCTGCAAAAGTATTAAAAAATATGAAATAAAAATTAGAAGATAGAGCTGAATACTTGATAAAGTATCTTGAATATAAGATATGTATTTTGTTTTATAAATAATTAGTAATGTTTAATTGTGATGTCTGATAAAGTAAAAGTTATAGCATTCTACTTGCCTCAATTTCATCCGATACCAGAGAATGATAAATGGTGGGGAAAAGGGTTCACGGAGTGGACTAGTGTGGGAAAAGCAAAAAAATACTTTTGGGGTCATTATCAACCTCATGTTCCAGCTGATTTGGGTTATTATGATTTACGGCTTCCACAAGTTCGGGAAGAACAAGCTGTTTTGGCAAGAGAAGCAGGAGTGTCTGCCTTTTGTTATTGGCATTATTGGTTTGGTAATGGTAAACAGCTTTTAGAAGAGCCTTTGAAAGAGGTAATTAGATTGGGAAAGCCTAATTTTCCTTTTTGCTTGGGTTGGGCTAATCACTCTTGGATAAATAAGTCATGGAATAGTGAAAAACAAATGGCTATGTCTAAAGAATTGATAAGGCAAGAATATCCAGGGCCTGAAGATATAGATAATCATTTTTATACGATGTTACCAGCCTTCAAAGATAAAAGATATTTTAAATTGCATGGTAAATTGCTTTTTTTGATTTATTCTCCTATGGATATACCCGATTTTAGCTATTTTAAAGAACGCTGGAATATGCTTGCTAAAGATAATGGACTTTCTGGATTTTATTTTATAGCAAACTCAGAAGATATAACAGATTTGAACAAGGAAGAATTAAAAAAATATGATGCTATATCCTTGTGTAGACTATATGCTCCGTGGAAGATTGAGTATGGAAAGATAAAATTATATTGGATGTACTTTC
>UMHL01050328.1_pt1 | contig 11885 bp, 10 predicted proteins | sample 1965551 | NCBI WGS metagenome assembly UMHL01 (sample SAMEA4836100, study PRJEB28245) | human gut metagenome | biome: gut microbiome; material: fecal sample | place: Denmark | collected 2008 | reverse complement strand
ATAGCAAAAAGAAGATTGTCGATTGATGGGAGAAAAAGGCGATTAGTTGTAATTGAACAACAACGAAAAAAGGGTTATCATTTGTGTATTAAAAATTATGTCTGGGAGGAAAATACATGGCAGATAATGAGGAAATCAAAGCACTGGAGAGATTAGAGGAAAAAGGAAGAATACTGCGGGAGTACAAAGGAAAGTTCCGGCAGATGTGCCAAGAAAATAAAATGATAAAAGGTTCGACAGTGATGGAACTATATGATAAAATTGAAGAGGTACAAAGAGAATATGAGCGCTTAGACAGTAGATTGACAGCAATGGAGTACGATATCATATAGTGCTATTTTTTTTGGACAAATACTTCTGTTTCCCTTAGTAAATGCTTGCAAGATACATCTCTAATATTTTTGCCGATTTGTAGGTACAATGAAGGTAACTACTATCGGAAGAGAGGTGTATTTACTTGCGTACAGAGGATTATATTGCAGACAATATTGTAGCTTTGTGCAAAAAACGTGATATGAGTAAATATCGGCTGTCACAGCTGACAGGTATATCTCAATCTTCGATTGGAAAAATCATTGCTAAAGAAAGTCTACCAACAATGCCTACTGTGGAAAAAATATGTGACGCACTGGGAGTAACAATGGCTCAGTTCTTTGCGGGAAAAGATGTTCCGGTAAATTTATCTGAGTCACAACAAGAGGTCTTAAAGATTTGGGACGGTCTTGATGAAAAAGAACAAGCGGTAGTAATGGCTATGCTCCGAGGACTTCAGAAATAAAGGAAACAGTTGTAACGAAAATGTTGACTGTTTCTTTTTTTTATGGGTAGGTGGAGAATATGTTGATTGAAAAGAGATTTTTTGATATTGCAAAACGTGAAGATGAAGAAATAAAAAGGGAGCTGGAAGCAGAAAAAGCAAAAATGACAGAAGAAGAAAAATTGGAAGAAAAAAACCGGCATGAAGCAGAGGTAAAGGAACTTATTCGCAAAGCGGAAGCACGTATGAAAAAACATAAGAAAATCCCTGATTCTAAGAAAATTGTTGAGTTTACACTTTTGCAAAAGGCTGCATTGGAGATTGCAGAACACATGGGTATGAATATAAAAACTGAACAAAAAAAGGATGATCTATGGGGCACTATCGAACTTGCCTTTGATAAAATGTGGTTTTTGGATTCTACTCCACCTGAATGGGTTGATGTATGGAATTCTTTATTGATAGAAGCGCACAGTGAATATATTGAAATTAAGGATAATATGATCGTTTATCAATATTCCTATGATTTATCCAAAGAAGTGATTGTTGAATAATGATAAGAGGATAAAACCGGAATGATAATAATCATATAGCAGATGCAGTTTTATTCGTATTTTCGCCAACACGATTTTATTGCTTCGTGGTATACTGTAACTATAATATTTTGGGTAAATATTTGAGAAAGAAGATATGTTCAGGATCGAATAAATAATAGAGAACAGATGAGAATTTCGCACAGTTCTGAATGATTATCTGATTCCGGATGAGTTTGAAAAAATAGCGGGTCTGAATTTAGAACGTATGTTGTGTAAATCAGTATACGCTTATGATTATGGAGGAAAAAATGAATAGTAATGATTTAATTACAAACGTTAGTAAAAATTCCAATGATACAGCGGCCTTGATATGGTCTGTAGCTGATGATCTTGTAGGGGCATATAAACCACATGAATATGGTTTGGTTATCCTACCTATGACAGTAATTAAACGCTTCCACGATTGTCTGTTGCCTACACATCAGGCAGTTTTGGATACATACAAAAAAGTTGAAAAACTGGCTGTAAAAGATGGTTTTTTAAAGAAAGCTTCAGGTTACCAGTTTTATAACACCAGTCCGTTTACATTTAAGACACTGCTTGCCGATCCTGAAAATATTGTCGATAACTTTAAGGCATATTTGAATGGATTCTCTGATAACGTACAGGATATTCTTGCACGTATGGATTTTGATTCTCAGATTAAGCATATGTCAGAAGCAGGTCTTTTATATCAGGTGATCTCTGATTTTTGTACTGATCGTGGCGATTTCTCTCCTGAGAAGATCAGTGCTGTAGACATGGGTTATGTGTTTGAGAATTTAGTCCGTAGATTTTCTGAGTCATATAATGAAGAAGCCGGAGCTCATTTCACAAGTCGTGATATTATCTATCTGATGAGTGATCTTCTTGTGGCTGGAGATGACTATGCTTTTACAGGTGATGGTATATCCAAAACAGTTTATGATATGACAATGGGGACATCACAGATGCTTACCTGTATGGAAGAACGATTGAAACAGATGGATGCGGATGCTGATGTTACTGTATTTGGTCAGGAATTTAATCCGTTTACATTTGGTATTGCAAAAGCGGATATGCTTATTCGTGGTGGTGACCCCAATAATATGCAGTTTGGTGATACTTTATCTGATGATAAATTCAGTGGGTATAAGTTCGATTATATTATCAGCAATCCACCTTTTGGAATTCCTTGGAAACGTGAAGAAAAAGAAGTTGAAGCGGAGTTTAAGAAAGGTACAGCAGGGAGATTCGCACCTGGATTACCGGCAAAAGGTGATGGACAGCTTCTGTTCATGTTGAATGGACTTGCTAAATTAAAAGATGATGGACAGATGGCAATAATCCAGAATGGTTCTTCGTTATTCAATGGTGATGCTGGTTCTGGTCCTTCTGAAATCCGTAGATATTTGATAGAAAATGACTGGCTTGATGCTATTGTGCAGTTGCCAAACAATGCTTTTTATAATACAGGTATTGCTACTTATATCTGGCTTGTTATGAAAAATAAACCTGTAACACATCAGGGGAAGGTTCAGTTGATCGATGCATCAAATTGTGCATCTAGCAGACGTAAGAATATTGGTTTAAAGAATGTTGATATTACAAAAGCTTGTCGTGATCTGATTGTTAAAGCGTATGGTGCTTATGTGGATGAAACTTACAAAGGGATTGAAGAAAATGGTAATGCAATCATTGTAAAGAGTAAGGTTATGGATTCTGTTGACCTTGGATATAACAAAATTGTAGTGGAAACACCTCAGTTCGATGAAAATGGAAACGTTATGATGAAGAAAAATAAGCTGATGGTAGATACATCTAAGCGTGACACGGAGAATGTACCATTGGCAGAAGATATTGATGCTTATTTTGAACGTGAGGTTATTCCATATAATCCACATGCTTGGGTTGATAAGTCCAAGACGAAAGTTGGATATGAAATTCCGTTCACCAGAACATTCTATGAATATAAGAAGATTGAACCGTCAGGTGTGATTGCTGCACGTATCGAAGAACATGAAAAGGGCTTGATGGCAAAATTGCATGAATTGTTCGGGGGTGAATAATTGTGAAAACAGTAATTAATCCTGAAAAAGAAATGAAAGATACAGGTATTGAATGGGTTGGTCTTATTCCGAAGAATTGGTATATCAGGCCTCTGTATGCATGTTTAGATGAAATAAATCAAAAAAACAGTCCGATTGTAACAATGAATATTCTTTCTTTGACAAATACCGATGGTGTTATTCCATATTCTGAAAGAGGGAATCAAGGTAATAAGTCAAAAGAGAATTTAGAAGATTATAAAGTTGTATATCCCAATACTATTGTTGCTAATAGTATGAATATTTTGATTGGCTCTGTTGGTTTATCCAAATATGAAGGGTGTGTTAGTCCTGTATATTATGTTTATTCAGCAAAATCGCAGATTGATATTCGTTATATGAATTATTTGTTTCAAACGGAACCATTTCAGAAAAGATTACGTCAGTTTGCAAATGGCATTTTGGAGATTCGTTTGCGTGTATCATCGCATGATATACTTCATCAGAAAGTAGCTGTACCAGATTATGATGAACAGCAAGTTATTGCTGATTATTTGGATGAAACCTGTTCCCAAATTAATGAAATTATTGAAGAAGTAAAGGCAAGTATAGATGAATATAAGGAATTGAAACAGGCTGTGATTTTTGAAGCAGTGACTAAGGGGCTTGATAAAAATGTAGAAATGAAAGAAAGTACTATTGAAAATTTAGAATCCATTCCTTCAAATTGGGAAATTCGTCGAATTGCAACTCTTTATGAGGAAAGTAAAGAGACTGGACGTGAAGATTTGCCAATTCTTATGGTTTCTATTAATACTGGAATTTCTGAAGGTGAAGTCGGTGATGATGATCGCATAAGGAAAGTTGTAAGAAGTGAGGATAAATCAGTATATAAAGTTGTTCATCGCAATGATCTTGCTTATAATATGATGAGAGCATGGCAAGGCGGATTTGGAGCTGCACAGGTTGAAGGTTTAGTTAGTCCAGCGTATGTTGTTGCAAGACCAAAGTGTGAACTGGATTCTAGATATGTTGAAGCTTTACTTAGGACACCAATATTTACAGAGAAAATTCGTGGTCTATCTTATGGTGTTGCAGATTTTCGCCTTCGATTATATTGGACTTATTTTAAAAATTTGAGAATATGTTTTCCTCCACTTGAAGAACAGAGACAAATTGCAGATTTCATAACTGCAGAAAGTAAAAAGCTTGATGCATTGATTCATGAAAAACTTGAGTTGGTTGTAGAACTGGAAGCATACAAAAAGTCACTGATTTATGAAGTTGTGACAGGAAAAAGAAGGGTGGTATAACCTATGGCTGAAAATGAAAAACAGTTTGAATCGAATATTGAAGCCTTTCTTGTCTCATCCGCTGGTGGGTATGAAAAGGCAACAGATGCCGGATATGCTTCTTCTCTTGGTATGGCGTTGGATATTAATACATTGGTTGGGTTTGTGAAAGCAACTCAGCCAATTATGTGGCAGCGTTTTGAGAAACAATGTAATTCTGACCCATACAAGAAGTTTTATAAATGTTTTGAAGATGCTGTGCAGATGGATGGATTGCTGTCTGTGTTGCGTCATGGCTTCAAGCATCGTGGAATGGATTTTAGGGTTTGCTATTTTAAACCGGAATCCACACTGAATGATGTTGCTGTGAAAAGATATTCCCAAAATGTATGCCAGTGTATCAGGCAGTGGCATTATTCGGAACAGAATAATAATTCTGTAGATATGATGCTTGCAATCAATGGAATTCCTGTGGTTGCAATTGAATTAAAGAATCAGCTTACAGGGCAGAATGTAGATAATGCAAAATTGCAGTGGCAGTATAATCGTGATCAAAGAGAACCTGCTTTTTGGCTGAATCATCGTATCCTTGCATATTTTGCAGTAGACCTTTATGAAGCATGGATGACAACGGAATTGAAAGGTGCTGATACCTATTTCTTGCCGTTCAATCAGGGCTCTAATGGTGCCGGTAATGATGGTGGTGCGGGTAACCCACAGGCAAAAGATGATGATTATGTAACATCTTATATTTGGGAGAATGTATTACAGAAAGACAGTTTGTTGGATATCATTCAGAAATTCATTAGTTTTGAAGTTAAAACCGAAAAGAAAGATGGAAAAAATGTTACAAAGAAACGTTTAATTTTTCCGAGATTTCATCAGTTGGATGTGGTTCGCAAACTAGTTGCTGATGTACGAGAAAACGGGTCGGGACATAATTATCTGATTCAGCATTCCGCTGGTTCTGGGAAATCCAACTCTATTGCTTGGACTGCATACCGGCTGGCATCTCTTCATAATGATGCAAATGAGCCAATTTTCACATCTGTAGTAATCGTGACAGACAGAAGAAATCTGGATGCACAACTACAGGAGACAATTACGGGATTTGATCATACTCTTGGTAGTGTATGTGCTATTGATGAAAAGAAATCTTCTAAAGATTTACGGGATGCATTGAATGCTGGAAAGCGTGTTATCGTTACGACATTACAGAAATTTCCGGTGATTTATGAAGAAGTTGATGATACAACGGATAAGCGTTTTGCAATTATTGTTGATGAAGCACATTCATCTCAGACCGGTACATCTGCATTGAAACTTAAGACAGCACTTGCTGATGTATCCGATGCCCTGAAAGAATATGCTGAACTGGAAGGAAAAGCTGAAGAAGAACTTTTGGATGATAATGAACGTTTGGTAAAAGAAATGATTTCTCATGGAAAACATAAGAATCTATCTTTCTTTGCATTTACAGCTACACCGAAGGGGCAAACTTTAGAGATGTTTGGTACAGAATGGAACGATGGTTCATTTCATCCATATCATGTGTATTCCATGCGCCAAGCGATAGAAGAAGGTTTTATACTGGACGTTCTTCAGAACTATACCACCTATAAGACTTGTTATCAGATTGCAAAGAACACAAAAGATAATCCCGATGTTCCGCAGTCAAAAGCATTAAAGGTAATTAAACAATATGAAGAGTTACATCCATATAACATTCAGCAGAAGGCAGCAATTATTGTTGAGACTTTCCGTAACGTGACGAAGCAGAAGATTAAGGGTAAAGGAAAGATGATGGTTGTAACATCATCGAGATTAGCTGCTGTTCGCTATTATCATGAAATAAAGAGATATCTAGAAGCAAACGGATATAACGATGTGGAAATCTTGGCTGCATTTTCTGGATCAATCAAAGATCCAGATGATCAAACCGAAAAAGAATGGACAGAAAGTAGCTTAAATGGAGTGAGCGAAGCTCAGACAAAACAGGTGTTCCATGATGACGGGAATATCCTAATAGTTGCGGAGAAATACCAGACTGGCTTTGATGAGCCATTGCTCCATACGATGATTGTAGATAAAAAATTGCGAAATGTAAAAGCTGTTCAGACACTGAGCAGACTTAATCGTACTCATCCAGATAAACAGGACACCTTTATCATTGATTTTGTAAATACTAAAGATGATATCTTAAAGGCATTCCAGCCATTTTATCAGGAAACTTCTCTGTCTCAGGAAATCAATACGGATTTGATTTATAAGACTCAAAAGATGCTACGAGGATTCAAAGTATATGATGATACAGATATTGAAAAGGTAAATAAGATTTATTTCGATGAGGATAAACGTAAGGCAAATAAAACGCAGGCTGCTATTACTAATGCCTTGTTGCCTATTCAGCAGAAATACAATTCTTTAAATCAAGAACAAAGATATCAGTTTCGTAAAACATGTAGATCGTTTGTAAAGTGGTATGGATATATTACTCAGATCACACGTATGTTTGATAAACCGTTACATAATGAATATATTTTCTGTTCTTACTTGGCAAAGATAGTTCCTGCGGATCCGACGATACCATTTGTTCTTGGTGATAGAGTAAGGCTTGAATATTATAATCTTGAGAAAACATATGAAGGCTCTATTGAGCTTATGAAAGAAGAAAAAGGTGTTTATGATCCGGCAAAATTGAAGAAACCAGTAAAAATGGTGGAAACTCTTAGCCCTTTGGAACAGGTAATAGAGAAAATCAATGAGCAATATATGGGAGCATTTACCGAAGGTGACAGGGTTGTGATTACAGCCTTACATCAGAAATTGAAGAATAATAAAAAACTGATGAAATCGGCTCAGACTGATGGTAGACAGATTTTTGAGAATAATATCTTCCCACAGTTATTCGATGATGCTGCTCAGGAAGCATACATTGAAAGCACAGAGACATATACAAAGCTGTTTGAGGATGCTGGAAAATATCGTGCAATCATGAGTGCACTTGCGCATGCGCTGTTCGATGAATTACAGCAGGGAAAGTTGCAGGAATAGTTTGGAAATTGCTCATAAGACGGTCTGGAAATATCTGAAGAATGTAGTGACAGGCAAGAATTTAATTTTAGTATCGAATAACATTCTTAAAATCAGATAAAATAAAAATTCCTTAAAAAATCAAAACGAAGGATGTCAACAAATAAACGTTGATGTCCTTTTTTGATTTTGGAGGAATGAAAAAAATATGAAAAATAGTATAAGTACAAAAAGTGGTATGAACAAAAAATATAAAAATTTGAATCATGAGACAAGTGTGATTTTTTCATTTTTTGTATTTTTTAATTTTGGGTAGGGAACCAAAATTTGCAATTTTGCGGAAGTGTATACACACTTCCTGTCCTTGCTGTTTTTTAATCACATAGTGATTTCACAGGGATATCGGGCTGTTTAGCCTATTTTATCTCCCTGTGTTGTGACCGAAGAAATTCGGGGAACCAAGTGCATATTTATGCTGAATGTGAGGAACTGGGGAGTACAATCCTCAGCAAGATTCCAACATCCGGAATATGCCATATTGCTAAAATAGCGATATGGTATTACCGGGGTGGATCTTGCTCTAGTGCGTACTGAGACCTCGGCATAAATAGAAAAAATGGGTATGGGGAATCCCCAGCAAGATGAAAACCTGATGAGAGAACATTTGGCTGAAAGACAATATTGTTTAACACAGGTGGATCTTGCTCTGGGGTAATTGAGAAACTTATGAGAAATATTATATAGGGGTATTTGCTATGTTCTCAAAAAATGGAAATAGTGGTAAGATGAATTGGGAAAATCGGTAGTTGTAAGGAGAAAAAGATATGTGTTTAGATGATAAAATAATTCTTGATATACAACGAATTGCTTCTTTACTTAACACTAACAAATTATCGTTTGATGAATACGTTGCTCATGGTGGAAAATTTGAAAAACAAATAATTGAAAATGAATATAGTAGTTTTGGTAATTATTGTGAATTAGCTGGAATAAAAAGATATATTCAAGAATAAATTTAAAATTCCTGTTTGTCGGAGCAAATATAATGAATAGAAGTGCCCATTACATTTTTTGTGATGGGTATTTTTTGTGAAATTCACTTTTATTCATTTTTGAATAAAAGAATTTTGAATCAGCAGCCGGTAGAAGCAGATGGTTATAAAAAGCTTTTGACAACTATGAGTGCAAAAACAGAAAGCTGCGAAAATTTATTTTGAGCTAATAGCAAAATTTAATGTTTTGTGATATCGAGGGTATGGGGAATCGTAATCTCCATCAAGTTCGTCAGAGAATCAAAATCCAGAAACTGGGTTTTGAGTTACTCTAGGCGATACTTGCTTTAAAAAATGATTTGCCATAATGAGCTAGAATATTAGAGGAGGAACTGTAAAAAAAGAGAGAGCCATAAGCAACTCTCTCTGTGATAAAAACAAAAAGTTATAGTATCAGTGGTTCAGTAAGATTACAAAAATCTTTAACAGGAATATTTTCTTTAAATGGTAAAACTGTTTCTAAAAAGGTTTCGTCTGCAAATCTTTCCAGTTCAGAATCAAAATGTATAATTGAAGCTATTGTATTTAATTGGTATGGAGGAATTGTAACAAAATAATCATAATCTTCGTAAGAAGGAGTGGCGCAAGAAACTTTGATTTTTCCGCCCAATTTCAATTTTGCAAATTCTCCATAAATGGCAGTTAAGGCTTTTTTCCTTTCTTCATCAGAAGTAATTCTATCAACATATCGGATATACCAATAATCTATATTCCCATCTTTTAGCTCAATTAAATAATCGTACGAGTTGGGCGTTCCGGATTTTATTGTCCATTCGATTTTATGCAGACTTGTCATCATGGAAAGACCACGCATTAAGGTAGAAAAAAACTTTTCATGCACCTGAACAGTAGAGAGATCCAGAGAAAATCCATTGTCAGCAATTATCTTCTTTCGTTCCTGTATTTTCCGAGGTGAATATCCAGTAGCATCATATAATTCATTGATAAGTTCTGGATCATCAATGGCTTTTGCAATTTTATCAATAGTGCTTTTATATGGTCGCCCTGATCGGGTGCCATTGAGCATTCGAGAAATAGTCGCATTGTTTATGCCGGTTTGTTCAGATAATTCTTTTTGTGTTTTTGTGTGTAAAATTGTTTGAAGTATATTGATGAATCGTTCCTGATCGTAAACGCTGTCGGGATCTATTAATGTACTTGGATTTGATAAAAATTCGTTCATTCCAATCTCCTTTTGACTTCTTTGACTTTTTTGAGTTGACTTCTTAACCTTTATCTTATCAATTATGTTCCGAAAAATCAATTTTAAATATAAAGAAATCAAAGAAATCATTATTTTTAACTTGAAGAAGTCAAAGATGTCAAATACGTAATTGACATTTTGACATCTTTGTGTATAATGTAAGATGAAAGAAGTCAAAGAAGTCAAAAAGAAAGGAGGGCTGTGGATTGAAATATAGGGTTGTTTCAGTTTTGAAAGATAATAGACCACGATTTTTGATTATTTCGGATGTAGAAGAAATTGAAATCCTTCCATCAAAGTATTTGAAGCATCTGGATCAGATTAATGCTTCTCCGAATACTGTAAAATCCACAGCCTTCGCACTTTCATATTATTACAATTTTCTGCAGGAACAAACGATAGGATTGGATGAGATTACATTGCTATCCTATTCAGAGCAGAATAAACATTTTATTGATTTCTTGTATTGGGTTAAGGATGGAAAACATACGGAACACAATACACAGACGAGCAATAAGACCTGCAATATGTATCTTGGTGCAGTCTTCAGATACTACCAGTTCTTGGCACTGGAAGATGTTTTGCCAATGCTTAAAGTCTTACGGGTAAAAAAAGTATCGTATTTTGACAGCATGGGAGTAAATCATCAAAATGCAGTGAATTCGTTTAAAGGTTTCTTCAAAGAAGAAGAACCTAATCTGGAAGAAATAACATCCGAAGAAATACAGGCGTTGATAAATGCCTGTACGAATGACAGAGACCGATTACTGATAGCAATGATGGCAGAAACCGGTCTTAGATTAGGAGAAATTCTGGGAATCCATTATACCGAAGATATTGATTTTGAAAGAAGGACGGTTCGGGTAAGATATCGTGAAACCAATACCAACTTGGCAAGGGCAAAAAATGCAGAATATAGAATAGCATTGTTAAGTAATACAACTTTTGAGTTTTTGGTTAAGTACATTTCTGAAAACCGGAAAAGTCTGATGGATTCGGAGTATCTATTCACAAAATTAACTGGAAAAAACAAAGGGGAGCCATTAGATGCGGAGTCTGTGTATAGCATGTTGAAAAGGCTATCCAAAAAAACGGATATCAATTCCCATCCGCATCAGCTCCGACACTATTTTGCGGAGGAAAGAAGAAAAGAAGGATGGGATTTGAATGACATTCGTTTTGCCCTGGGTCATAAGAAAGTTGAAACTACCATTAAATATTTGGGTGAGAATAATGAACGATTGATAGAAGCGACAGATCAATATTACTCAAATAATGAAGATTTATATCAAATTGCAGATTTTCTGTAAAAGGAAGGAGGGATTACCTTGGCAGTATTAAAAATTGTTCCGAAGTTATATCAGGAAAAAATATCTGAGAAATTAAAGGAAGAAATATCTTTAGTTACGAATGGAGAAGCAAAATACTATAACCGGTTATACAAATTTTTTCAGCATACAGATATACAGTGTACGGCTGATATTAACTATGACACGAGAAAAATGTATATGGATTCTCTTGAGAACGAGGATATTTCAGAAAAGTATAGAGCGGAATTACTGAGCTTATTTGATCGCCTAAAAATTGAAAATATGCCGGATGTCTATTCACAAGGCAATCCCTTCTCTGTTGAACAGGAGTTTTTTAAGCAAGATAAATTGTTTTTGCTGTATGTACCCAATAAGAAGAAAGCGCAATCCTTCCGTCAGGTGGTTGATAAAAATGATTTGTTATGGGACTTAACGGGAATACGTTCATCACAGTTGGTGCGACAGACAAAAATATTGCTGTGTGAAATTCTGAATATGGATATGGTACAAAGACACCGAAGATATTTTTTAGAACCATTAAAAGCACTTATAGGGTTTTGCGATAAGTACGGAATAGATGATATTGAAAAAATGGAACAGGCAGACGAAAACAGATTTTATCTGTATTTGAACAG
>UMHL01062816.1_pt1 | contig 11936 bp, 9 predicted proteins | sample 1965551 | NCBI WGS metagenome assembly UMHL01 (sample SAMEA4836100, study PRJEB28245) | human gut metagenome | biome: gut microbiome; material: fecal sample | place: Denmark | collected 2008 | reverse complement strand
CTATCACCTCTTTGGGCATCCGGCTAATATATCGGTGGCGATCTTGAAATTATTCACGCTCCGTTGTGTTTGCGGCCCATAATAAACGTCCACCGGCACTTCCACCTCACCTAAGGTATCCTTCTCTATTCTATACTTCATGACACATAAGTTTTATTAATCTCTTCTATGTATAAACTATCCGGATATCGAATTGTTTATGTTACATTCACAAGTATATCATGAAAAGACATTTATCATGAAACAGAATTCAGATCATAGAAAAACGGCTTATTTCGCCTCCGATGTTTTTTAATAGTTTTTCTTCTCGTCAATAATGTATTCGGGACGGGCCTTGATCTCGTCAAAGAGGATACCGACATATTGCCCTAACACGCCGACCGTCAATAACTGTACACCTCCAAAGAAGATAATGGAAGTCATGATAGAAGTCCAGCCAACCTCGGCGTTACTAAAACCATAGATCTTGCCCAACGTGAACCAAACCGCCAAGATTATACCGACCAATACGGATATAAACCCGAGACTCGTCGCCAAACGCAACGGCTTCTTCGAGAAATAAAGCATTGCCGTCGACGCAAATTTCAGCATCTTACTAATCGGATATTTCGTCTCGCCGGCGATACGCGCCTCACGCTCATAATAAAACGGCACTTGGTGGAAGCCCACCCAGCTTATCAAGCCACGGATATATTTTCCCCGTTCCTTAAAACGGTCGAACTCATTCATCACCTTCCGGTCCACTAAACGGAAATCTCCTGTATCCAGCGGGAAATGGACCTCGCTCATATAATTCATCACCCGGTAAAAAGCCTTGGAGGTGAACAGTTTGAAAAGGCTCTCCCCTTCCCGTGACTTACGGACGCAATAAACCACGTTGGCATCCTCTCTCTCCTGCACTTCCAGCAGATCCGGAATCAATTCCGGCGGATCCTGCATATCGGCGTCGATGATAATCGCCAAATCAGCGTCACAGTTATTGATACCCGCCGTTACCGCCGGTTGATGACCGAAATTCCGGGAGAAGTGAATCACCTTCACATGAGGATCGGTAGCGGCTATATGATCCAACAAAGAACGTGTCTTATCCTGACTGCCATCATTTATATAGATAATCTCCGTAGGGTTCGGCAACTTCACCAAGACCTCTTTCGTACGCCGATACGATTCCTCGATCACGGCTTCCTCGTTATAACACGGGACTATAACCGCTAACTTCTTCATGCCTTTTAAGCTTTAAAGGTATAAAACTTATTTACTAAAAAATTAATCACCGTATAGAAAGCCATTCCAATCAAGTGGTTGTAGTAATGATCGATCGTAAGTCGGGAATTCAAGATCAGTACCAATCCGTACTGTAAGGCATAACAAATAATGAAAGCGATCGTGAACCGAACCGCCCCTTTCGTCCATCCGGTGGAACTTCCCTTGAAAGTCCATTGCTTGTTCCAGATGAAACTGTTTAATATGCCTGCCACATATCCCGTTAAGTTAGATAAACCTTCCCGGCATCCGAAGAGTTTCATCATCACCCAGATAACAATCATCGTTATCAAGGTATTGCTCAACCCGACTACACCATACTTAATAGCTTGCTTAATCGTCTCCATTCTTACTTATAATCTCGGAAATCTCCTCGGGTGTCAATTCCTTGACATTCGTGATCGTGAAAACATTCGAGAGGAAATCGCCGTATTGGTTACATTCATTGATCACCCGGTCCAACGTGGCTTTTATATCCGTACGTACCGGGATCAAGAACACCAGCTCCACATACTGCTCACCGATCGTCAAACGCTCGATCTCGCAGTCCGTTTTCGGCAGATAATAAGCGAACTCCCGCTCGATTGTCTGCCGCTGATATTCTTGGAAAGGTTTCTTGCCTTTAGACGTCATCAAGACATAGAAACGCAGCTTCTCCCCTTTTCCTCCCAAGCCGGTCGAGATATAAATTTGTTTCTCGTCGGAGAAATCGGACTCTAAAGAGATACGAGACTCCATCAAAGCCATGTAGGCCCAATCTGTCACTTCCGGGTCCGGATGCTGGGTGTATTCCTCCAACAATCGGTACGCACGGACGGATTTCGAGGTAGCCAATTGAGATAACAAATATCTCTTCTCGGTCTTGTCCGTGGTTTCCTCCGTCAACAAAGTGTTGTACAGGGTCTCGCACTCATCCTCCGATAAGGGACGGGGAGGCCGGTTTTCCTTCCGTACGTTTTCCGAGTATTTGAAATACTCCATCTGAAGTTCAACCGGCACACGCTGTTCTAGTATATGGAAATGTCCCTCCATCCTGCTGAAGGAATCACGGAACTTTTTGAATACATCACCTTCTTCTTTCATAGATCGTCTTTTTTCGTTATTAAACTCCCATAAACAAGAAACAAGAACAAAGGTAATGTTTTTTCCGGAATAAATAAAAATAACGTTATTTAAGCTCCCGCATAAATTAAGAACCCAAGTCCGATCACGAATAAAATAAACATCCCGACATTCAGACGATTGGAAATGGCTGGCGCTCCCTTGAACTCTTTCCAGATAAGGATGCCCCATAAAGCGGAGACTAGCGTGGCTCCTTGCCCCAATCCGTAAGATATAGCCGCTCCCGCCTTCTCTGACGCTATCATACTGAAAGATTGACCGATACACCAGATAACACCCCCCAATACACCCACGAGATGCGTACTCATATCTCCTTTAAAATAACCGGATATGGAGACAGGCTTACCTTCCACCGGATGTTTCATTGCCAATGTGTTAAATAAGAAATTACTAACAAATACTCCTATGGCAAAAACAAATACGGCGGTATAAGGCGTCAACTTCCCGGGTGCCGGAGAAGCGAAATTCTCCATGTCCATGGAAGCGGCGACAAAACGATAGAAAAAGGCCATGATCACGCCGGCCACAACCGATATAAGGATCCCCTTCCCCGATACTTTCTTGGTACCGACCAAGGCTTTCTTATAAGCCAGGCCATTCAAGATGATGGCGACCGTGATTAAGGCTACACCGATAAAGATATAAGTCGGTTCCCCCTTCGCCGCCCCGAAATAGTTAACCAATACGCCTAGCACCAAGGCCAATCCGATCCCTACCGGAAAAGCGACCGACAATCCGCAAATGGCGATCGCCGCAGACAACAAGATATTGGCAGCATTAAAAATAATACCGCCCAAAAAGGCACTCCCTAAACTAGCGAGATTCGCTTGCGCCAAATCCGGCAGGAAACTGCGTCCTTCCGTCCCGATGCTGCCCAAGGTAAAGCCGGAAATCAGAGAAAGGAGCAAGACACCAATCACGTAGTCCCAATAGAAGAACTCATATCTCCAAGTCTTGGAGGCTAATTTCTGCGTATTTCCCCACGATCCCCAACAAAGCATCGTAACGACACAGAATATGACAGCTAAAGAATAATCTTGTACGATATACATAAAATACTATTTAATAGATGGTTGATGCATCATATAATTCTCTATCAAGGAAGCGACCTCCGTAGGCGGCATCTTCTCGGTCAAACGAAGATCACGGCCATTGGGATTTGCCACCCAATTGTTAGTCCCCTCATCATCTACGACATGAAAGGTACCTCGCTCTACATCGAAATAAGGCTCATAACCTTTTATAGCGACCAATACCGCCGTATGATCCCAGCTCATGCGCCCTTCCGGGTCTCCCTCCGTGAAACAAAGGGCATACGCATCTTTTACAGGACTGTTCTCCACGTTCATTTGCACCAGTTTCTTTCCGGTCAAGATTACGTTCCCGATCTCAAAACCGCTAAAGACAATCTCTGTAGGCCATTCATCCGCTACGACTTTAGAGGCAGGGACATCGCAATACACATTAAATTCTTTTCCTTCCGGAAACAGGCCCGCCATAGAAACCAAACGTTTCACTTTCTTGGCGACTAATTCCTTTCCGGAGAGATCGCTATATTCATCAGCTCCCGATTGAAGCAAGTCCCTTAAATTAGAGAAGAAACCAATCGTACAAATAACAACGCTGGTATCCGGTTGTTCGCTCAGAATCTTACGGTACACCTTCAGAGCATCCGGAGCGTCGGAAGTCTTCGCCGTATGATGCGGATAGTTAGCGGGTAACTCGTCAGTCCACTTCGTTTTATGCCAAGTAGTCAAGGAGGCCCCCGGTTCGCTCTTTGGTGCCCCTACCGGTATGTCCGGACGGTTGAAATAAGTATTCAACACCTCAATACAAGGTATCACCCGCTCATCATGGTTGGAGGAAAGAGTCGCAAGGATATTTACCTGACCGCTATCCGCCAAGGCATGCATCAAGGCCATAGCGCCCACATCATCATAGTCCGGACCTAAATCAGTATCTAGAATAAGATTTACCGGTTGAGGCTTATCGGTTTGAGGAATATTTTTCGACACATTTCCCTTACAGGAAATCAACAAGGCAAATAAGCCCATCAGAAACAATGATTTCTTCATAATCTTTATAATTTATTGGTGAACAATCTCTTTCGGAGCATCCGAGTAAATCAGTATCTCGCTGAAATGAACGGAGACATCATTACGTGGATTTAGCCATTTAAACGTAGCCGTATGTTTTCCCTTGGGCAGCTGATACTTCCAGAACAGGTCGTTCCTACGAGTCGTATAGGATGCCGGAAGGTTCGCCGTCTCAACCAGCTCCCCATCTAGGTACATCTCTACTTTCGCTACGTATTTATCATCTTTAGCGTTCACAAAGCCTTTGAATACGGCGCCTGTTCCCTCAAAAGGCAGTTCTCCTACATCGGGCAAATTCTTATTAACCGCCACTTTCTCTATCGGATACATACCCTCGAAAGCCTTCTCGTAACGAACGGCTACAGGTTGCTGGCATTTGATCGTCACCTCGTCACCTGAAACGGAACCGCCGTTGCGCTCTATCACTTGCAACGCTTGATCGAAGCCCATTTGGTAAGTCTTATTCAATGAGATGGTCGTATAGGCAAAATCCATATTCTCCACTTCTCTCAAGTTCTTCATCCAATAATCCGGTATATGGCTATAACCAAGGATTGTTCCTAAGATACCACCCGCGGAGGCTGGGTTGCAATCCGAGTCTTGTCCGCAACGGGTAGAGATATCCAATGTTTTATAGAAATCTCCCTCACCATAAAGCAAGCCGATAAGAATGTATGCGCTATTGATCACGGCATCGATATTGAACGGAACAAAAACACCATCCGGACAACCAATATCCGAGCTCCATTTCTTCTCACATTCAAACCAAGTGCGTTTCCAATCGTCCGGATATTCCTTATGCCAGCGGATCACATCGCTCATACATTTATAATAGATACTTTGCTCCGGTATCGTCTTCAATGCCTCGGTCACGATAAACTCGATATCATCCGAGATAAACGATAACGAATACATCGCCCCGACATACACACCGCCGTACCAACCATCTCCATAATTCATGATATGCCCGATCTTATCAGAAATCTCGGAAGCCGTATTCGGCATACCCGGCGACATCAGTCCGGCATAGTCCGCCTCGATCTGATAATCAAGATCATCCGCATGCGGGTTATTCAGCCAATGACCGGATGCCGGAGGCATGATCCCTTGTAAAATATTATAACGTGCCGACTGGTTAGCATGCCACAACGTATATCCTGCCGTAGCGAACGCCATGGCGAATGAGTCTACAGGAGCATCCAATCCCAACCGGTCAAAGACATCCACGAACGTAAGGTCCATATAAACATCATCGTATAATCCGGGAACATTCTCGTACCACCACTTGATATACCCGTCCGGCCATACGATCGGTACGTATTCCTGAATCATCGTTCCGTTATATTTGAACTCCGTCGGACCGCCATACGTACAGCCTATGGTTTGTCCGGCCCAACCTCCCTTAATCTTATCCATCAACTTTTCTTTACTAATCGTAAACTCAGCGGGAACCGTCGTTTGATCCTTTGCCGAGGGTTGTTGGGAACATGAGGTCGCCCCTATAAATAAAGAGGCTACCGCTATCATCGCAAATACTGTTTGTTTCATAATATTAGATTGTTTTTTAGATTAATCAAAGATATCTACCTCATTTCGATAAGGAGCGGAAGATTGCGCTCCCACACGAGTCACGGAAATGGCGGAAGCTTTGCAAGCGAATCTCACGGCTTCCCTTAAATCCCGCCCCTCGGCCAAAGCAACCGTTAAAGCACCGTTGAAAATATCCCCGGCCGCAGTAGTATCAACGGCTTCCACTTTTATCGCAGGAACCATATCTACCATGGAATCACAGTAAATCAAAGCTCCTTTTGAACCTAAAGTAATGATTACGTTCTGTACCCCCATCTCCATTATAACTCGCGCAGCCTTCTCCGCGGAAACCTCATCCGTGATCTTCACGCCAGAGATCATCTCTGCCTCTGTCTCATTCGGGGTAATCATATACAGATGCCGGAGTAACGCAGCCGACAAAGGTTGAGCTGGAGCCGGATTTAGTATTACTCGCTTATTTTTCTTCCAAGCTGTCTTTGCGACAAACTCAACAGTATCCATCGGTATTTCTAACTGCATTAATATCAACTCGGCTTGTTCTATAGCTTCCTCTGCCTTCGCTAAATCTGTTGGCAGTAAATTCGCATTTGCCCCAGAAGCCACAACAATACAATTCTCAGCATGGGCATCTACCGTAATCAACGCTACGCCAGATGGATTCTTTGAATCTGAGAAAATATAAGAAGTATCTATGCCTTCTTCTTCAAATAATTGCTGAGACTGATGTCCAAATATGTCACTACCTGTTTTACAAATAAATGAAACTTCTCCTCCCAATCTCGCAATGGCAACTGCTTGATTCGCACCTTTCCCCCCGGGATTCATAAAAAATGTCCCACCTAACACAGTCTCCCCCGGCCGGGGGAGATGGTTTGTTTTTATTACCATATCAGTATTACTACTTCCAACTACCAATATGTTATGTTTCCGCAAGTTTCTTTCACTCATATCTTAATTATTTAATTAATAACCGGGATTCTGTTTTAACTTCACATTCGTATCAATCGCCCAATACGGAATAGGAAATAGTTTCGTAAAATCACCCTTCGCCTCTTTCTCATACCATGCATCATTCCATTTACCAAAACGAATCAGATCCTGACGACGACAACCTTCCCATGCTAACTCTCTACTCCGTTCATTTAAGATTTCCTCCAAAGTTAAATCTTTTTCTTGATATAATGGAGCCCCAGCTCTTGCTCTTACCTCATTAAAATATGATAAAGCCTCTGAAGCTCGACCTAAACGGACTAAAGCTTCCCCTTTCATCAATAAAATATCCGCATAACGATAAAAAGCATAATCATTGTTCATTCCATTCATTAAGCCTGATTCATATTCATATTTCGCAAAACGAACTCCATCATCTAATAATGCAGGATCATATTCATTATATAAAGCCTTTACTTGAGGACGATAAGTTAGCTGACGATTAGGTCCTAACATTAAAGGATTTCCTGATGAATCAAATTGAGGCCCTTCTAACCAAGATTTCTTTCGTACATCTTGATCCGTATATAATTTATAATGACTTTCCATCGCACAGAATCCATCCCAACAAAAGTCGACGATACCAAAAGTCTGCTGGCTCAGCGTATGTAAACACATTTGATGAAAAATCATCGCCGAGGGTGTATAAATATTATCAACAGCTACCACAAATATGTTTTCTTTAGAATCTTCATTATTCACCTTGAAGTTAGAAAAGTAATCAGGCTCTAACGACAATTTACCAAACCCTATTACTTTATCGCACGCATCAGAAGTCTCTCTCCACATCTCTTTTCCAATCCATTCTTTTGCGTTTAAATAAAGTTTTGATAACATTGTATAAGCCATAGCCTGTGTCACACGTCCATAATTGTTAGCCGCCGGGACCTCATCCAACAAATCGATATTCCCTTTAATCTCTGATTCTATGAATTCAAACAAAGCAGGCCGTCCTACTTGATCCGGTAATTCTTTTTCTTTGAAATCAATTGCCAAAGGGACATTTCCATACATATCGATAGCATTCAAGTAAAGCCAAGCCCGCAATATTTTCACCTCAGCCACCAGATTTTTCTTTGTCGGAAAATCAACCTCCGATTCTTCCATCTGGTATAGAATCTGATTACAGAGAGTCACCCCATCAAAAATAAAACTCCAACAATTATTCAAATTACCAGATTGAGAATGGAAATTATGTCGGTGCAAATCTATCCATACCCCATTATCCCACCATAAATTTGTTTCACGGTAAGGGCACAGACCTTCATCTGATGTAATGACTAATGTACCCCAGATATTCCAGTGATTAAGATAAGAAGTCAAATGAGTATATGCCCTTCCTACATTCATTATCATTTCATCCTCATTCTTAAAAAATTCATCCGCAGGAATTGTCGAATAAATCTTCTCATCTAAATTCGTACAAGATTGCGCAAGAATACTAAAAATAGCAATCGCCAATATATGAATCTTATGTAATGTTTTCATGATAGAATCCTTTTAAAAGTTAATATTCAATCCCAATAAGAATGTCCGAGTTCTCGGATAATACTCATACCGATCCATTCCCGGCTCTAAGCCCGATAAATCAACTTCAGGGTCAATACCTTTATAACCTGTAATCGTAAATAAATTTTGAGCGGTCAGATACAATTTCAATCTTGAGACCCATGAAGTATTCAGCCTAAAATTATATCCAATTGTAAGGTTATCTAGTTTCATATAAGAGCCATCTTCTACAAAACGATCAGAAAACACTGCAGATCCCTTATATTCTGGATGTTCCAATGTGGATACCAAGATATTCTTCCCTCCAAAGTAATTAAACCCCTCATAATACATTCGATGAACATTCAAAACATCATTTCCTATCGCTCCTCGCAATAAAAAACTTAACTCCCAATTCTTATAGGTAAACGTATTGGAGAAACCAAATGTCACATCTGGATATGCGTTTCCTATTACTTGGTAATCCTCTTCATTTATCACTCCATCCTTATTCAAATCCTCCAATATATTCTGTCCATTTTCGTCTACCCCCAAAAAACGTGGCCCCCAGAAATTTCCAATCGGACCTCCTTCTACGATACTTTGTGTATATTGCTGAAAATCTTCTGGGATATAGCCAGTTCGAATTTGTACCATCGCATAATCTTTATTTGAGAACTTATCCAATTTATTCGTATTATGGCTTAACGTAAGCATCGAATTCCAACGAAAATCCTTTGTTTGAACAGGTATAGCATTAATCGTTACCTCAATACCAGAATTCTTTATAGTACCTACATTTGTAAAAAGCTGATTATACAAATTAGGAGGAACAGGCACTGTATACCAATACAATAAGTCTTTTGTCGTACGATTATAGTAGTCAACTGTACCTCCTAAACGACCTTCCAGCACTGAAAAATCCAAGCCTATATTAAGCTCACCTTTACGCTCCCATTTTAAATCAGGATTGGGATTACTAGCAGGTTTATACGTACTAATCCAATTTTCCTTATAATAAAAAAATCTATCTTTTTCCAATAATTGCAATGATTTATAATTTCCTATCTCTTGATTTCCAGTAACACCATAACCTACACGTAATTTTAGATCATTGATCCATTTTATGTCCTCCATAAAATGTTCTTTATTAATACGCCATCCAGCACTAATAGCAGGGAATGTTCCCCATTTATTATTTGCACCGAAACGTGATGACCCCTCATAACGTACTGATGCGGAAAGCAAATACCGTTCTTGGTAATTATACATAACACGTCCAAAAAAAGCGATCAACTTATTTTCATCCTTGTAACTACTCATACCTGCTTTTCCTTGCGTAAGAGCTGCTCCCGCCCCAATATTATGGTAAGAAAAATAGTCTGTATCATACAGATAGTTACGAGACCAGTTCTCTTCATATTCTCCTTTATTATATGAATACCCCGCTATCGCTTGAATTGTATGATCCTTAAAAGCCTTCCTATAATCAACACTAGCTTCTAACAGGCTATTGGTCGAGGATGATTTTTTAATTTCAGCACTTCCATTCGTCCCAAAATCTTTCGGATAGTAACGACCAAAATAAGATCCGGTATTTGAAGACGATTGAGTGATTGATCCCATTACAGACGCTTTTAATCCCTCAATTATTTCAAATGAAGCTTTCATGCTTCCCATAACATCCCGCATTTCTTTTTCTCTTGTAGATTCATTTACCATCGCTACAGGATTGAAGTATTGAAACGGTCCCGGATTATAATAATATCCTCCAGATATTGGTGTAATACCTTCCTGATCATAAACAGGCTCCGTTGGATTACGTCTGGCCACTTGTTGCAAAATCGAATTATCAGCTAGTTCGCTTTTCCCTTTTGAATATGTCAAATTATAATCTATAGACAAACGATCATCAAAATTTCTTTGATTGATACTCATTTTAGCCCTCAACTTATTATTGCTCGTTTTATCTAAAAGTCCTTGATCATTTTGATAAGATAGAGAAGCACGATAGCCCAAGGACTTTGCCCCTCCCGAAAACGCTACATTATAATATTGACTTATAGGATTTTTCCGAGTCACTTCCTCAAACCAATCTGTAGAGGCCCCAAAATCATATTGATCTTTCATGGTCGGATAATAATCATTGATTACAGATCTAAATTGCTCCGCTGTTAATACATCCAATTTTTTCGCTACGGATTGCATAGCTACATAAGTAGAAAATTCAATTGTTGTTTTTTCCCCACCACTCGCTCTTTTAGTCGTAATCAAAATAACTCCATTCGTACCTCTAGTACCATAGATGGCCGCGGCAGAACCATCTTTTAATACATCTATCGATTCAATTTCTTCAGGATTGACGCTCTCCAAACTTCCCCCAATAATACCATCGATCACTACCAATGGAGAAGCGCCACCGGACAATGTCGTCATACCCCTTAACTGAACCTTGAATTCTCCATTAGGATCTCCTCCATTAGGCTTTACAATATTCATACCAGCAACCTGTCCTTGTAATAACTGCATAGGATTGCTGATATTTCCTTTCACGAAACTTTCTTCTTTCAAACTAGATATTGATCCCGTAACCTCTTTTTTTGTAGTCGTTCCATAACCGATAACAACAACTTCATCCATCTGGGTAACGTCCTCTCTCATTTTTACACGCAAATTTTGTTTATTTTCAACAGGTACATCAATAGAAGTAAAACCTATATATGAAAATGAAAGTATAGCGTTGCCATCCTTCAGCGTTAATTCAAATTTACCATCTACATCTGTGATCGTACCATTACGTGTTCCTTTCTCCACGACATTAACCCCGGGTAAAGGATTATTCACTGCATCTATAACCTCCCCTGTCACTACAAACGCATTAGTTACCGCATAGGCAGGCAAAGTCAACATAAAAAAAACAATGATTACCCAAAATCGTTTATCAAGTAATCCCTTAATGCTAAAAGTGTTTATTTCTCTATTCATAACAATATGGATTAGATTAGGTTTATTCTTTACAGTTTACATACTCTCTTATCAAAAAAACGTCCTGTATCCCATAGGCTACTGATTTAATGTTAACAAATCCTCACATTAGCTCCTCTCTTGATATCGCAAATGTAAAAAGAGAAAAAACAAAAAAATTATCAATCAATTGGCATTACAGATAAACCCAAATTGATATATTTGCATTGTTTATTACGTTAGTATTACTATTTATCAAGTACTTAAAAAACCATCTATAGCCATATGAGCAGTACACACACACTTATAATCCTTGTCAATTCTTTGACAAAAACAGAAAAAAGGTATTTTCATCTTTATTCAAATTTACAAAGCGGAGATAAAGTGTATATATCACTTTTTAATTTAATTGACTCCAATACCTCTCCTGAAGATTTGTATTCATGCTTTTGTAAAATTCAG
>UMHL01024922.1_pt1 | contig 11973 bp, 5 predicted proteins | sample 1965551 | NCBI WGS metagenome assembly UMHL01 (sample SAMEA4836100, study PRJEB28245) | human gut metagenome | biome: gut microbiome; material: fecal sample | place: Denmark | collected 2008 | reverse complement strand
ACAATTCCAAGCGGTGATGTGAGCCTCATATTGTCCATCCACCACTGAATATCAGCATTGTCCGGAAACAGATAATGAAGTCCATTGCACATAAACTGTGGAAGCAAAAAAGCGGCTGACGCAAACATAAGTGGCGTAGCACCGACAGGATTGAGCTTGTAAGCGATATAGTTCTTATCCGCATAAATATTGTTTATGGAAACTCTCTGTACTGCTATTCGCTTCTCAGTGGTCTCAAGTACTATCATGACAGCAATCTCTGCCACGCCTATAGCTACAGGCAGTGTCAGCTTCTCAAGCGGCTTTCCTGTAAACATGGTCATCATACCACTGACTATATTGACCATGAACACACTCACCTTGCCACCGATACCATACCTGGTAGCTCTGTCGCACATATACACCACTATCAGCATACCCGCGATGAGCTGTATGAAAACTATTATCTTATTCCATATAAGTTCATATCCACTAACTCTATACATAAGTGTCTGTGTTTTGTGATATGCCTGAACCGCCGCTATAATCATCATGATGGTAACTGTCCATATGTTTATCTTCTTCGGTGACAGCTTTCTGGTGTGGTCAAGCGATATGATTGCAACTATCAGTATGGCAAGCATGGATGCCAGCATGTACGGCCACAAGCCTATGATGAAAATGGAACAGTTCTTCATATCACCTGAAATAGCCTGTAAAAGTATGGACTGCGCATCTACGTTTACATTGCTATATGCATCTATATCAATCCCGTAGAGTGGTATATTTCTGCCGACCATGTACACGAGCATGGTCATGAACGAATATAAAAGCTTATATAATAATACGTGTTCCTTCTGTTGTTTTTGTTTTTTCTTCTTTATACTATCCTTCTGCTTCAAGGAATTCACCTTTCCTCACAAAGTAATTTCGTTTAACGAATTAGTGACCATCCGCTACAGATGGTCACTAATATTATAAAACAATATTGTTAGTATTGCTATTAATTATTTATTTCTCATCAGAATTATCTTCTGAATCGTCGCTCTTTGCAGGTTTTCTTCTGCGGTTGTCATAAACACCCTTTCCTGTGATAGCTGCAACTGCTGCTGCAATCCACCACCACCATGTTTTGATACCGTCCTTGGCTGTTCCGCCTGCTGCAAGAGGTGTATCCTCATCCTCGATGTTCTGAAGATTATCGTCTTCCTCATTTACTGCAAGAGGAACCTGTGCATCCTGAATTGGTGTATTCTGTGCTGCCGGTGCCGCAGGAGCTGCTGGTGCAGGTGTTGCCGGTGCTACCGGTGTAGCTGCTGCAAGAGGTGTAGCAGCCGGTGTGATAGTTGTTGCAGGTGCAGGAGCATTATCTACTGCCGGTGCAGGAGTTGGAGCCGGTGTCGGTACAACATTTGCATTGGACTGACTCGTGCTTGTGCTAGTGCTGATGCTCTCGCTTGTGCTGAGTGACTCACTTGCACTGGTTGATTCACTCTCACTTGCTGATGTGCTCTCTGACTCACTTGCGCTGGTTGAGGCACTCTCGCTTGCTGATGTGCTTGCACTTGTCGATGCGCTAGTACTTGCCGATGTACTTGCACTTGTTGATGCACTTGTGCTTGCTGATGTACTTGCACTTGTCGATGCGCTGGTGCTTGCCGATGTACTTGCACTCGTTGATGCACTCGTACTAGCTGAGGTACTTACACTTGTTGATGCGCTGGTACTTGCCGATGTACTTGCACTTGTTGATGCACTTGTGCTTGCCGATGTACTTGCACTTGTCGATGCACTTGTGCTTGCTGAGGTACTTGCGCTGGTCGAAGCACTGATACTAGCTGATGTACTTGCACTTGTGCTTGCTGAGGTGCTTGCGCTGGTTGAGGCGCTCGTACTTGCTGATGTACTTGCACTGGTTGAGGCGCTAGTACTTGCTGAGGTGCTTGCACTGGTTGAGGCACTTGTACTTGCCGATGTACTCGCACTTGTCGATGCACTTGTGCTTGCCGAGGTGCTTGCGCTGGTTGAGGCACTCGTACTTGCTGAGGTACTTGCACTGGTTGAGGCGCTAGTACTTGCTGAGGTGCTTGCACTGGTTGAGGCACTGGTACTTGCCGATGTACTTGCACTGGTTGAGGCACTTGTGCTTGCTGAGGTGCTTGCGCTGGTTGAGGCGCTCGTACTTGCTGATGTACTTGCACTTGTCGATGCACTAGTACTTGCCGATGTGCTTGCGCTGGTTGAAGCACTTGTACTTGCCGATGTACTTGCACTTGTTGAGGCACTGGTACTTGCTGATGTACTTGCGCTGGTTGAGGCACTCGTACTTGCCGATGTACTTGCACTTGTTGATGCACTTGTGCTGGCGCTTGTCGATGTACTAGTGCTTGCCGATGTACTTGCGCTGGTTGAGGCACTTGTACTTGCTGAAGTACTTGCACTGGTTGAGGCACTCGTACTGGCTGAGGTACTTGCACTTGTTGAGGCACTGGTACTTGCTGATGTGCTTGCGCTTGTTGAAGCACTTGTGCTGGCTGAGGTACTTGCACTTGTTGAGGCACTGGTACTTGCCGATGTGCTTGCGCTTGTTGATGCACTGGTGCTGGCTGAGGTACTTGCGCTGGTTGAGGCGCTAGTACTAGCTGATGTACTTGCACTTGTGCTTGCACTTGTCGATGCGCTGGTACTTGCCGATGTGCTTGCACTTGTTGAGGCACTGGTACTTGCCGATGTGCTTGCGCTTGTTGATGCACTTGTGCTAGCTGATGTACTTGCACTTGTTGAGGCACTTGTGCTTGCTGATGTACTTGCGCTTGTCGATGCACTAGTGCTTGCCGATGTACTTGCGCTTGTTGAGGCACTGGTACTTGCCGATGTGCTTGCACTTGTTGAGGCACTCGTACTTGCTGATGTACTTGCGCTTGTTGAGGCACTCGTACTTGCACTTGTGCTTGCGCTGGTTGATGCGCTTGTGCTTGCTGAGGTGCTTGCACTTGTCGATGCGCTCGTACTTGCACTTGTGCTTGCGCTTGTCGATGCACTCGTACTTGCTGATGTACTTGCACTTGTTGATGCACTAGTACTTGCTGATGTGCTTGCGCTTATTGATGCACTCGTGCTGGCTGAGGTACTTGCACTTGTCGATGCGCTGGTACTAGCCGATGTACTTGCACTGGTTGAGGCACTTGTACTTGCCGATATACTTGCACTGGTTGATGCACTCGTGCTGGCTGAGGTGCTTGCACTTGTTGATGCACTTATTGAGGCACTGGTGCTGGCTGATGTACTTGCGCTGGTCGAAGCACTGGTACTAGCTGAGGTGCTTGCACTTGTCGATGCGCTAGTACTTGCTGAGGTACTTGCACTGGTTGAGGCACTAGTGCTTGCCGATGTACTTGCACTTGTTGATGCACTGGTGCTGGCTGAGGTGCTTGCGCTTGTTGATGCACTCGTACTTGCTGAGGTGCTTGCACTTGTCGATGCACTGGTGCTGGCTGATGTACTTGCGCTGGTTGATGCACTCGTACTTACTGATGTACTTGCGCTTGTACTTGCGCTTGTACTTGCTGAGGTGCTTGCACTGGTCGATGCACTTGTACTTGCTGATGTGCTTGCACTTGTACTTGCGCTGGTTGATGCACTTGTACTTGCTGATGTGCTTGCACTGGTCGATGCACTTGTACTTGCCGAGGTGCTTGCACTGGTTGATGCACTCGTACTTGCTGAGATACTTGCACTTGTTGATGCACTTGTACTTGCTGAGGTACTTGCACTGGTGCTGGCTGAGGTGCTTGCGCTTGTTGATGCACTCGTACTTGCTGAGGTACTTGCACTTGTTGATGCACTTGTGCTTGCTGAGGTGCTTGCACTTGTCGATGCACTTGTGCTGGCTGAGGTGCTTGCACTTGTCGATGCACTCGTACTTGCTGAGATACTTGCGCTGGTTGATGCACTTGTACTTGCCGATGTACTTGCACTTGTTGACGCGCTAGTGCTTGCTTCAACACTCAAACTCTCTGATATTCTTACTGATTCACTCTTCTCATAGTTTGGATCTGCACTATCCAATAAATCAATGGAATCCCCATGCTTATATGCGTATTTATACGTATGTACTCCACCTGTACTACTACTTCTAAATTCTACCCATTCATTATCAGACACTTTTAATACAAACGCATTTCCGTCACATATATACAATTCACCTGTTTTATTATATCTAGTTTCATCCCACCAAGGTCCTTCTGTCCAATTAAATGTCACAGAATTAAAGTCATTAAAATATTCCCATTCATTCGTATTAGAATTTTGAATTCTATATTTACAACTCGACTTTTCCCATTTTCCAAATGAATGATTTTCCTTTGTTTGGATTAAATTGTACTTTGTTCCAAACAATGTATCCCCCTTATACTGCGAATAATTACTTTCCGTAATCTTAGTCACATGATGTACCTTATTTGATACACAACCATCTCTATATGTATCATTACTTGCAAGCTGCGGCATTCCACTCATTCGAGCATAAACAGCCGTATCCTGTTCTGCATCATCTGTGTATGTAGCCGCTACAACATTATCACCACTCTGTTGTTCTGCATCACTCTGCTTAGCACTTTCGCTGATGCTTGAGCTTTCACTGGTACTTTCACTTTCACTTTCACTTACACTCACGCTCTCACTCTCGCTAGTGCTCTCTGAAGCGCTTTCACTCATGCTCTGTGTTGTACTCTCGCTATACTCTGTACGTTCGCTCTCAGACAAAGAGCCTGCGTCAACTAATGAATTGGAATCTGCTGCCGATTCATTAATTGCAGCCATAACCATATCAGCCCCCTGGATAGAGCTGACTCCACCCATGGCAATTCCTGCTGCGGTTATACCTTTTAAAATACTGTCAACCTTCTTCTTATTCATATAGTCTCTCCTTATTCACATGAATCCGGATACTTGGATTATCTGTTTCCTAATCCTCTTTCATCCGGACATAACTATAGTTTTCCTCTTTTACACTATAAATATAAACTCCTAGGTGTATCTAAAATCGTATAAAAACATTTATATACCGCCAAATCATAGCCTTTCTCTACACAAAATCAAGGTATCCAGCAATAATTTTCTGGTATATATTCCATTTATGAACAAATTTTGCAGTTTTTTGACATTTGCGTAGTATTGACTCAATTTATCTTCCGATTCTGATACAGCTATCTGGTATACATCTTCAAAATCTGTCGCTGCTGCTCCTATTTCATTATCTGTCACATACTTTTCACAGCTCAACCCCTTTTTAACTATCACTGGGATTCCGGCAGCCATATAAAGTCCAAGCGCCTGTTCATCCGCATCCCAAATCAATCCAAAGCCTCCGTCTGACAACCTGAGTATAGATTCCATGGCACGGTACTCATCATATTGCACCACCTCTATATTCAAATTGTTCAATGGATATTCATTTTGACTCGTTTCCGCCATGATATATAGTTTTTTATTTTTATGCTCATTTGTGCAAATGTCTGTCATATAATCCGGTATATTCTGAATCAGATAAGGTTTTTCTTTTAATCCATTTGCGATATAGTAATCCCGCAGCGCAGCTGAGGCAAAAATAAACATATCAGCCCTGTTAAGCAGCGTGATTTCATCACTCAAAGAATACTCACTGTCATCTCTATCGGATGCTATTTCCTGTATAAACGCAACAATTTTTGTTCCATGATATCTTCTTAAATGCTCAAATAAAAATCCATCGTATCTGGGACTCTCACCGCTTGGATGCTGAAAAATCACTATATCCTCCGGACAAAGTGATGCGATTATGCCATCCATCCTAACATGAAGCTCATCATCACTATCATATGCATCAGGAAATTTAAATAAACTCATTTCTTTAAAGCCAAGTGTTTCACCAGCGTTTTTCACTGCATTTTGACGGAGACCAATCAATCCGCCTATGTTATAAGTTTTTGTAATATGTACGCTCATAATCTCTTCCCCATTATTCCACTGTAGCAACTATCTGTGATTCATACACCTGATCATGGTCAAATACTATATCCTGTCACTGTTGATTTGTCTGCTAAATCTATATATGATCTTGATATCTGTTTTCAACCGGTGTACAGGCATTTTCCAAAACCTCAATTATTGCATCCTGAAGTGTTTTTCTTGTATATGCGCCATCTAATATCAGCTTTTGAATATTCTTCACATTATGGTAAAGCTTTATATACTCTGCATCCGTAATACTCTGAACCAGTTTATCAGCTTCATCCAACGTATCGACTGCATATCCCAGACCGTTTCTTTCGACAAATTTCTCATGAACACAGCCTCTTTTTACTATAACTGGTATCCCTGCTGCCAGATTTGTACCGAGCTTGTACGGCTGATTCATCAAATAATATCTGTCAAAATATTCGTCATCACTCCAAACAAGCCCAAAGCCACCTTTGGAAAGCTCATGCATTAGCTTTTCCTGCTCAAAATACCCTCTCCAGCAAAAGCTGTCATCATTTTCTCTGTCCGGCTTATTTGCATCATATTGATAAATCGGAGTCTTGCCATGATACTCTGCCAGAAACGGAAAACGATTATAGTTTCCAGCAAAGTGAAAGCATCTCGTTACAGCATGATCAACAAAACAAATGTCTGATGGCATATCCCAGATAGTCTGATAGATAACAGGCTTCTCATCAAGCCCATTTTCTTTCAGATATCGATGCATCTTCTTTGATGGCAAAATAAGTAAATCCGCCTTATTGAGAGTTTTAATTTCCATATCAAGAATTGCCTGCTCAGAATCAAACATGAGCTTTTGTATATCCTGAACAAAAATTATCAGCTTTGTATCCCGGTACGACTTTATCTTGTTTACAAAGCTCTCATCATAATTCACCCCAATCCAGCTTGGATACTGAAAAATCACAATATCCCCATAATTAAGGGGCGCTATTATCCCATCAAGACGTTTGTCTATCTCCTTTGCATAGTCTGGTTTTAGAGGATAAAAAGATAAGCCCATTTCATGACAGCCAATACTCTGCGCCACCTTTAATACTCTTCTATGTGCCAGACTGGCAGTTCCTGCCATGTTGTTTAATGTAGTAATGTGTGTTTTCATTGATACTCCTGTCTACAAGCCTGTTGTTTCATTGATGTTTTCCAACATTTTTCTCTCATACTCAAGCCAATAATCCTTAGGATGTTTTACCTTCATGTTACTGCATTTCTCTATAAAATTAAGTTTGACGGATTGAGCTATGGTATATTTTTTATAAGCTGCATCCATTTTGATTCTATTACATGCTCCTTATATTCTTCAGCAATCATATAAGAATTTTCATGGAATTTCTTCAATCTGTCATCATCCTCAAATATTTTAACTATTGCTGCTGCAGTTCTTTCACAGAGCTTATCTTTATTTTGAAAATCTGTCTCAATATCAAAATCCACCAGATAGCCATTTTCATCCGGATGTATAAAAAGCCTGTTCCCATATCTTACATCCAGTCCAACCATGGCTAGTCCGTCTCCAACAGCCTCCATGAGTGAAAGTCCAAATGTTTCCCACAAAGAAAAGGATGCAAACAATTCATAGTGTGGATAAATCTTTTCAAGATTACAGCGCCCTTTAAAGTGAATATAATCATCAGCACCAGCATCTTTAACTATATTTTGTAAATATGAAGTATACTCATCATTGCCACTTCCGTATATATCCAGATTAATTGTCTGATTTATCTCATGAGCTTTTATCACACTTTTAATAAGAATATCAATACCTTTCCTTGGACTAAGTCTTGAAGCAGATATTATACTGCCTTGCCAACGATTATTTTTACTTTTAAGTTTGCCTTCTGGTATGGCGCCCGGTGGAATAGCTGCAATATGCGGAACAAAACAATCATACTCTTTTAAAAATGCTTCCAGACTTCTTTTATGTTCATCCGTACCAACAACAAAATAATCTATTGCCTCTGAATATTTGAACCAATAATAATACTCATAGTTCATGTATAATGAGCTTTCATCCTCATATATTTTGTAAAAATGATCTGAATGTAATACAGCTATCAGCTTTGATTTGCCTTTATTTTCAAAAAGAGGCTGTATATAATCAAGATATCCCGCTCTATCCATTATACATATATCATTCTCACAAAGATTAAGTGTCTTTACAAATCTTTCTAGAAACTCTACATTGTCTATAACTTCACCATTTTTAAACAGATATTCAACATTATCTTTATAGATACATTGTTCATAAACCATCTGTCCTTGTTTGTTCCAAAAAATTCTCCTTCCTAGATTTAAGCCATCGTTCGAATCATTATCCCAATTATACAGCTCTGTATATGACAAACTGTCTGTATAATAATTTTCTAAATACTTTTTTCCGTTTTTAAAGAGACTTTCATTTATAACAAATCCATCTTCATCGCATAATATTTCAACTGATTTTTCACCGGAATTATATAGACGAATCACCTTTCCATCCTCATCTATATTGTCATACTCATAGTTTTCTTTTTCATTTTCTAAAAGAGCTTCTTTTTTCACAGACAAACTCATATCTAATCTTCCGGTCATAAAAAGATGTGCAGACATAATCTGACCACGTTTTATTTTTTGCGAACCATACAGTTCCATATCCCTAATTGTCGGCAGCTCTGTAAAAATAAATTTAGCGTTTACATTGTTTTTTGCAAACAATCTTGCTCTAAATCCCTGAGCAACATCGACTCCGGAAAATTCATATCCACTAAGTAATGTAAAATCAAATACTCTCATCTGTATCACCCATAACTACTTTTGCAGCTAATTGTTTTAATTGCTTCTTTTGCCTGTCTATATATTCATTGAATATCGTCTGACTAGTTATTATATTTTTTAGAGTTTCTTTCATCTTCACATAGTTGCTGCTTTCAAAAATATTTCCCATTGGATATAATTCTTTTGAATGCGCTGTATTGTCAAACGCTAGTATTATCATATTATTAACCATTGCCTCGTTTACTGCATTGTATAGCTCTCTGTAATGATTAATATCCAAATAAATATCGCATCTTTCAAACAGTTCTTTTCTCTTTTGTTCCGTAATACATGGATATAACTCAACATTATTATTTATATCCAGTCTCGTTAATTTATCTGACATAATGGTACTGGCAGCTATATGAAAAGTTATTTCCGGAAAGTCATTTATAAGCTGTTCAATATACTCAAGCTGATCCGATTCTGTAATAATAAATGCTTCTTTTCTCCCAAATTTTGATTTATTATTCTCAAGATATGAATATAATCTGTCGCATTTATAATTTGAATTTTCTTTATACCAATTGACCTGCTGCTCTTCACTGCACAGTATTCGAAACGCTGTGTTAGTCTGAGTTATTACTGTCAAATCTGAGTTTAATCTATTTTGTGGCAGGTATGATATTTTAAAATTTCCATAATCCCAGGCAAATTTATTTAATATCTCATCACTTGTCAGCCATATATTTTCATCATAAATTTTATTATATTTAAGATAAGCTTCCAAATAATCAGCAAAGCCTCTATAGCTCTTCGGACTAATGCGGGTGCCAAACGTGGTATATGTCTTTGGACCTGTCTGTTCTAATACTTTAATGTCACCATTTCTATCATAGAATTCCCTGACTGTAACATTGCCGCCACTCACATTCTCCGAACAATACATATATCCGTATTTGTTGTAATAATCTACTTTATATACTGTATTATTCCTGTCAATCCACTCGACTCTGCTGACCATTCTTTTCTCTATCGGATTCTTAAAATAGATGTTTGCCTTTTTGGTTTTATTATCATATATAGCACCATTTAGACCATCTGCACGAACACTCCAATATTGAGGGATATCTATGAATGCATAATACCTGTCTTTTTCCTTAAGCACATCGTTTCTTTCAGATATGCCACAAAACAAATCTATGGCTTCTATTGTTTTGCATTCTTTAAATCCCACATTTTCTGCCAGCTCTATTATATTTTTCTCAAACTTACCTAATTCATCAGTAATAAAAATCATAGGGCAAACCCACCCTCTGTATAATGTAAAAACCTCTGTGTTATAAAATAATTCTCACCATTTTCTAATCCGGCATTTGCCAGTATTTCCAGTCCATTGCCATCGTCCGCTTCTGCTGAGACTATATAGACAGTATTATCATCACAGATAATCTCATTCTCCTTTAAATGCTCATGCCATTCACAGCTATCGAAATTTCTGTTTAATAGCCTCATTGCATTCCTTATTGAGCTGTTCTCTCCGCCATAGAATACGAGTCGTATATTGTTTTGAGTAACTTTTTTTAGCAGCTTCTCCAGCATACCTGTTCTATCCACAATTCTACCCATAGAATTACACAATAAGCCATCCTCCATCTGCTCTCCCCATGGGGTTCTCAGTATTGTGAAATAGTAGGCTCTGTCAATTTCATTATTTGTATGCAGCATCAACAGGGTTGCAGCATAATGATATATTTTTTTCTCTGCTTTCTCATTATTTTTTCTTGCCTCATCAATAAAATAATTCCATTTTTCATCTATCAATAAGGTTTTTCCGCTGAATATGGCATTTAAAGCATCCTGGTCAGGAAGCCATGTCCGTGGATTATCGTTCAGATAATCTATAACCTGTTGAAACAGGCTTCCATTTTTCCTGATATTGTCAAGATTCATGCAAAGAACACCCGCATTAAAATATCTGTCACGACTTGTCTGCCCTGCTGCTACAGCGTATGGAGTTCCCCAATTTCTTATTGTCGAACAATCCTGAGCAGCCGCCAGACAGTAATTATCTATATTTAGGTTCCATAATTCTTCAATATCTGTATTTACAAATAAATCAGAGTCCAAATATATTATTTTTTTTAAATCCGGCATAATATCGGGCAACATAATTCTGAACATTGTTCCAATTGCAAATCTATTCATTGAATCAGCAAACGTGCCAAAAACGTCCGAATTAAAATGATGAAATTCTATATCATTTCCACTATTATCGGCAATAAAACTCAGCTTATTTTTATTTATTTCGTTCAATGTGTCATCATGTAATATATGAAAAACTATTGGCGCTTTTGTGTTTTCAACAATGGATTGCATCGTTGTTCCAGCCCAGACACTGTAATTTCCATCCTTATCATGTATACCAAGACAGATATGTATTGCATTATCTAAAAAGCATACATTATTCATTTTTTTCGCAGTTACTCTCAGCCTTGACATTCTTTTCAATACCACATCATCTGAAAAAAACTTCACATATGGATTATTAAATATATCCGGTTCACTCTTTAAAAACTCTTCTTTGCAAATATCCAGTTCCCTATTCATAAAGGTTTCTATTCTACTATATGGCTCAATATATTGGTGCCATAACAAAAATGTCTGGATTTCACAATAACACTGCTCAATTACATTTCCCAGTTCTGCTTTTCTACTTTGAATAGCCTGCCTTATATGATCCATAATAATCTTAGCATCCCGGATCTTTGCATTGCTAATTTCAGAACGTATAATGCCCTCTGTATTCTCAAAGTAATAGTATAATGCCGATTGCACCTTACAATATTTCTTTGCAAGTAACACACAAAGCATAGAAAAATGTGTATCCTCATAATATACATCTTCTATAAATCTTAGATTATGTTCTCTTATAAATTTGGTCGAGTATAGCTTTGCCCATGCTGTTACACTAGTAAATCCGGTCAGACCTATAATGAGATTTTTCCTATTATCAACATTATCCAAATCAAGCCTTTGAATTTCTAAATCATTTACTTCTAATACATTTGGCTTATCTGCTTTAAAACACGATACACCACACTGTGCCACATCATAATCGTCCTCTGTCATTCTATCATACAGCACCCTGAGCATATCCGGATGCACATAATCATCCGCATCCACGAATGTGATATATTTGCCGGTACAGATATCCATTCCCAGGTTACGTGCACCGCC
>UMHL01052835.1_pt1 | contig 12124 bp, 10 predicted proteins | sample 1965551 | NCBI WGS metagenome assembly UMHL01 (sample SAMEA4836100, study PRJEB28245) | human gut metagenome | biome: gut microbiome; material: fecal sample | place: Denmark | collected 2008 | reverse complement strand
CGGTGTAGGTGGTGTGACCGACTTTCTCCGTGGTGGTCAGTTCCGGAATCCAGAAAGCGGACAGGTTCTTGACATGGAGGTTGCCGTTCTCGTCCACATAAGAGCCGTGTTTCTTCTGCTCTTCGGTCAAGGGCTTCCGCTTGAAATAGATTTCATTTTCGGAGATGCTCACAGTCTCGCTGGTCTGCTCTTTCGGGGCATCGTCATACAGCTGGGCGAAAAATGCCAGTGCATCTTCGGGTGAGTCTTCCTCCATGAGTTGCTCGAAAACTCGCTGTTCCTCTGCCGAGAGGTTGTTCCATGCGGCTTCCAACTCCTGCTCGTTGGCTGCGTTGACAAAGGCTTCGATCTCTTTTTTCATGGTGCATCCTCCTTTGGCTGCGGAAAGCGTTTTTTCAAAAAATATGGGTTTTCGTGAGAGCAAGAATCGTCCCGTGGCCACAAATTTTCAATACTCGAAAATTTCCTGTCCCCTTTGGGACTGTTTCTTGTTGGGGCGTGCCTGCCCCAAACCCTGCTAGGTGATTTCATTCTTGGTGGTTGCTATATTGCTTATATGCCTTTTCAAATCCTGATTTGTTATATATGATAAATTTATAACATTCTCCATCTTTCATGGAAATTGCTGCAACAGGAACGACCATCTGACTCCATGAAAGCTCCCTTATCTCGTTCATGGGCAATACAAGGTTGCGATACAGTGGACTGACTGTGAGCTTTTGAGTTGAATATGTAATGCTCTGTTCATCAATGTACAAACCACCGCCAATGATTCCATTACGGCATAAGCTACACACAAAAGTTTTTCCCATAATATTACCGCCTCCTATTAGTTGATGGTTGGTTAAGTTGAGTATATCATATTGATTTCCAGAAGAACACCCCTATATAGGAGATTTTAGCCGTTTTACTGCGTACGTGCGTACGAGAGATTGGTACGCACGTACGCAGCGATTTGCCCGAAGCGCACCCTATATAGCCGTTTCCCCCTCGGAGAGCCCACTACACTTTGCAGACCACAGGGATGAAAGTGTCATAGTGGGTTATTACACTTCCGCAGAAGTGCCTTCTCCTCGCCGCAGACAGCCGGGTGTGCCTTTTGTGAGAGCTTTCTGTGCGGCGAATCTACATCGCCCACAGGCGATGTAAGCAGGGATTCCAAAGGGGCGCAGCACCCTTGGCACACGACTTTGGTACAAAGTCTAGTGTGTTACACCTTTCCAGAGGTGTATACGTTCCTGAAATGCAAAAAGCCCCATACCCAACACCTTAACGGTGCGGACATGGGACTTGATGCTTCCTCGGCCTAGCCGGGTACTCCGTAACCAATCCTGACAGGCAGTTGCCGTGTCATTTTTCGAAAACTGTTTTACGGATACCCAGCAGTCGGGAACGCTCTGTTTCTCTTTGCCGGAGAGATGAGCCTGTTCTGTCTGCCAAGGCAAGCTCGCGTTTGCGCAACAACAAAAGCCCCAGTGGGGCTTTTGAGCGGCAGCGCGGTCTGCGACAGCAGATGGAGGGGCGTTGCCCCGACAAGCGCTACCCCAACAAGATCACTTCGGAAACGCACGAGCGTTGCAGAAGTGTAGTCCCGGAGGAACACAGAATTTTCAAGAATTGAAAATTTGTAGCCACGGGACGGTTCTTGCCCTCCACCGCTGCGCTCAAAACGCATAGACCGCGTTTGCGAAGCGCAGCGCAGCAATGAAAGCCCCAGTGGGGCTTTTAAGCGGCAGAACGGTCTGCGATAGCAGATGGAGGGGCCTCGCCCCGACAAGTTCTACAAATGTTTCCGAATTGTTAAGACGCAAAAAGCTGACCCCAAATGAATACGATGTGTTTTTCAGCTTTCTGGAAAACACGGTGATGAAAAACGCATACTGACAGCAAAACCGCTCCGAGCGTTCTGCCCGGAGCGGTTTTGCGTCAGCAGTATTTATGCAGAATGGTCATAGACGGAGGGAGAAGTCATGCGTCCTTGCACAGCTTGGTCAATTCTTCGATGGCGGCATCCTCGTCCGGGCCATCGGCGGCGATGGTCACGGTCTCGCCGCACTTCACGGCCAGACCCATTACGGCAAAGATCTTCTTCATGTCGGCGACTTTGCCGTTCTTAGTCATAGTGACTTTGCTCTCAAAGCCTTTGGCAGCTTTGCTCAGGATACCGGCGGGACGGGCGTGCAGACCTTCTTTGTCCTGAATGGTGATATCGATGCTCTTCATAAAAATCTCTCCTTTTTGGAATCGTTATTGTAAGTGCTCCAGCACGTAGTTCATATCGGAAGTGGTCTTGAGCTGTTCCAACGCATCCTCGTCTTCAAGGATCTCGCAGACATTGCCCAGCAGGTCGAGATGGTCGTTGCCGACACCGGCAATGCCGAACACGAGGTAGGCTTTTTCATCGCCGAAGTCCACGCCCTGCGGATATTGCAGCAGGACAACGCCGGACTTTTTAACGGTGCCCTTCTTCTGGCTGGTGCCGTGGGGAATGGCTACGCCCATGCCCATGTAGGTGCTCACCAGCTTTTCGCGCTCCACCATGGCATCGGCGTAACTGTCGTCCACATAGCCGCGCTTTGCCAGCAGCGCACCGGCAGCACGGATGGCCTCCTCCTTGGTGACGGAAGGCAGCCCCAACTGGATGTCCTCCGCCTGGATCTTCATCACGGAATCGTTGGCTTTGGAAGCCTCGGTCACGGCAGCCGCCAGAGGGGCTACGGCTGCATTGCGCAGGTCGGATACGATCTCCTCATTGGCGGCAGCTTCGGCCTTGGCATCCAGTGCCGGGGTAGTGGAGGTCAGTGCGTTGTACAATGCGTCCAGATGCGGATCTGCAAGGAAGTTATCCAATGTAACAAGCTGTGCCTGCGGGGCGCACTTGGCGGCACGGTCAGCCAGAACGCGCTGGCAGACCACCACGTCCGCGTCAGCGGGGATGGTGTCCACGCTGGAGTTGGTCACGGTCAGGTCGGGGCGCTCCGCCTTAATGCGGTTGTGGAACTTGGTAGCACCCATGGCGCTGGAACCCATACCGGCATCGCAGGCAAAGACGATCTTGCGGATCTGGCCGACATTCACGGCAGTAGGCTCAGGAATCTCGCCCTTAGCCTGTGCCTTCATCTCCTTCATTTCGTTCTGGGCGTCGGTCAGGCTCTTGGTGTGACCGGAGGTTGCTTTCAGAATGATCGAGGAAAGGACAAAGGAAACAGCACCGGCGATGACAACACCCAGCAGAACGGTGAGGATGGAATCCCGGGGAGCCATTGCCATGTAGGCGATGATGGAACCGGGAGAAGCAGGACCGGACAGGCCTGCACCGGTCATAGAGTAGAACAGAATGGCACAGAAGTTGCCCACGATGGGGGCGATGATGATCACGGGGTTCATCAGGATGTAGGGGAAGTAGATCTCGTGGATGCCGCCCAGCAGGTGGATGATCACAGCACCGGGAGCGGACTGGCGGGTGGTGTCGTCCTTGCAGAAGAAGCAGTAGGCCAGCAGGACACCAAGACCGGGACCGGGGTTGGCTTCCAGCATATACATGATGGAGCGGCCGGTCTCAGCAGCCTGGCTTGCACCGATGGGGCTGAAGATGCCGTGGTTGATAGCGTTGTTCAGGAACAATACCTTGGCAGGCTCAATAAAGATGGACACCAGCGGCAGCAGGCTGTGCGCCACAAGGAAGTCCACACCGGCGGTCAGCACGGTGAGGATGGCAGTCATGAACGGGCCGATGACGTAGTAGCCAAGGATGGCCAGCAGCATACCCAGAATGCCGATGGAGAAGTTGTTGATCAGCATCTCGAAACCGGCGGGGATATGGCCTTCCACCTTCTTGTCGAACTGCTTGATGACCCAGCCGGCCAGAGGGCCCATGACCATGGCGCCCATCAGCATGGTGTAGTCCGAGCCGCAGATGCAGCCCACCACGGCGATGGCGGCGATGACACGGCCGCGGTCGCCTGCAATCATCTTGCCGCCCTGCCCTGCAATGAGGATGGGCAGCAGGTAGGTCAGCATCGGGGAGACCATGCTGGCCAGCTTTTCGTTGGGGAACCAGCCCGCTTCAATGAACAGAGCAGTGAGGAAGCCCCACGCGATGAATGCGCCGATATTCGGCATGACCATGCCGCTGAGGAACTTGCCAAAGCGGGAAACAGCGTTTTTCATTTGTAGCTCTCCTTTTTCACTTGAAAGGCAGGCGGTGCAGCTCCTGTGGCATGGGAGCTGCGGCCTGCGGACGGTTGTTCGGAGGAGCTTTCGTTTCGTTCTGGCACTATTCTAGCCGATACTGCGCCGGATTTCAATGGTGACAAGCGGTGGGGTTGTCACCGGAGGATGGTGACACCAGTGGGCTGATACGGCAACATTTCCAATGGATGCGCGGGTGATTTGTGCATATTTGCTGATGCGCCGGGATACAAGACGGGAACAAGGAAGCTTTTGTCACCGGGCAATGGTGACAAAAAACACACAACTTCTTTTCTGCGTTGGGGGCTGGCAGACGGGGTGGCACTATGCTACAATAGAAGCAATGGGTAACTTTTGGGAAAAGGAGAGAAGCAACATGGGTGCGGTGTATCGTGAGGAACTGTCGGCAAATGCACGGAAGCTGATCGAGCAGCTGCTCAGCCTTCCGCAGGGCTGGGTGACGGCGGCGGCGCTGGCTGAAAGCATCGGGGTCAGCCGCCGCACCGTGCTGCGGGAGCTGCCCGCTGTGGAGCAGTGGATGCAGGCTGCCGGGGCGCATTTTGTGCGGAATCCCGGCAAGGGTCTGCTGCTGGATGAAGCGCCGGAGCGGCGAGACGCACTGCGCACCCAGCTGAACAGCGGCGACAGGAAAGAACTTTCCCGCGCAGAGCGGCGGCAGCAGCTTTTGACAAGGCTGCTCAGCGAGCAGGAGCCCTGCAAAACAGCGGTACTGGCACGGGCGCTTGGTGTTTCGGAAAGCACGCTGTCTGCGGACTTGGATGAACTTGAGACCAAGCTACACCCCTACCGGGTGGAGATGTTCCGCCGCCCCGGCGTGGGGGTCTGGCTGCAGGGGGATGCTTCTTCCTACCGGAGGGTGGTGTCTGCCCTGCTGCGCAGCAGTATGCCGGAAAAGGAACTGGCAGAGGTGCTCTGCGGACGGATGCCGGAAAACGAGATCTTCTCGACCCTGCTGGATACAAAAACGGCCGAAAAGGTCTGGGCGGCTTTGCAGCAGTTTGAACAGGAAGAACAGCTCCATCTGCCGGATGCAGGCTTTCTGGCGCTGGCGATCCATTGCACCCTGACCATTCAGCAGCTGCGGCAGGGCGGCGACAAGGGCAGTGCCCCCAGAGGGCTGCGCCCGGCGGGCAATCATGCTGCCCGGCTGGTGGCGGCGCTGAACCGCGCCTTCGGGCTGACCCTGCCGCCTGAGGAAGCGCAGTATCTGGAACTGTATCTCTCCGCCTATCTGGGCGCAGAGGACCCTTGGGGTAGCGCACAGGAGATGGAGTTGCGGAATCTGGAAGCCGCCCTTATCCGGGAAATGGAAAAGGCGCTGCACACAGACCTTTCCGGTTACACCTCCCTGCGGGATGACCTGTACTGCCACCTGCGCCCCATGCTGCTGCGGGTGGAGCAGAACATTCGTACCGAAAACCCCCAGCTGGACGCCATCCGCACCGCCTACCCCGGCCTGTGGAAAGCCACCCGCGCCGCCTGTGATGCGGTGCAGCAGCAATTCGTTCTGCCCGCCATTTCAGACGATGAAGCGGCCTACCTTGCCATGCACTTTGGCGCAGTGCTGGAACAGAATGCCATGTTCCGGCTGCGGCTGCGGGTGGTAGTGGCCTGTCCGCTGGGCATGGGTTCCAGCCGCTTTCTGGCTTCCCGGCTGGGAAACGAGTTTCCCTCTTTGCAGGTGGAGGGGTGCTGCTCGGTGCGGGAGCTGAACGCCGCCGACCTGCGTCGGAGAAAAATCGACTTCATTATCTCCACCGTGCCGCTGGAACTGGATTACCCGGCGGTGTGCATCAGCCCTTCCCTGCTGGAACCGGATCGTGCCGTGCTGAAGGACGCTATCACGCGGTACAGCCAGAACCGCGCAGAACCGGAACCGGCGGTGCAGCCTGTGCAGGATGCACCGCACGCAGGCTCCAAGCTGCAGTATTATGCGCGCCTGACCCGGTCCATGACCGGGCTGCTGGAACATCTGACCATCCAGCCCGTCAAGGCTCCCGGCAGCCGCGCTGCCCTCATCCATGCAGCGGCGCAGCTGTTCTGCCCGCAGGAAGCGGACGCCCGGCTGGTGGAGCAGCAGCTTCGCCGCCGTGAAACGCTGGGCGATACCTACATCAAACCCCTGTATGCCCTGCTGCTCCATTGCAGGACAAGTGCGGTAAAGGACTGCCGCTTGGGCTATCTGCAGGCACAGCCGCCGGTCTATGAGCCGGGGCGCATCGTGCTGGGGGCACTGGTGCTGCTGGCCCCGGACGACGGGAACGGCGTCCCGGTGGAGGTCATGCAGAATGTCAGCGGGCAGCTGATCGAAACGCCCCGGCTGATGGAGGCACTGCGCACCGGACAGCAGCAGGAAGCTGCAGACCTGTTGGAACAGGGCTTTGATCGCACCTTTTTTGCAGACTGCAAACCGCCGCACACAAAATGAACTGAAAACGCACTCCCGGCTTTTGCCTTTTTGGGCAGAGCCGGGAGTTTTTTGTTGTTGTAACAAGATACCTATTAGAGAACTTTTGAACGAAAAATCATGTATCCCAGAAAGTTGGCGAAAAGCACCAAAAACACGCAGTGCAATTTGTTGAAACAACAGCTTGACAGGGGCAAGAACTGTTGGTATTATAATGCCAGAGCTTTCGTTTCAACAGTTTCGAGTTTCATAGCAACAATCATGAAGGAGGCTGTTGTTCCCATGATCTACACCGTAACATTGAATCCGGCGCTGGACAAGACCGTTGAGATCCCGAACCTTGCGCTGGACACCGTAAACCGGATCACCAAGATGCGTACCGATCCCGGTGGCAAGGGCATCAACGTCAGCAAGGTGATCGCAAAGCTGGGTGGGACCAGCAAGGCTATCGGCATTCTGGCCGGTAACAGCGGCAAAGCCATTCAGGACGCATTGGACGGTGAAGGGCTTGCCCACAACTTCCGTTTCGTGCCCGGCGAGACCCGCACGAACCTGAAGGTCATCGACCCGGAAAACCACACCAACACCGACATCAACGAGCCGGGCATCGAGGTAGATGCCCCGGAGCTGACCGCCCTGCTGTACGACCTGCTGAAGGAACTGAAACGGGGGGATATCGTGGTGCTGGCAGGCAGCCTGCCGAAGGGTGCCCCCAAGGACACCTACTACACATGGGTGGAATCCTGCAAAAAGGCGGGGGCAAAGGTCTTTCTGGATGCAGACGGCGAGCTGCTGGCAGAGGGGCTGAAGGCTGCTCCCTATCTGGTCAAACCCAACAACGACGAGCTTTCCCACATGATGGGCCGGGAGCTGAAAACGCTGGATGAACTGGCCGATGCCGGTCAGGCGCTCATCCGCAGGGGCATCGAACATGTGGTGGTGTCCATGGGCGGTCGGGGTGCGCTGTATCTCCGCAAGGACAGCGTGATCTACGCTCCGGCACTGAAGGTCAAAGTGGGCAGCACGGTGGGTGCCGGCGACAGCGTGGTCGCCGCTCTCGCCTACGCCGAAGCGGAAGGGCTTAGCGAAGAAAACACCGTTCGCTTGTCCATCGCCACAGGAGCCGCCAATGTGATGTGCAGCGGCACACAGGCCGCAGAGCGCAGCCAGATCGAAGAACTGCTGCCGCTGGTCACCTTCCAGCATCTGTAAAACTTCTTGAAAACACAACGGTAACTGTTATAATAAAAGGAGAGTTTCATTATGAAAGTCAAAGCTGTTCGTCTGCACGCCGCCAACGATCTGCGTCTGGATACTTTTGAACTGCCGGAGATCAAGGACGATGAGATCCTGGTCAAGGTCGTTTCCGATAGCATCTGTATGTCTACTTACAAGTGCGCCATCCTCGGCACTGCTCACAAGCGTGTGCATCCGGATGTAGCCGAGCATCCCGCCATCATGGGTCACGAGTTCGCCGGTGATATCGTCAAGGTGGGCAAGGCGCATCAGGACAAGTTCAAGCCCGGCATGAAGTTCACCCTGCAGCCCGCCCTGAACTACAAGGGCACCATGTGGAGCCCCGGCTACTCCTACGAGTTCTTCGGCGGCGACGCCACCTACTGCATCATCCCTGCCGAGGTCATGGAACTGGGCTGCCTGCTGGAGTACAAGGGCCGTGCTTACTACGAGGCTTCTCTGGCCGAGCCTATGAGCTGCTCCATCGGTGCTTTCAACGCCGCCTACCACACCAAGATGGGTGTGTACCATCACGACATGGGCATCAAGAAGGGTGGCAAGCTGGCGATTCTGGCCGGTGCAGGCCCCATGGGTCTGGGTGCTCTGACCTACGCACTGCACCGTGATGTGCGCCCCGGCATGGTGGTGGTCACCGATATCAACGAGGATCGTCTGGCCCGTGCGGAGTCCCTCTTCCCCCCGAAGGAGGTCAAGGAGAAGGACGGCATCGACCTGTACTTCGTCAACACCGCCAACATGGCAGACCCCGCTGCCGAGCTGCGGGAGCTGACCGGCGGTACCGGCTTTGATGATGTGTTCTGCTACGCCCCCATCGCGCCGGTGGTGGAGCTGTCCAGTGCTGTGCTGGGTCGTGACGGCTGCCTGAACTTCTTTGCAGGCCCCACCGACAAGCAGTTCAGCGCCAAGATGAACTTCTACGATGTGCACTACAATTCTACCCATGTCATGGGCACCACCGGCGGTAATACCGCCGACATGATCGAGTCGCTGGAACTGACCGCCGCTAAGCGCATCGACCCGGCTGTGATGGTCACCCACATCGGCGGTCTGAACGCCGCTGCCGAGACCACCCTGAACCTGCCCAAGATCCCCGGCGGCAAAAAGCTGATCTACACCCACCTGACCATGCCCCTCATCGCCCTGACCGATCTGCGTGCCAAGGGCGAACAGGACAACGACCCCCGCTATACCGCATTGGCTGACATCGTGGATGCCCACAACGGCCTGTGGTGCCCGGAAGCAGAGGAATATCTGCTGGCAAACTTCAACCCGGAGGACTAAGCGGAACGTGCCATGGGACAGGATAAACACAGACAGGAGGAATCCCCCATGGAACAACGCCGCAATCAGATCGTGGAGCTGGTGAACCGCAAAGGCAGCATTAGCTTTGCCCAGCTCAAGGAAGCTTTCCCTTCCGTTTCGGAAATGACCTTGCGCACCGACCTGAAAGCACTGGATGAAGCCCGCCGTGTGGTGCGGGTGCATGGCGGTGTCAAGTCGGTGGAGCAGGTGGTAGGCACAGACGACCTGCTGAGCCGCCGTTCCGCCCGCAATGCCGAAGCAAAGCAGATCATTGCCGAAAAAGCCACTGCTCTGCTGCGCCCCAACACCACCCTGTTTCTGGATTCCGGCAGCACCGCCACAGCAGTGGCCCGGTGCATCCCGGATCAGCCCATGCTTATCTACACCAGCGGCCTGAGCTGCGCCATGGAGCTGGCAAAGCTGGAAAAGCCCCATGTGTCCCTGCCGGGCGGCAGCCTGAACCGGTTCAGCATGAGCGTCTGCGGTGCACAGAGCATCCAGACGATGGAGGGCATCAACTTTGATCTGCTGCTGCTGGGCGTGACCAGTTACAGCCCGGAAACCGGTTTTACCTGCGGCGTGGAGGATGAAGCACGGCTCAAGCAGACCGTGCTCCGCCGCTGTGAGCAGAAAGCCGTGCTGCTGGATTCCTCCAAGATCGGACTGAAAAGTACATTCCACATCTGCGAGCTGTCCGATATTGATATTGTGATCTCGGACGGAAAGCTGCCCGTAGAATTTTTACAGGCCTGCCGGAACGCAGGCGTAACGGTACTATAAAAGGAGTATTATTATGAAGATCATCCGCGCAAAAGATTATCAGGATATGTCCCGCAAAGCGGCCAACATCATCTCCGCACAGGTCATCATGAAGCCGGACTGTGTACTGGGCCTTGCCACCGGCGGCACCCCGGTGGGCACTTATGCCCAACTGGTGGACTGGTACAACAAAGGCGATTTGGATTTCTCCGAGGTCACTACTGTCAATCTGGATGAGTACCGCGGCCTGCCCAAGGAGCACCCCCAGAGCTACTGGTATTTCATGAATGAGAACCTGTTCAGCAAGGTGAATATCGACCCGGCCAAGACCAACCTGCCGGACGGCACCAATCTGGACACCGCCGCCGAGTGTGCCCGTTACAACGGTATCATCCACAAGCTGGGCGGCATCGACCTGCAGTTGCTGGGCATCGGCCCCAATGGCCATATCGGCTTCAATGAGCCGGGCGAAGCCTTTGAGCTGGAGACCCACTGCATCGACCTTGCGCCCACCACCATCGAAGCCAACAAGCGCTTCTTTGACGGCAACGAGAACCTTGTCCCCAAACAGGCATACACCATGGGCATCAAGACCATCATGCAGGCACGCAAGGTGCTGGTGGTAGCCAACGGTAAAGCCAAGGCACAGGCCGTCAAGGACGCCGTGACCGGCCCTGTGACCCCTGCCTGCCCCGGCAGCATCCTGCAGCTGCATCCGGACTGCATCCTTGTGGCAGACGAGGAAGCACTGAGCCTGCTGTAAACTCCCAAAGCCAACTTCTTCATTTACCATAACTTTGCTTAAGATCCAACCAAAGCACAGAAAGGGCCGGACTCGTTGCACGGGTTCGGCCCTTTCTGTCAGAAATAAGATTTATCTTGCAATCTTACGCAAAATGTGGTATGCCCATTATATGAAACGTTGCTTGAGATGCACGTTCCACCGTTCGATGCGGAATCGGGTATCCAGAATATGCTCAATGCGATTCAGACGGGCATTCTGACCAGCGCTACCAAGGAGCGGCTGGAAGAGCAGAGGAAGGAACTGCAAGCCCGCATTGCAGAGGAACGGCTGGCTAAGCCAAAGATGAAAGAGGAGTTCGTCCGGTTCAATCGCAAGGGCAGGTTTGGAATACTGTTCTAACCGGCATATTTTGCGATATGCAATCCAACGATGTTGCAAACGATTGAAAAAGTTGGATTGCGATGGCTGCTTCGCTTCCGCAAGCTGGACATGACCCAGCCGGAGCAGCGGCAGGCACTGGTGGATACGTTCATCAATGCCATCTATCTCTACGATGATAAAGTGCTTATTACCTTTAACTATAAGGAAGGTACAGAGACGGTCGCTTTCGGGGAAGCTGTGAAAGCAGAGAAAAGTTCGGATATGAGTGCGCGAGGTGCACCAAAGAATGCCTTACACGAAAGTGTAGGGCGTTTTTTTGTTGCTCTATTTTAAGAAGGCACGATCTGGTGCACCGTCGGAGATACTCGAACAGGGCGGCGGCACGCAGTGCCGTAAGGAACGCCACAGTGCGGCGTTCCTTAGCCCGCGGGAGAGTCCCCGGGAATGTGGCGGGTGTGGAAAGGCGAGGCGATGGGGAGAGGCAGGGCCTTGAAATAAAAAAAGTGCAAGTTTGCAAGAGTGTTTATGGCAACAATAAGTTTGATGGTAGTTTGTTGCGAAATTTTTAGCATAGAGGGAAATTGGGGTAAACGGCGGGGTGAGGGTACTCCGTCTTACGGATGGGGCAGGGTTCGTTGCGGATTTTTGATGTGCCGTACAGCAGGCCGTGGCGTGGTCGGGTGACCGCGCTCTACAGGGAGTTTTAATGTTGGCGGCCAATTATAAAATGATTTGTAGGGAACGGTTTTGGCCCTTCCGAAACCTATAAATAATATTCCACAAGGGAGATTCGTCCAAATGCTCCGGAACGGTCAAGACCGTTCCCTACGGATGTGGAAAAGTAGCGGCAGAATTTTAAGCGAATACACAAAGCGGGTGCTCAGGCGGGCCGATGGTGAGCATTGGCCACTACAAATGGAGCACGCGTCGTGGTATATGGCAATAGTTTGCAGCAGCGCGTTATACGAACTCTTGGGCGGAGAGATTTATCTGGCTGTTTCTAGGTGCACATTTGTGCATTTTATTCTTCATATTCATCTTATTTCGCATTTTTGTGTACC
>UMHL01028253.1_pt1 | contig 12127 bp, 8 predicted proteins | sample 1965551 | NCBI WGS metagenome assembly UMHL01 (sample SAMEA4836100, study PRJEB28245) | human gut metagenome | biome: gut microbiome; material: fecal sample | place: Denmark | collected 2008 | reverse complement strand
AGGAAAGACCGGTTGAAAGTGCTGCTGCCAGGTATCCGAATCCGGTTGCGTTCGATGCCGTATTGCCGGCTGCTTCTGCTGCCTGTACCGGATCTCCCGCAAAGAGCATGATTCCCGCGATCAGAACAGTACTAAAGAAGAAAAATACATTCGTGCCGATGGCTCTTTTATAACGCTTCTTCGTCCTCTGTCCGATCAGGAAATATCCGAATGGAATTACAATGCTAAGTAACAATGTTGCAATTAACAATAATCTAACTGTCAGGCTCATATTTTTGTCCTCCTGTAAATATATCTCTGAATTCTGTCTTATTATTTTTCCTCTACAGAACCTGCCACTGGCAGCTTCTTTCGAACGCATGGCGATTTATCCTCTGGATCACAAAATCACTTAAATCGTTTCTTTACTTTTCGTCACTCTGGCTGTGAAACGGCTTGAACTCCCGTCCGGTTCCCTTATAGAACCTGCTGAACATCTCATAATATTCCAGACGCAGTACCTGGATACCGACGACCAGACCTTCCAGTCCGCACACCAGCACATTTCCAAGCACAAACACGATCCAGTTCGTATGCCCCGCACTTGCGCCGGATAACATCAGCACAACCTCCATCATCGCCGCATGGCTGACGGCAAATGCACCGATACGCACATAAGAAATGGTATTGGAGAAATAGCTCAGCATCGTCTCGAACAGTTCGAAGAACGCCTGCACGAAGAACATTACCTTGCCCTCTTCCATCTTCTTATGCTGCTTTGTCACCAGATTTCCCAGCGGTTCCTTGAATACGAACAAGATCACCGGAACTCCCAGGAAGATCACCATCAGGATATTGCCCGGAACCTTATGTCCCGTCATGTAAAGCACGATCGTCAGCACCAGGAATCCGTAGAACACCAGTCCCGCGATTCCATTATGGGAAAATAACATATTTTCCACATCATGACTCTTGATCGAATTGATCACGTTAAAGATCATCACCAGGATATTCAGTCCCATGCCAAATGCAATGGCAACCACAAATACTGTGTTGAGCTGTCCGATAAACGGCAGGTTCGTCATCGCATCCACCGGCCTTAACCAGTGTGCCTGTATCACATCTTCGAATCCGAAGATACTTCCGAACATGAATCCAAAGAATGTTGAGAACAGTCCCGCAATGGATATGATCCCAGCCAGGTTGATCTTCTTAATCAGGTACAAAAGCCCGCCGAATACAAACAGGCATAAGCCCTGGCCGACATCCCCGAACATCGCACCAAAGATAAATGTATACGTCAGTGCCACGAACATCGTCGGATCCATCTCATCATTTGCCGGAAGCCCGTACATCCGGATGAACATCTCGAACGGCTTGAAGAACCTTGGATTCTTAAGCTTCGTCGGCGGCTCTCCGAAGAATTTCTCCTTGTCTTCTTCTACAACAACGAATACCTTATCATCATTCTTCGATTCCGCCAGGAATTTGTTCACATCATCTTCGCCCATCCATCCGCACAGGATGTAATAGTCTTCTTTATTATCTCCCTCTTCGATCCTTGCCGCCAGCTTGCGGACATCAAAGTTCGTAGCCAGTTCTTCCAGACGCGTCTTCGCACCTCGGAGCTTTGCGGCATTCTTTGCCATCAGCTCACTGATCTGTTTTTTAATCCCAGCAATCTCTTTCTGTTTTTCTTCAATTTCTTTTTCAAGCTCTTCACAGGCCTGCGCCGGCGTTCCTATGTATTCGGATGAAATTGCAATCCTTTCAAAATGTAAGGAATTGAATACCGAATCCACCTTACTGGAATCCGCATTCGATACGAAATAACATCCGTATACATAATTTTCATTCCTCGTACCTTCGATAAATACCGCATTCAGATCATCAAATAAATATTTTTCCAGACGTTTGTAATAATTCACATCTACCCGTCCGAACCGGACTTTCATATATTTATACTTTAATGATTTCTGCATATCCAGTTCCAGTGTCCGGAACGGCTCCATAATCAGAAGCTTTTCTTTGTATTCATCTACCTGCTTCTTCGTTAACTCTTTCTTCTCCAGCAGATCCAGATAGTCATGATTGACATCCCGGATCAGGTTCAGCATATCCTCCTGATTCATCGATACATCGATCCTCTGGTCTTCATCCGCTAACAGTGCGCTGAACTGTTCTGCCTTCGCAAGCGGCTCTTTGTATGGATTAACTTCCACAAAAGGCTGCAGGTTGTCGGTCGTCTTAAGCTCCGCCGCCGCATTCTCAAGCTGCATCTCGTATTTCGACAGATACACCTCGCAGACACGGTCGATATCATTCTTCGGTCCGCTGATGCTTAAGAACTTCATCTTAACAATCATTGATTCACACCTCCTAAGTATCCTAATGTCTCTCCCTTCGTCAAACCGTAACGGATACACTCAAGGGCTGTCGTTAGTTTATAGATTTCTTCTTCTTTCAGGAACAGATACGTATTGACGATCGCGATCGAATACGGATCATTCCTTTTATCAGTCAGGTACAACTTCCGCAGGCAGTCGCGGTACATCTGTTCCAGTGTTTTATCCGTCTGCATATAATTATATTTTCCTGCATAGTACGTCTTTTCCACTTCTGCTTCAAACTGTTCCAGTGTCGGCGTCTCCACCAGTGTCTTGAATTCTTCTACTTTTATCCGATAGTGGATCGGGATCGTCATCGAATAGATATCCGGCGGAAGCATATGATAATACTTCTTCGCACGGTAGATCCACTGAAGATTCAGAAGATCGATCTTCATTCCATAGTCCTTTAAGAATATCTTCTGCTCATGTCCTTTCAGAACCCTTTTTCCCTTTTTCCACATGGTGGAAAAATAATACAGATCCAGTGCCAGATCATAATCAAAAAGCGTTCCCGCTCCGGAATCTTTAATTCTGGCAAGTGCATCATAATACTCCGTATCCCGTAAGTTATCCACAAGCTCATCAATATTTTTCGAAGTTATCAACCGGTCAATGGAAATCTGTGAATATCTGTCAAAAAACTCTTTCTTATATTCCAGGTCAAACGGCTTGTCATAATGATTGAACACAATTCTCAGACAATAATTGATCAGATCAATCTCATAACGTTTCCAGTATAATTTTAAGAATGTCTTCTGTTTCATTCCGGCAAAACGGAAGAGTCTCGAATAATCATCGAACAGAGACTGATACAGGATCTTCTCCACATTTCCCCTGTGATACAGAGAAATGTCCATCCGATTCACATAAGGTGCATATGCCGTCTTGTCTTTCAGATATTCAATTGCTTCCGTTACTGTCCCAAGTCCGGCAATTGTGTCATAATCCTCCGCTGCCAAAAGCTTTGCCGACATTGCACGTACCTTTGTCGTAATCCCACTGTAAGCCATCACATTTCCCATACACTACACCTCGATCATATGTCTTACGATTTCCTCTGCATAAATCTCGTGATTTTCTTCATATTCCTGCTTCAGCGCATCAATTGCAGTCTGGTTCTTCTTCCGTTCCCGGTCCAGAACCTTCTCTACTTCCTGCTGCGACTTTTCTTTTATCTTCTCCAGTTTTTTCTGTGTTTCTTCTTCCAGATCTCGGTCAAATTGATTCCTTTCTTCCTGTATCTGTTTTTCAATTTCACTTTTCTGCTGTCTGGCATGCTCTACGATCGCCTCCGCCGTTTCTTCCACTTCAGCTAATTTCTCAATAACAGAGTTCATAAGCCGCCCTCCTTTTTGCACATTTCACAACGAATAATTGTTACTTTTTTATCCATGTTATAATAATACACCTATTTTCTAAAATTACCACTATCATTTTGTATATATTGTATTATTTTTCTCAATTCTTCTGACAATTTCCACTTCCATTGACTTTTTCCTGCACAGACGCTAAACTAAGAACGATTTGCAAAATGTCAGAAAATCCTTGCAAATCCATTGATTATAAGGAGGAACACACATATGCGTCTTAGAAATATACCACGTGCAGAGAGCGTTCTCGAAGCCTGCAAAGAAGTTGTTAAGAATCCGGAAAGCTTATGCGGACACTGGAATCAGGAGTTCCAAAATGAACGACCACTGCATATCGAGATCGGTATGGGAAAAGGTCAGTTTCTTCTGACTCTCGCAGCCGAAAACCCACAGATCAACTACGTCGGCATCGAACGCTATTCCAGCGTCTTATTACGTGCCGTTGAGAAATTCCAGGAACTGGAAGCCGAAGGAAAAGCTCCTGCCAACATCCGATTCATCTGTATGGATGCGAATGACCTGCCGACGGTATTCGCCCCGGCGGAAGTATCCCGTATCTACCTGAACTTCTCCGATCCATGGCCAAAGGCCCGCCATGCAAGAAGAAGACTGACATCCAACGAATTTTTCAAGCTTTATGACAAAGTCCTGACTGCAGACGGAACCGTAGAATTCAAGACAGACAACCGTCCGCTCTTCGACTTTTCCGTAAAAGAACTTAAGACTTCCGAACTGTTCGTTCTGGATCAGCTTTCCTATGATCTTCATAATGACAGTAAGATGAACCAGGGAAATATTATGACCGAATATGAAGCAAAATTCTCTTCCATGGGCAATCCGATCTGCAAACTGATCGCAAAACGCAGATAAAGGAACCTCTTCCCTTTCCTTTCATATATTAATAGAGAGCATATCTTATGCTCCTGTAATCCTGTGAAAGGGTGGAAGCTTATGTTACATCTGACGACACAAAACTTTGAAAGCTTCAGGGCCTGTCACTGGCAGCTTTCTTCCGATGCACCGGCGGGTGAAAGCACGGACCATCCCGTGTTTGCCGTAGTCATGTTCTACGCCGTCTGGTGTGGAAAATGTGCAATGATGCGTCCCATTATAGAAGATCTCGAAAAAAAATATCAGAAAAAATATTCCGGCAGCATTCGCTTTTTTGAAGTAGAGACCACAGAATCCGGACTTCTCGCAGCTGAGTATCAGACAGATCTTCTTCCGACATTTCTCTTTTTCAAAGACCAGGAACTGATCGCTGTCATGCAGGGGATGATATCACAGAACGATTTTGACGCACGTCTACAGAAAATCTTTAGAAATAGTTAATTTATATTTCCTAGGAAAACATAGTTTTTTATGCTATATTTAAGAAGTAACAGGGATAAATATATTTAATAAAAAGGGGGCATGGTGAACACACCACGCATTATGAAAAATTTAAAAAGAGCATTACCAGTTGCCATGGCAGTTGTACTTGGTTCTACTGCGGCACCATTGGTCGTAAAGGCAGATTCATCTAAAGTTGTAACACTTGGAGCCAACCTGTCAGATTCACAGAAGAATTCCATGTATGAGTACTTTGGTACCTCTTCTGACAAAGCAGAAGTCATCGAAGTTACCAATGCAGATGAAAGAAAATATCTCGAAGGGGTCGCTCCGGAAGAACAGATCGGTACCCGTACCTACAGCTGTTCATATGTAGAGCCGACCACAAGCGGCGGAATCCAAGTAAAGGTTTCCAACTTAACTTATGTTACGAGTTCTATGATCTCCAGTACACTTCTTACATCCGGTGTTGAGAACTGTAACGTTATCGCTGCTTCTCCGGTCGAAGTATCCGGAACAGGCGCACTGACAGGAATCATGATGGCTTATGAGAAAGCCACCGGAACAACTCTGAACGAAGATCAGAAGGCTGCCGCAACCGACGAACTTGTCACAACAGGAGATCTGGCAAATGATATCGGACAGGACAAAGCCGAAGATGTCATGAATGATGCCAAAGAAAGCGTTATTGAAGACGGCTTAAAAGATGAAAACGATATTCAGGATGCAGTGGAAGATGCTGCCAAGAATAACGATGTCACTCTGACACAGGAACAGATCGACAAGATCACTGAACTGTTAAAGAACATTTCCCAGTATGACTATGATGTCAAAGCACTGAAGAATACACTGAACAACATCGACGGAAAGAGCGAGGGATTCTTCTCCAACCTCTGGAATTCCATCAAAGGAATCTTCGGCGGCAGTGACAGCTCTGATGGCGGAATCATCAACAATACGGATGACAGTGCACTCGGCGATGATGTCGTAAGTAACAGCACACTGGATTCTTCCGACAACTCTTCTTCGAACAATTCCGACAGCGCAGATAATTCTTCCGACAGCAGTTCGGATGACAACAGCGATGACAGCGGATTCTGGGGCAAGATCAAGAAATTCTTCAAGGATCTGTTCGGCGGAAGCGATTCTAAAAAAGACAATTCAGATAAGAGCAAAAACGATGCCAATACAGAGGACAGCAAAGATACTGATGATGATCAGTCTGACGACACACAGAATGATTCTCTGAACAGTGATGCAGATTCTTCAGATGCCGGCACAACAGACAACTCTGCTGATGATTCTTCACTGAATAACAGTGCCGATGATCAGTCCGATACTCAGAGCAGCTTACCAGGCAGCAGCGAATCAGATTCTTCCAACTCTGATACGTCTGATTCCACAGCTAACGGCTCTGCCAACTAGACATAAGCATTAGCAGGTAATTATAGTAACAAACGAATTATAATGACAATACAGCAAACCTGCCACTGGCAGCTTTTCTTGCACACTTTGGTATAAAAACACCGGGAAGCTTAAAAAACTTCCCGGCGTTTTTTATTTTACTTCATTCAAATTAAAATCTCTCTATTCCAAAATTTAAATAATCCTAAAATTACTCCTCTTAAAATTCAAACACAGCAACTCCGTAAGGCGGCAGCTTATAAGCAAATGAATACGGTCTTCCATCACATTCTTTTGCCTCAGCCTTATAGATCTTCTTCCTTACCTCTCCGGTTCCGCCGTATTTTTCCTCATCACTGTTCAGAATCAACTTATACTGTTTCTTTCTCGGAACTCCGACTCTGTAATCATCTCTTGCCATCGGCGTAAAGTTGCAGACAAACAACAGATTCTTCTTTGCACCTTTGGAATGTCTCATGAAACTATAGATACTTCTGTATCCATCATCCGCATTGATCCATTCAAATCCTTCCCAGCTCTGATCCATCTCATACATCGCCTTATGACTCTTATACAGATGAAGCAACGCTTTTACCCACTCTTTCATCTGCTGATGCTCCGGCTCAGCCAACAGGAACCAGTCAAGTTCTCTTTCCTCGCTCCATTCACGAAGCTGTGCGAATTCCTGCCCCATGAAAAGAAGCTTCTTACCGGCGTGTCCCATCATGAATGCATAACCAGCTTTAAGGTTAGCATATTTATCAAATCCCAGTCCCGGCATCTTATTAAGCATCGAACACTTAAGATGTACCACTTCATCATGCGACAATACCAGGATATAATTCTCACTGTATGCATAACTCATGGCAAATGTCATCAGATGATGATTATCCTTACGGAAATATGGATCCAGCTTCATATATTCCGTGAAATCGTGCATCCATCCCATATTCCACTTTAGGCTGAAACCTAAACCGCCTTCTTCCACATCACCGGTAACCTTCGGCCATGCTGTAGATTCTTCTGCGATCATGAGTGCTCCCGGATTTCTTCCAAGAACAACAGAGTTCAAATGTTTGAAGAAATCAATCACTTCAAGGTTCTTATTCTCACCATACTTATTCGCTACCCATTCGCCATCTTTCCGTCCATAATCCAGATATAACATAGACGCAACAGCATCTACACGAAGTCCGTCTATATGGAATTTTTCAATCCAGAACAATGCATTGGAGATCAGGAAATTGCGGACTTCATTTTTTCCAAAGTCAAACACTTTTGTTCCCCAGTCCGGATGTTCTCCAAGTCTTGGATCTGCATATTCATACGTCGCAGTTCCGTCAAAATCAGCAAGTCCATGTGCATCCTTCGGGAAATGGGCCGGTACCCAGTCCAGAATGATACCGATCTTATTTCTATGCAGATAATTGATCATCCATGCGAAATCTTCCGGTGTTCCATACCGGGATGTCGGTGCATAATAACCAGTCACCTGATATCCCCAGGAACCGTCAAACGGATGCTCCGCGATCCCCATCAGCTCCACATGTGTATAACCCATTTCTTTAATATATTTGGTAATTGCTCTGGCAAACTCTCTATATGTATAGAAACCTTCATCTTCCCGTCCCGGATGGCGCATCCAGGAACCAATATGTGCCTCATAGACAGACATCGGCTTATGCTTATGATTCCAGGTCTTTCTGTGGGTCATCCATTCTGTATCCGTCCATTTTATATTCTCGATATCTGTAACTCTGGATGCTGTTCCAGGTCTTAATTCCGCATAATTGGCATATGGATCTGCCTTAAATATCTGTTCTCCCGAATAAGTCTCAATACAATACTTATACATCTGATTTTTCTTCACACCAGGTATAAAACAGGTATAGATTCCCAGAGGTTCTTCTCTCTTCATCGGGTTCGCCTCTGTATCCCATTCATTGAACTCTCCGACTACCGAAACTGCCTGTGCATGCGGTGCCCATACCGCAAAATACACACCTTTTTGTTTTCCGTCCTGTACCAGATGTGCACCCAGCTTCTTATAAATCTCGTAATGATTGCCCTGTCCGAAAAGGTATTGATCCAGCTCGCCTATTTCATACGGTTTCTTCTTTTTTTCAGCCATAATTACCCCTCGCATTCTGTTGCATATTTATAACAACATTATACTTTACAAAAGGGCAAAAAGAAAGAGTTTTGACAGTTTAGTTTGTCAAAACTCTTCCAAAATCTGACTTAAATTTTAAAATCTTCTTCTTTCAGAATAATTCTGTCAGAATCATCTGTTCCCTTACCAAATACTCTTCGTGCAAGGTGTTTTACATTTGCTTTCTGTGAATGAGCAATTGCTTCATCCATGATCTCTTTAACTTCTGCAACAGATACTGCATGGTCTTCTCTTTGCATTACATCGATACGGCTGTACAGTGCAAGGATTCCCATCTCATCCAGTTTATATCCATTCTCTTTCGCATATGTCTGACCGAATGTTACCAGCTCATCATTAATGAATACCGGAAGTTCCAGTTTCGAACTGAATTTCTTCTTGAATTCCGGATTAGCTGTCATCAGACGCTCCAGAGGTTTTCTCTGATCTTCCAGTACGAAAAGTAATTCACCTGTCTTCTTTTCCATCAGATAATTAAGTTCTTTTACCGTTCTTGAATTCAGCTTGCCAGCATGTTCAATGATGATTGCTCCTCCACGAAGCTTCTGGATGATATTCGTAAGTTCTTTCTTATTCAAAGACTCACCTGTAACGATCGCTACTTTACCCTGTTTCAGATTTCTCTGTTTCTGGATTGCTTTTACGATATCAACCGCAAGAACTGTTTTACCAGATCCTTTTCTTCCGATTACCAGAAGGTTTCCTGTCTTGGAAGTACCCTCTCTCTGGGCACGTCTGTCATTATCAAGAACCTCTACGATCTGTTCACTCATTCCTCTTACCGGAACGAAATATGAGAATAACTTCTTCTGTTCTTCCGTAAGTCCTGCCTTTAATCCGATTTCACTCGTTGCACTCAGATCATATCTTCCTGTTACAACGAATCCGGTATCAAATGGAACTCCACCTTTTGACTTTTTAATTCTTGCCTGGATCTCTTCTTCGGATGGCTCTTCAATCTCTAATTCTTCTGTGTCATCCTCATCTTCGATCTCTTCTTCGTCAAAATCTTCTTCCTCAAAGTCGCCTTCGTCAAAGTCGCCTTCATCAAGATCCTCTTCCTCAAAGTCAGCTTCGTCAAAATCTTCCCCTTCAAGGTCTTCGCCAAAATCAAGCTCTTCGTCATCGTCGATCTCTTCTTCGTCGAAATCCTCTTCGTCCATATCTTCTTCAAAGTCGCCTTCGTCAAAATCGGTTTCTTCATCATCTATGTCTTCAAAGTCGTCTTCGTCATCGTCTTCGTCAAAATCGGCCTCTTCAAGTTCTTCCTCGTCAAGATCTTCTTCCTCAAAATCAGCTTCGTCAAAGTCTTCCTCGTCGAAATCTTCTTCCTCAAAGTCGCCTTCGTCAAAGTCTTCTCCTTCAAGATCTTCTTCCTCAAAGTCGGCTTCGTCAAAGTCTTCCCCTTCAAGATCCTCTTCCTCAAAGTCGGCTTCGTCAAAATCACCTTCCTCGAAACTGCTTCCATTCATATCCAGTCCGTCAAGCTCATCTTCGATTCCTTCTATGAAATCTTCATCCATTCCCGGACCGTCTTCAAGTTCTTCCTCATAAATCTCATCTTCGGAATCTTCATTTTCACTCTCCATCTCTTCCATCAGACGGACAATGTCATCCGGTATTCTCTGTGTATTTCTTTCAGATTCTTTCTCGTCGGCTGCCTCTTCCTCAGCTTTTCTTGCTGCCTCTTCCTCGGCCTTTCTTCTGGCCTCTTCTTCGGCTGCTCTTCTTGCTTCTTCTTCAGCCTTTCTTGCTGCCTCTTCCTCGGCTTTTCTTCTGGCTTCTTCCTCAGCTGCTTTTCTTGCTGCTTCTTCTTCAGCCTTTCTTCTGGCCTCTTCTTCGGCTGCTTTTCTTGCTGCCTCTTCCTCGGCTTTTCTTCTGGCTTCTTCTTCAGCCTTTCTTCTGGCCTCTTCTTCGGCTGCTTTTCTTGCTGCCTCTTCCTCAGCTGCTTTTCTTCTGGCCTCTTCCTCAGCTGCTTTTCTTGCTGCCTCTTCTTCAGCTTTTCTTCTGGCCTCTGCTTCAGCTGCTTTTCTTTCTACTTCTTTGCGCTCTTCTTCCTGACGGATTCTTGCCTGTTCTCTTTCCTTCTGGAGACGCTCCTCATCTTTGGCTTTCTGCTTTGCAATCGCCTCTTCATGATCTTTCTGTTTTGCTTCCCATTTCTGAAGGATATCATCGATCATCATCTGACCGTTTGCCAGGATTTCATCCTCGCGCTCTTTCATTGCTTCTTCTTCAATATTAATACCGCTTGCAACAGCAACACCCTGTGCCAGAGCTTCTTCTAATGTGGCCCCCGTAACTACCTGTTTGATTGCTGATGTATGCTCTTCAGGTGTCTCACCAGATGCTTCCGGTTCTTCTTCCCTATACATCGGAGTCTCTTCCACTGCTGCAGTTGCTTCCGGTACAACTTCCTCCGGTACGACATCTGCCTGTGCGGCTTCCTCCGGTATTTCAAACTCTTCCTGCATCGGAACCGGCTCCGGCGGAATCTCCTGTACTTGTGCATCATCTATTCTCTGCACCGTACTTTCCTGTACCTCTTCCTCAGAACCTTCATCATATTCATTCTCATCGTCAACTTCTTCCAATGTTGACTCCGTCTGTTTTACAGGTTCCGGCTGCTTCTTTACTGCTCCCGGACGGCTGTCATATTTTTCCTGCTGAAGCGGCGTCAGTGGCTTATACTTCATCTTAAGTTCCATCGCCAGGTATACATACTTTCCTTCGCTGAACCAAAGAATCAGGTCATCACATTCTTCCAGACATTCCGCAGTCATTCCCGCCTCATCATATAACTTGGCAAGTTCATATGCCCATTTTTCAATATATTCCGCTTTTTTAAATTCTTCCAACGCCGCAATCTGATCCGAAAGTGCTGCTCCCTGAGTTCTCAGGATCTTATACTTCAGGATATATTGATTCGGGTCTTTTGGCGCCAGCTTAACAAACTCTTCATAACAGTCTGTCGCTTCTCTGATATCCTTAATCTTTAATGCCAATGTACCTAATCGATATACGATTTTACGGCTTCCCGGTGCTCTGTCAAATGCCAGGAATAAGATATCTCTCCCTTTCTTAAATTCTCCGTTATATTCATAAATCTCACTTACCGTATTAAGCATAGAAGCGTTCTTTACTCTTCGCCAGTCTATACTTTCAGCTATATCCATTGCTTTCTGGTATTCCTTTTTTTCCAGATGATCAAGCATCTGCTCGGTCTTTACCCTATATTCATATTTATCCAATATTTCTCACCTCAAATATTTATTTTAAAAAAGCGTATTTCCCTACAATTTTACTTATATAAGTTTATCATATGACCTGTCTATTGTCAAAATATCCGGTTAAATATGTTAAAAAAATATTACAAAAGTTACAAAAGTTTATAATTTATTGTCGGCAGCTTCTTCCGAATGCATGGCAATACCGAAAACCTGCCACTGGCAGCTCCTTACGAACGCATGGCGATAAAA
>UMHL01025299.1_pt1 | contig 12137 bp, 9 predicted proteins | sample 1965551 | NCBI WGS metagenome assembly UMHL01 (sample SAMEA4836100, study PRJEB28245) | human gut metagenome | biome: gut microbiome; material: fecal sample | place: Denmark | collected 2008 | reverse complement strand
ACTTTGACTGCTGCATTCGCTGGTTCGAATCCAGCTAGCCCAGCTAGCGTAAGCCGGCTGGACAAAAAGTGCCGATGCTTTCGCTCGTATAGTTCAGAACAAAATATGGGATATTAGCTCAGTTGGTAGAGCACTTGACTTTTAATCAAGTTGTCCGGGGTTCGAATCCCCGATGTCTCATGAGAAAGATGCATGGAAATGCATCTTTTTTTGTTGCAGTAACGAGGAAATGTCAGAGACATTGGTGCGGAGCGAGAAAGCGGGCAAAAAGTGATACTGTATCTGCAAAAAAAGAGTTACAGTATCAAATTTTTCTCACATTTGTTTTTTATCATAAGTGCCAGTGTGATAACTTAATATTTTCTTAAGAAGGGGAATTTAAAAGTATGAAAGCGAAAAAGAAATGGATGTTTCTTGGACTGACTGTTCTGGTTGTTGTGGCAGCAGGTCTTGGATACTGGAAACGGATCGGAATCCGCAATACGCTGTATCGTATGCTGGATAAGCAGATTCCATTAACAGGTGATGTTTATGGATATTACGGACAGGAAGTAAAGGTAAAAGAAAATTTGAATGAAGAAACCTCTTTCCAGATGGAGGATTCCTATGCAGACAAAATTGACACGACGATCACAAAAGAATCCAGTATGGTTGATACCTCCTGGCAGATCGACCAGCAGATCGAGGCGGAAGTCCAGTCCGGTGCATATACCTTTGAAGAGCCGGAAGTGATCATGGATCCTTACCAGATCTCACCGTTGACCGGTGTTGCAGTATTTCAGACAGATGAGGAATACCGTGTCCGGGTTACTGTAAAAGGAAAGACAAAAGAAGCAGATATCACCGGTGTGACTGTGAAAGCAAAAGGACATCGGGTACCGATCATCGGTCTTTACCCGAAAACGGAGAATTCGGTAAAACTGGAACTTTTAGATGACAACGATCAGACGATTAAAGAGATGGAACTGAAAGTTCAGACTGACGGACTGCCGGAAGAGATGGATGACATGGTATCGGTTGAAAAAAGTTCCGGAGAATCTGCCTATGGTCTTACGATTATTTCCGGTCAGGGCGTGTATTATCCGTTCGCTTATGATGTAAACGGAGATATTCGCTGGTATCTGAACCACAGAACATCCACTTACGGTGTGTTCCAGCTTTCGAATGGAAATTATATCATGCAGGACAATTACGGATACGTTTCTTCTGTGACGAAATCTTTCCCTGCTGCTTTTTATGAAATGGATTATCTTGGACGTGCTGTTCAGATGTACCTTGTCCCACATGGAACGCACCATGAGATCATTGAAAAGGAACCAGATGGAAATCTTCTGATCCTGACAAGTACTTTGCAGGATCATGTGGATGACAAGATCATTGAGCTTGACCGTAAGAGTGGGGAGATTGTCAACAGTCTGGAGATGACGGAGCTTTTTGGAAATGATTATACCGAAGACGTGATTGACTGGGCACATTTAAATACCGTTTCCTATCAGGCAGAGGATGATACCATTCTGATCAGTCCGCGAAACTTAAATTCCGGTGTGAAATTAAACTGGACCACACATGAAATCGTCTGGATTCTGGCAAATCCGGAAGTCTTTAAAGGAACGAAATACGAGAAATATGTGCTTACACCGGATTCAGATTTTCTGTGGCATTACAGACAGCATACCGTTTATCAGATTGATACGGATCTGGACGGCAATTCGGATACGGTAGAGATCACGATGTTTGACAACCATCGTAACCCGGAAGCAGATTATTATGATCATGAAAAAGGATCGTTTGTAACGGTTTATGCAGTGAACGAAAAAGAGAAGACAGTCTCACTTCTGAAAAAGCTTAAGGTTGTGAAAGCAAACGTTACATCGAATACCATTTACGATGCAGACAGCGGTCATATCTTTGGAATGTGCGGAACGGTAAAAAGCGGCACTGCCAAAACAGGTATGACTTATGAGTTTGATTATGAGAGCGGTGAAATCCTCAATCAGTATTACATCAACAAGAATTATTACCGTGCAATTGAACTGGAAGCAAATTATGAGACAATGTCAGAAGCGATGCAGCAGCCTGAAAATTATATCAAAGGAACGCTTCGCCCACTGGCAGAAACCACTGCCAAAATCAAAGAGCCGACGCAGCAGCTGAGCGAAGGACTGAATTTTAAACTGACTGCAGGGATCCTGTTTGCAGAAATGCGGAACCGTCAGGTATCCCAGATTATTTTCAAAGGAGAGAACAAATCCTATGTTTATGATCAGTCATTCCTGAAGCTCAGAGAAGAAGACTATCTTCTGCGTACAGAGAGCATTCCGATCCCGCTTACAACAGTGGAAAAAGGAACCTATCAGATCTACTGTGTTTATCAGGATGGATATTATGATACGGCACAGACGATCACGATAAAATAAAGGCGGAGGGTTTTGCACATTGCCAAAAGCTCCTGGCCAGCCAGGGGTCACTTAAGCGAAAAATTTTTGCATGCCAAACATAAAAGACAGAGCACATGACATATTCTTATGCCACTATGCCTCTGCCTTTTTTGGTTTATTATTAATTTGTGACATTCCGCTTAGGCGACCCCGGGCAGGCCTGGAGCATTTGAAAATGTGCAAAGCAAAAGTATTTATGGAAGATAGTGGCATGCAGTAGAACAGCCGTAATGCTTCGAAAACAAATCGTACTGACGGTAGTGAGGCTTCCGTCGTGAGATTGTTTTCGAAGCATTATGGCGTTCTGTATTCATAACACAGTTTCTATAACCTTCCTTTGTACATTTACAAAACCTCCGCCGTAACTTGATGAGAAAAATTGATTGATAAGAAGAAAAATATTGACACAAAAAAACAGTAATGCTAGGATGATACAGTTAGAAATAGCTAACATTAATTTGCTTGAACGAATAAAGAAAGGGCAGGTAAATTTTATGAAAAAAAAGATCACAGCAATTTTGATGGTGATCCTGATCGGTATAATGGCTGCAGGATGCGGACAGCAGCAGAAAACAGAGCAGACAGAGGGCACAGAAGAATCAGCGAGCCAGGATATTTTTGCGATGGACACTTACATGTCTGTGACTGCATATGGGGCAGATGCAGAAAGTGCAGTTTCGGATGCAATTGCAGAGATTGAGCGACTGGATGCACTGCTTTCGACAGGAGAGACGGACAGTGAGATCTATAAGCTGAACCAGAATGGAGGAGGAAGCATTTCGGAAGATACTTCTTATCTTCTTGAGCGTGCACTTGAGATCTGGAAAAGTACGGATGGCTGTTTTGAGATCGGTATTTACCCACTGATGCAGGAATGGGGCTTTACAGACGGCAATTATAAAGTTCCGGATAAGGAAACACTGCAGAAACTACTGCCTCTGGCGGATTCTTCAAAAATTGATTTTAATGAGAAAGATCAGACCGTCAGCTTTGAACAGGATGGAATGGAGATTGATTTCGGAGGAATCGCAAAGGGCTATACTTCCGGAAGGATCATGGATATTTTCCGTGAACATGGCATCACAAGCGGAATGGTAAGCCTTGGCGGAAACGTACAGGTACTTGGAATCAAAACAGATGGAAGCAAATGGAGAGTTGCCGTTCAGAATCCAGAAGATACGGAAAATTATCTTGGTGTCCTTGAGACACAGGATCGTGCGGTGATCACGTCCGGCGGTTATGAACGCTATTTTGAACAGGACGGCAAGACCTATCAGCATATACTGGATCCGAAAACAGGATATCCGGCAGACAGTGGACTGACATCTGTGACGATCATCAGTGCGGACGGAACGCTGGCAGATGGTCTGTCTACGTCACTTTTTGTGATGGGAAAAGAAAAAGCAGTGGCATACTGGCGGGCACACAGCGAAGAATTTGATGCGATTCTGGTAGAAAAAGACGGAACCGTATCGGTGACAGAGAACATTGCGGATCAGTTTACACCGGATGATGCGGTAAAAAAGACAGAAATCATAACAAAGCAATAAAAGACAAGAATCATAAGACTGGAGGAGCGGTAAGATGAACTGGAAAAAATTATCAGCGTTTGCACCGATGCTGGCGGTTATTGTACTGGCCGGATGCATGGGAAAAACATTAGCGGGATATACGCCGGCCACTTACGAAGCCAAAGCAGAAGAAATCACACTCCAGGAAGAAACAACACAAAGCACAGAAGAAAAAGGACAGCAAACGTCCAAAATAAAGAAAAAAACAAAGAAAGCCGCAAAAACAGAAAGCAAAAAGAAAGCGGCAAAAGGAAACTTTGATCTGGAAGATGGAACTTATATCGGGGAAGGTCAGGGATTTGGCGGAACGATTAAAGTTTCGGTCGTAATAAAAGACAAGACGATCACAGAAATCAATGTCGTGAGTGCCGAAGGAGAAGATGCGGCTTTCTTTGGAAGAGCGAAGGGCGTGATCGATAAGATCCTTTCCGGGCAGAAGACGGATGTGGATGTGGTATCCGGTGCGACCTATAGTTCCAGAGGCATTATAAGTGCCGTGAAAAATGCATTGACCGGAGAGAAGGATACCAGTACTTCACCGGCAGCGGGCGGCACAGGCGGGGCATCGGCAGCAGCCGGAAGTGGAAAGATCACGCAGGTGGCGGAAGACAAAGATCAGACCTGCAAAGACGGCACTTACTATGGCACCGGAACCGGATTTGGCGGAACGGTGAAAGTAAAAGTTGTGATCAAAGATAACAAGATCAAAAGTATTGAGATCGTGGAACATCAGGACGGAAGCAGCTATATGCAGAAGGCATCCGCACTGATCAGCACGGTGATCGAAAAACAGAGCACCAACGTAGACAGCGTGTCCGGGGCAACTTACAGTTCGGCCGGTCTGATCGAGGCGATCCGAAATGCTGTAGATCAGGCAAAAACGACAAAGACAACCGGGGACAATAAGAAAGAAACCGAGAAAAAGAATAACGATACATCTGGAACTGTCACTCCACAGGTGACTGGAAAGTTTCCATATAAAGATGGTATCTACTATGGAACCGGGGAAGGATATATGGGAGATATCACCGTTGCAGTGGTCATCCAGAATAAGACAGTCACCTCAATCCTGGTGACAGAGACAGACGGAGACGGGGAAGAATTTGTCAAAAAGGCAAAAGCAGTGGCAGACCAGATTGTAAAAAAACAGAGTACCAGGAAAATAGATACCGTGTCGGGAGCAACTTACAGCTCGAAGGGAATCCTGGAAGCGATCAAAGATGCCCTGAATCATGCAAAAGAGGCAACTAACGGGAAAGAAACCGAAAAGCCGGCAGAAACCGAGACGCAGAAGCCAGCAGAAACCGAGAAACCCTCAGAAAGTGAATCTTCATCGGAGAGTGAAAAAGAAAGAGTGTATGCCGACGGAGATTATACCGCTTCGGCAACCTGCACTTCCTCTGGCGGAGGAGCGTTTGACGATTATACACTGACTGCGACCGTCACGATCAAAGATGACAAGATCACAGCGATCACAAACGTTGCCGGAAGCGGAGCAGGTTATGTGGCTGCAGATGCTCTTTATATAAAGAGGGCGGCAGAAGGCACAAGAAAAGCACAGGGAGTGGTAGCACAGGTTCTGGCAAAGAACAGCCTGGACGAGATCGATGTGGTATCCGGTGCGACCTGTTCATCCAGTGCCCTTTTAGAAGCCTGCAGACAGGCACTTGAGAGTGCAAAGATCGTGCAACAAAGTGAGTAAAAAGTAAGGAAGATTCTGATGAAAAAATTCTGGATAAAAATGTGCAGCCTTGTGCTGCTACTGTTTCTGATCGGCGGTTACAATACCGTGCTTGCAATGCGGGAGCAGCGAGATGAGATCGCCAGGCTGACCGCAGAGCTGGAGGGCAGCAAGATGACCGTTTCAGCTTTAAAGGAACAACAGGCAAAGAAAACAGAAAATACAGCGGCAGAGGCTTTAAAAGGTGCAGATGCCAAGAATACAGACGGAGGCTGGAAGGACGGCACTTACGAAGGGGAAGGTCAGGGATTTGGCGGCAAGGTCGTTGTGGAAGTGACGATCGAGAGCGGAGAGATCACGTGTATTGAAGTCAAAGAAGCAGAAAAAGAGGACAGTGCATACCTTGAAATGGCAAAGGATATCATCGAGGATATCGTAGATGCACAGTCGGCGGACGTGGATACTATCAGCGGAGCGACCTTCAGTTCAACCGGAATCCGGGAAGCAGTTACACAGGCACTTGAAAAGGCGGAATAAGAAATGAACAAGAAACTTGACAGAAAAAAGCAAAAACAAGTACATCGCTATGTAAGAGCTACCATACAGCTGATCTTCTTTCTGCTGGTACCATCCGCTTTTACAGCTGCATTTTCCGGTGTAAAATATCTGTTTACGCAGATTGGCAAAGGAGATGCGATCGGCATGACAAGTTTTGTCACAGCTCTGTGCGTCCTATGCCTTTATACCATTCTGTTCGGTCGGTTTTTCTGCGGATTTGCCTGTGCATTCGGAAGTTTCGGAGATGCACTGCATGGTATTTATCTGTGGATCTGTAAAAAAATCAGGAAAAAACCGTACCGTATTTCAGGGAAGATCACAAAGTATTTATATTTGCTGAAATACATCGTGCTGGCTATGATCAGCCTGTTATGTTATGCAGGCGTTTATGCAAAAACAAAGGGCACCAGTCCGTGGGAAGTTTTTTCCATGATCCGTGCCGGAAACTTCAAACTTGGCGGATATGCCATCGGAATTGTACTGCTGACCATTCTGATGATCGGCATGTGTGTGCAGGAACGCTTTTTCTGCCGTTTTTTCTGTCCGATGGGTGCCGTCTTTTCCCTGCTTCCGGCACTGCCGTTCCTGACACTGGCAAGAGAGCGTGAAAACTGCATCAAAGGATGCAGGGCATGTACGAAAAACTGTCCGGCAGAACTGGGACTTCCAAAGAGCGGTTCGATCGAGACACCGGGAGAATGTTTCCAGTGTCAGAAGTGCGTGGACATCTGCCCGAAAGGAAATATCCATACGAGAGTGCCGAAACTTCGCGGCAATGAAGTGTGGTTTACGGTTTTCAGAGCATTGCTGCTGCTTGGCGTGCTTTACCTGTTCCATCTGGCATAGGCAAAAGGGAGTAGCCTTCTTTTATGCCGGGCGGAACTATTTTTAAGGTTATTGGTTAGCAAATGCTAATTTTTAATAAAACAAACTAATTATTATTCGAGGAGGAATACTCATGAAAAAAAGAACCATCAACATGAAAAAGTCACTGGCAATCGCAGTCGCAGCAGCAATGATGCTCGGTATCTGCCCGACAGTAGCACCGGTCAATGCAGCAGATTCAGATTACAAATACGTTTATGCAAGTCTGGACTGGGCAGAGTACTGGCAGAATGAAAATGTTTATCTGGCAAGCGGAAGTACACTGAAATCTTCCTCCGAAGAAGCGGATGCCAGAGGAGAATATGATAAAGGTGCATTTGACGTTGTAACGCGTGCAACGAAAAACCACGGACTGCACCGCGGAAGTTTCCAGTGTGATGCTGTGATCCGTGATACCGATGGAAAAGCATATGAAATCTCTTACTGGACATCCGAAGAAGTGTCGGCAAAGGATGAAAATGGACAGGATACTACGAAAAAAGTTGTCTATGCAGTCCTGACAGACGGAAGCAAGATCCAGTTTGATAAAGGTACGATCACCTACACCGAAAACGGTGAGACAAAAACGGCAACCATGGAGGATTATGAAGTAAAAGGAATCAAATATGTACCGGTTGCAGTCAAAACAGAAGATTATGCAGATTTCTGCAAGAAATACAGCGTAACAGAAGATGCATCTGCAATCGAAGGCGGATATACGGAGAAAGCACTGAAAGCGTATACAAAGACAGCAGAAGTAACTGCAGATACCAATGGTCTGAAAGTTGCAACAAAAAATGCAGACGGAACCTATTCTTTTGCGGCAAGAAAGACAGGAAGCAATTCCGGTATCAAAAATGAAGCACAGAAAACAGTCGATGAGACAAAGATTGTAAAGACGGTACGTTCCGCAGATGATGCTGAGACTTACGGTGCATTTATCCGTGTTGACCTGACAGGAGATGCTTATGGTGATCTGGGTGCAAATATGCAGACAGTTCGCTGGGACTACTATGGAAATGACAGCACTTACACAAACAAACTGGCAACCTACGGAACAAAATTTGCAGCAGACAACTGGATGCACAAATCCATGGGTGTTCAGCTTGGACTGACGAAATCCCTTCGCTGCCAGCTGCCGGAAGGAACCGACGGAACCGGATACTGGAAAGTAACCGTATATGCACTGGGATATCAGGATTATACCTTTGAAGTACAGGCAACATCTGAGAACATCGTATCTGACAATAAAGGTGATGAGAAAGTAGATACCACAGAACTGCAGAAAGTGGTAGACGAAGCAAAGAAACTGGTAAAAGCAGACTACACCGCTTCTAGCTGGGCATCTTTTGAGACAGAGCTGGCAGAAGCAGAAGATGAGCTGAAAACACCGCATACACAGGCAACAGTAAACGAAGCGATCGCTCATCTGCAGAATGCGATCAAAGATCTGGTAAAAGTACAGAAAGAAACCGAGACAAAGACACCGGAAACAAAAACAGATATCAACAATGATAAGAACAACCAGACACAGACTGCTTACAAAGCAAAAGTAAAACTGAACTCTGTCAAGAACACAAAAGGCAGAAAAGCAGTCCTGAAATGGAAAAAGGTTAAAAATGCAGACGGTTATGTTGTATACCGTGCAACAAAGAAAAACGGAAAATACGCAGCAGTAAAAACCATCAACAAAGGAAAGAAGGTTACCTTTACCAACAAAAATCTGAAAAAAGGAAAAACATACTACTATAAAATCAAAGCTTACAAAAAAGTAAACGGCAAAAAAGCACTTGGTCAGTTTTCAGCAGTAAAGAGCGTTAAAATCAAAAAATAAGCGTAAGTTTTCAGATTTTTCGGGCGGGCACACTTGACAGGGTGTGCCTGCTTTTGTATAATAAAACAGCATGCGGTCATGGCGGAATTGGCAGACGCGCTGGTTTTAGGTGCCAGTGGGCAACCGTGTGAGTTCGAGTCTCACTGGCCGCATTCTTTACAGAAAAGAGACAATTTTTTCTATTCATCTGCTTGACAATTTCAGACAGTTGAGATATAGTAAATATATACAAAAAAGCTTTGGATTTTTTTAGAGTTTTCAGAAGCTTTACATATAAGTAGAGTAGATATCGTACGTAAAGTGTCGTTGGAGGGGGAGGCTTCCGACGAACGAAGGTTATACCGCGTTACGGTCTCGCTTCCGCTACTGCACAAAGAACCAGGATATTTTATCCTTTATTTTTGTGCGGCATTTTTTTACCCAAAAACAGCTAATTACCGCAAAAAGCGGTTAATAAAGAAAGGAGTAATGAACATCATGGGATTCAAATCAGACATTGAAATTGCACAGGAGACAACGATGGCTCCAATCACAGAAATTGCAGACAAAGCAGGTATTGACCGTAAATATCTGGAGCAGTACGGCAATTATAAAGCAAAAATTGACTACAATCTGTTAAGAGAAAAAGAAGGCGAAGACGGCAAGCTGATCCTGGTTACCGCAATCAACCCGACTCCGGCAGGAGAAGGAAAGACAACCACATCTGTAGGTCTGGCAGACGGAATGTCAAGACTTGGTAAAAAAGTTATGGTAGCTCTTCGTGAGCCGTCACTTGGACCTGTATTCGGTGTAAAAGGCGGAGCAGCCGGCGGCGGATATGCTCAGGTAGTTCCGATGGAAGATATCAACCTTCACTTCACAGGTGACTTCCATGCGATCGGTGCAGCAAACAACCTGCTGGCAGCCATGATCGACAACCACATTTTCCAGGGCAACGCACTGAACATTGACCCGAGAAAGATCACATGGAAGAGATGTGTGGATATGAACGACCGTCAGCTGAGAAACGTAGTAGACGGACTTGGCGGAAAGACAAACGGAATGCCAAGAGAAGATGGTTATGACATCACCGTTGCTTCTGAGATCATGGCAGTTCTGTGTCTGGCACGTGACATCACAGACCTGAAAGAAAGACTGTCTAAAATCATCATTGGCTATACATACGGAAAGATCGCAGAGCAGAAACCGGTTACCGCAGGTGACCTGAATGCACAGGGAGCTATGGCAGCTCTTCTGAAAGATGCACTGAAACCAAACCTGGTACAGACACTGGAGAAAACACCGGCAATCGTACACGGCGGTCCGTTCGCAAACATTGCTCATGGATGTAACTCCGTAACAGCAACCAAGATGTGTCTGAAACTGGCTGATTACACCATCACAGAAGCCGGATTCGGTGCTGACTTAGGTGCTGAGAAATTCCTGGATATCAAGTGCCGTATGGCAGGTCTGAAGCCAAACGCAGTTGTTATCGTAGCAACCGTTCGTGCACTGAAATACAATGGCGGTGTAGCAAAAGCAGACCTGAATAACGAGAATCTGGAAGCTCTGGAAAAAGGTATGCCAAACCTGCTGAAACACGTAAGCAATATCACAAATGTATACAAACTGCCTTGCGTTGTTGCAATCAATGCATTCCCGACCGATACAGAAGCAGAACTGAAACTGGTTGAAGAGAAATGTAAAGAACTGGGCGTAAATGTTGTTCTCTCTGAAGTATGGGCAAAAGGCGGCGAAGGCGGAATCGCTCTGGCAGAAGAAGTGATCCGTCTGTGTGATCAGCCAAACGACTTTACTTATGCATACGAACTGGAAGGTTCTATCGAAGATAAACTGAATGAGATCGTTCAGAAGATCTACGGCGGAAGCAGAGTTGTCCTGACAGCAAATGCAAAGAAACAGGCAAAACAGCTCGAAGATATGGGATTTGGCAACTGCCCGATCTGTATGGCAAAAACACAGTACAGCTTAACGGATGACCAGACAAAACTGGGTGCTCCGAAAGATTTTGAGATTACTGTTCGTAACCTGAAGATCTCCGCAGGTGCAGGATTCATCGTAGCACTGACCGGTGATATCATGACTATGCCTGGACTGCCGAAAGTTCCGGCGGCTGAGAGAATCGACGTAGATGAGACAGGAAAGATTTCCGGACTGTTCTGATCAAAACAAAGTGATCGCAAAGGTCATATGCATTTTTTCATAAGACAGGGATGAAAGATTCCAAGCAAGCAGATGCCAGGGTTCAATGGGTATACCAGCCTTTTGACTCTGGCATCTTTTCAGTGTAAATATAAGAGGAAAAAGCGAGGTGCGTATATGTTTCGAGAAGAGTATCAGGCAGTTTGTGGTGCTGCAAAGAAAAAAGTGGAATTTCTGGAAAAGAATCCGCTTGGATATGTGACAGCTGCTTTCCTGGCAGGAATGTTTGTCGGACTGGGCTGCGTGCTGATGGGCGTTGTGGGAGGATATTTCAATGCAGCGGGAAGTCCGGCAACGAAATTGCTGAACGGACTTATCTTTGCAGTAGGATTAAATTTTGTGTTTATGGCAGGTGCGGAACTGTTTACCGGAAACAATTTTACAATGAGTGCAGCATCTATAAAAGGAGAAGTTTCCTGGGGGAAAACGATCAAAGTGTGGATCGTCTGCTATCTGGGAAATCTGCTCGGTTCTGTTGTGACAGCCGGAATCTTTATGATGACCGGACTGATGAACGGACAGGAAGTTGGAACGTTCTTGAGAAATGCGGCAGTGGCGAAAGTCTCCGCAGCTCCGATGGAGCTTTTTGCAAAAGCGATCCTCTGTAACATCTGTGTATGTCTTGCGGTGTGGTGCAGCATCAAAATGAAAACAGAGACTGGCAAGATCATGATGGCGATCCTGGGTGTGATGACCTTTGTTACCAGCGGATATGAGCACAGCGTTGCCAATATGACCTTTTTTACGATCGGTCTGTTAGATCCGGGTACAGCCATCACGATCGGGGGAGTGCTTTACAATCTTCTGATCGTCACAGCCGGCAATATGCTGGGCGGTATTCTGTTTGTGGCATTGCCATATTATCTGATCCAGAAAAAGGATTAAAATAACAGAAAATTCAAGTCGAACGCACGTGAGCAGGTAACCTTCCAAAAAGAAGATACCTGCTTTTTTGTTGTCAAAAAAATTTTCAAAATTCTTGCATAGTG
>UMHL01028594.1_pt1 | contig 12178 bp, 9 predicted proteins | sample 1965551 | NCBI WGS metagenome assembly UMHL01 (sample SAMEA4836100, study PRJEB28245) | human gut metagenome | biome: gut microbiome; material: fecal sample | place: Denmark | collected 2008 | reverse complement strand
GTGCTTAAGCCGCTAGGCGGGAATTGTGCGGTGTTGCCCTAACTGTTTTCCCTCCTCACTTCAATCTTTCCCCCATTTATGCTATACTCTTCCCAACCCGACGCCCCATGTCCGGCCATTTTTGCCCCGGTTCCCGCACTGTGTCATGGTGTTTTTTGCTTCGGCTGTGGTATCATGCAGTTATAGGGAGGATGAATCCAATGGATCAACAGAAAATCGGCACTTTCTTGAAGCAGCTCCGCCAGGAGCGCCAGCTCACCCAGGAAAACCTGGCTGAAATCATGTGCGTGACCAACCGCAGTGTTTCCCGCTGGGAAAATGGTGTCAACCTGCCCGACCTCCCCACCCTCATCCAGCTTGCCGATTTTTACGGCGTGGAGCTGCGTGAACTGTTAGACGGAGAAAGGAAGCCTGATGCTATGAACACCCCCGAAACAAAAAGCGCCACCGAAGAGACCGCCCGCAAGGTTGCGGACTACAGCAATGACGTGATGGAAAAAGTGACCCACCGGTTCCATTACATGTACCTGATCTCGATTGCCACCGTCCTGATCTACCTGGTCATGAACCACTTTGATTTTTCCGGTTCGCCCGTGCTGCAGGCCATCCAGGGTGCCTGCCTGGGCATTGGGCTGGGTATGCTGATCGTGGGGGCTATCTTTACCAGCAAGCGCGGCAACGGTGCTCTGTTTTTCAAAGCGCACCAGCTGAACTGCCCGAACCGCAAATAAGACATAAAGAATCCGGCACCCTGGCCGCAAAAGTCAGGGTGCCGGATTTTGTTGTATTGTATCGGAGAGAGTATGTTGGAGGCTGTTAAAATTGCTTTTCCCACTTATACCAGCAGCGCTTGCAAGCTGCTATATATAAGGTAGGGAAATTACTCAACGTCCTGCAAAGCGGCGTAGTTTATTTCGCCGGTGCGGACCTTGACCACCTTGGCCACATTGTAAACAAAGATCTTGCCATCACCGATATGGCCGGTGTACAGAACCTTGGTGGCGGTGTCGATGATCTTGTCTACCGGGATCTTGCTGACAACAACTTCAACCTTGACCTTGGGAATCAGGGTTGCGTCGACCTCAGCACCACGGTATTTCTCGCCGCTGCCCTTCTGCAGGCCGCAGCCCATAACCTGGGTAACGGTCATGCCGGTCACGCCGACAGCGTTCATGGCAGCTTTCAAAGCTTCAAACTTGGCCAGCTGCACGATCATAACGACCTTGTGCATGCCGGAATCCAGCTCAGCGGGCAGAGGTTCTTCCTTGACGACCTTGACGGCGGCATTGATTTTGGCTTCGCTTGCCTTGGTGATGTCGTCTTCACCCAGGTCGGTGTTCTCGTTCACGCTCATCTCAGCGTAAGTCGGGTCAGAGATGGAGAAGCCGGAGTAAGCGGAAGTCAGGCCGTGCTCGTGGATATCCAGGCCGTCGATTTCTTCTTTTTCGGTCACACGCAGGCCGATGGTCTTTTTGATGATGGTAAAGATGACGGTCATGGAAACCAGCACCCAGGCAGCCACGCAGATAACGCCCAAAACCTGAACGCCAAAGAAACGGAAGCCATGGCCGTACAGCAGGCCCTCACTGGTGGAGAACAGGCCGGTTGCAATGGTGCCCCACATGCCGTTCATGCAGTGCACGGAAACAGCGCCGACAGGGTCATCAATCTTGACAACGTTATCAAAAAATTCAACGGAGAAGATGCAGAGCACACCGGCAACGATGCCGATAATGGCAGCGCCGAACGGATCAACCATATCGCAGCCTGCGGTAATGGCAACCAGACCGGCCAGAGCACCGTTAAAGGTAAGGGAAACATCGGGTTTGCCGTAACGCACCCAGCTGGTGATCAGCGCGGCAACGGTAGCCAGCGCAGCGGCCAGGTTGGTATTGAAGCAGACCAAACCAGCGGAAACCATGGCGTCATCGCTTGCCATTGCCACGGTGGAGCCACCGTTGAACCCGAACCAGCAGAACCACAGAATAAACACGCCCAAGGCCATGGCGGTCAGGTTGTGGCCGGGGATTGCGCGGGCCTTGCCGTCCTTGCCGTACTTACCAATACGGGGGCCAAGCATCCAGGCGCCCAGGCAGGCGGTAACGCCGCCAACAAAGTGAACGGCGGTGGAACCGGCAAAATCATGGAAGCCCAGCTGTGCCAGCCAGCCGCCGCCCCAGATCCAGTGGCCGGAGATGGGGTAAACGATCAGGCTGATAGCGGCCGAGTAGCAGCAGTAAGCGCTGAACTTGGTACGCTCTGCCATGGAGCCGGAAACAATGGTTGCTGCCGTTGCACAGAACACGGTCTGGAACACGGCATAAACCCAAAGAGGCACGCCCTCCGGCAGGATGGCGCTGTAGTCGCCGCTCATAAAGGGGGCAAAGCCGCCGATGAGCGGGCCGGAACCTGCAAACATGATGCCGAAGCCGACCAGCCAGAAGCACGGTGTGCCGATGCAGAAGTCCATCATGTTTTTCATCAGGATGTTGCCGGTGTTCTTTGCACGGGTCAGGCCAGCTTCGCACAAAGCAAAGCCTGCTTGCATAAAGTACACCAGGAATGCCGCAACCAGCACCCAGATGACGGTTGATGAGTTGTACATATTCAAACCACTCCTCTCAAGATCAAACCACGGCGCTTCCTCTATTTTTTCTTGCCGCATTAAGCCAGGGCAATACCGCATAATTCTAAGTGCCGATACGGCGAGCGAGGTGCGGCAGCTGCTAAGCCAAAAGCGCAGATAATACTGGATGTATTATCGAGCATTTTGGCAACGCAGATGCCGTGCCGCAGCTGCCGGAGCGGTGCTTAAGCCGCAAGGCGGGAATTGTGCGGTGTTGCCCCAGATGCTTAAATAACAAAAGCGCCGGGCAGGATGTACCTGCCCGGCGCCATTGCCGTGGTTTTGATTTGCCCACATTGTAACCCCGGCAAGCCCCGCCGTCAAGCAAAACTTTTCATTTTTTGTCAAAATGTGCAGTTTGCACAGCGTTCCCCGTTTTATTCTTCCGCTCGTTTGTGCAACCTGCATTTGCTGCCCGGCTGTTAACTTTATTCTGCATGGTGTTTTGCGCACAAATTTACATTTTTCATCGTAAAGACACGGTTTCACAATATTTTTGTCACATTTTTTCAAAACCCGCTACCAAAAATTGAGCCGCTGTGTTATAATAAAACCATACTTGGGTAAAATTTGCCCGGCCCGGTTTTTGTACCGTGTACGGGGGAAAATCAACGGTGCTGTGCACCGCAAGCTAAAGGAGGATATTGCCCAATGAGCAATTCTATCGCTCTGCTCGCCCTTGAGGCCGCTGACGGCACTGTGGTTCTGACCAGCATCACGCTGGTGTTCGCCATGCTGGTTGCGCTTTGCCTCATTATCACTGTGGAAGGCAAGATTTTTGACGCCATCAAGAACAAAAAGAATGGCACCAAAGCCGCCCCCAAGGCACCTGCCGCCCCTGCAGCGCCCGCTGCACCGGCCGCACAGAACATCGCCAAGGCTGCTCCTGCCGCCCCCGCAGCACCCGCTGCTGACGGCTCCATCCCCGGCGAGATCGTTGCTGCCATTGCTGCAGCCGTTGCCTCTCTGGGTGAAAACCTGACCATCCGCGGCATTCACCGCGTTCAGAAAAAGACGGCTACTGGTTCCCGCCGCGGCGCCTGGGGCGACGCCGGCGTTACCCAGAACACCACGCCGTTTATGTGATGGAAAGGGGACGAAACAATGGGAGCAATTTTTACCAACATCGCTGAGATCTTTGCCAACTCCGGTTGGGCACAGATTTTCTTTGCTGAGGGCGGCTGGAAGTATGCCGTCATGATCGGCGTGGCCTGCGTGCTGCTGTACCTGGCCATTGTCCACCAGTTTGAGCCTTTGCTGCTGCTGCCCATCGGCTTCGGCATGCTGATGACCAACCTGCCGCTGGACGGCATCTTCCATATGGACATCTTCATCAACGAAACGCAGCACATCAACTGGGAACTGCTGGGTACATCCGGCGGTATGGCGGACTATATTTACTTAGGCGTCAAGCTGGGTATCTATCCCCCGCTGATTTTCCTTGGCATCGGTACCATGACCGACTTTGAGCCGCTGATTGCACGTCCGTCCAGCCTGCTGCTGGGTGCTGCCGCACAGCTGGGCATCTTCTTCACCTTCGTTGGCGCCAAAATCCTGGGCTTCACCAACAAGGAAGCCGCTTCCATCGGCATCATCGGCGGTGCCGATGGCCCGACCGCTATCTTCGTCACCACCCGCCTGGCCCCGCACCTGCTGGGTTCCATCGCGGTTGCCGCGTACTGCTACATGGCGCTGGTGCCTGTTATCCAGCCGCCCATCATGAAAGTTCTGACCACCGAAAAAGAGCGTCAAATCGTGATGGAAAGCCCGCGCAAGGTTTCCAAGACTGAGAAGATTCTCTTCCCCATCATTGTTACCATCATCGTTTCCCTCACCCTGCCCGATGCCGCCATCCTGGTTGGCTGCCTGATGCTGGGCAACCTGATGAAGGAATGCGGCGTTGTTGAGCGTATCAAAAAGACCGCCGGCAACGAACTGATGAACATCATCACCATCTTCCTGGGCTTCAGCGTTGGCTGCACCACCAATGCCGCAACCTTCCTGAACATCCAGACCGTTGAGATCATTGTTCTGGGCATTGTTGCTTTCGGTGTCGGCACCGCAGGCGGCGTTCTGCTGGGCAAGGTCATGTGCTTTGTCACCCACGGCAAGATTAACCCGCTGATCGGCTCCGCCGGTGTTTCCGCTGTTCCCATGGCCGCCCGTGTTTCCCAGAAAGTCGGCCAGGAATACAACCCCCGCAACTACCTGCTCATGCACGCCATGGGTCCCAACGTTGCCGGTGTTATCGGTTCCGCTGTCGCCGCCGGCATCCTGATCAACATGTTCGGCTGATCCTGATACCTAACCCCTAAAACTCAACCGCCCGTCACATTTTGTGTGACGGGCGGTTTTTTATATCTATCCATTTAGAACTTAGGGCAGCACCGCACAATTCCCGTCTTGCGGCTTAAGCACCGCTCCGGCAGCTGTGGCACGGCATCTGCGTTGCCAAAATGCTCGATAATGTCGGGTTGCGGTACCCGCATCGTGCTTCGGGGGCAAAAGCCCCTCGCACTCTGCGACCGCTGCCCCTGCTTCTGTTCGCTGTTTCCGCCACTGGCGGCGCTCACCTTTGCAGCATCCAGTATTATCTGCGCTTTTGGCTTAGCATCTGCCGCACCTCGCTCGCCGTATCGGCACTTAGAATTATGCGGTATTGCCCTAACTATCATCTCCCGTACCTAACCCCATTCCCCGTTAAAACGTCCTCCTCCCACCGGATCCCCGGCTTTCTTCCCTTCTGGGCTTCCACCAAAAACAGCCAGGGTTTGCTGTGTTCATCCTTGCGCACCAGAGCCACCCGCTTGGGCTCCAGCCCAACGGCGCAGAGCGCGGCAAACACCGCCGCCATCTGTTCCGGGCGGTGGCATAGGGCCAGCTTGCCGCCATCGTGCAGGGCACGGGCCGCACAGGCGGCAACATCCTGCATCGTGCAGCTGCCGTCATGCCGGGCCGTGGCGCGGCGGGCATCCGGGCTGACATATCCGCCGGTAAAATAGGGCGGGTTGCAGGCGGCGAAGTCATATTTTCCCTGTTCCGGTCCGCTTTTGCAGAACGTCCGCAGGTCGGTGCAAAGAGCGGTAATATGCTCTGCACCCGGCATTTCCTGCACAGCACGGCGGCACAAGGCCGAAGCATCGGCATCCAGCTCCACCGCTGTGCATAGGCCACGGTGCCCGGCATCGTGCCAGGCCAGCGATACGATTCCACACCCGCTGCACAGGTCCAGCGCTGTTTCTTTGCGGCGCGGCATGGCAAACCGGGCCAGCAGCAAGGCGTCCGTACCAAAGGCTGCCCCCGGCCCGGTAAACACCTTGGTGCCGTTATCCAATAGTTCCATTCCCTGTGCCATGTTGTTCTCCTCCGTGTAAACAGTTTGTTAAGATTATTCTGATTTTCGCGCTTTTACTTGCGATATTTCACAATTCAGCGTATAATGATAAAAGATTGACAATTATTGATTGCCTTTGCCACTGCCCTTATTCTGACATTTCTCCCCATAAGGAGGCTCATTTTCATGATCTATACTGTCACCCTGAACCCGGCACTGGATAAAACCGTTGAAATTCCTTCCTTTACCACGGACGGCGTAAACCGCATTACTTCCATCCGCACCGATCCGGGCGGTAAAGGCATCAATGTCTCCAAGGTGGTTGCCGCACTGGGCAGCACCAGCCGCGTCCTTGGTATTCTGGGCGGCAGCACCGGGCAGATGATCTCCGAAGCTCTGTCCGGCCTGAACATGACCTGTGACTTTTTGCCCGTTGAGGGCAACACCCGCATCAATCTGAAAGTGGTGGATCCCATCGCCCACACCAGCACCGAGATCAACGAACCCGGTGTTCCCGTGGACCCGGCTACCCTGCAAAGCTTGCTGGATCACCTGCTGAAGCTGCTGCGCCACGATGATATCGTGGTGCTGGCCGGCAGCTTGCCGGTGAATGCTCCTGCCGACACTTACCGCGTGTGGGGCGATGCCTGCCGCGAAAAAGGTGCCAAGGTCATTCTGGACTCTGACGGTGCCGGCATGGTGGAGGGCGTTAAGGCAAAGCCGTTCCTCATCAAGCCCAACAGCGAGGAGCTTTCCCACCTGATGGGCCGCGCGCTGGACAGCCAGCAGGAGCTGACCGCCGCCGCCCGTGAGCTGTTGCAGACCGGCGTGCAAAAGGTCATCGTCTCGATGGGCAGCCGCGGTATGCTGCATGTTCTGCCGGAGCAGACCATCTTTGTGCCCGGCCTGCGTGTTCCCGTCAAGGATACCGTTGGTGCCGGGGATGCCGTCATCGCCGCCCTGGCTGTTGCCGAAGAGCGCGGCCTGACGCTGGAAGAAACGCTGCGCCTTTCCACTGCCGCCGGTGCCGCCAGCGTAATGTGCACCGGTACTCAGGCTGCCAGCCTGGAAACTATCCAACAGCTGATGGAACAGGTCACCTACCGCGAACTTTGATTTCCGCCATTCACTTTTTAGGCAATACCGCATAATTCTAAGTGCCGATACGGCGAGCGAGGTGCGGCAGATGCCAAGCCAAAAGTGCAGATAATACTGGATGTCTTATCGAGCATTTTGGCAACGCAGATGCCGTGCCGCAGCTGCCGGAGCGGTGCTTAAGCCGCAAGGCGGGAATTGTGCGGTGTTGCCTTTACTTTCTTTCCACATAAAATGGGGCGCTGCCGTTTCACCCGGCAGCGCCCCATTCCTTTTTCTTTCGTTTGCCCGGCTCAGCGATTGCGTTTGCTGCGGTGGCTGATCAGCATGGCAATGCACACCACCATGCCCAGCAGGGCGGCAGCGCCCAATACCAGCAGCCCCAGCTCAAAGGCCTGGGCGTTAAAATCCGTTTTCAGCTTTTCGGTTGCGGTGTTCAGGGCATCATCCACAGCGTCCCCGCTGCTGGTCGATATTGTAGCGCCGGAATCCGCTTCCAGTGCGCTCTGTGCAGCGGAAGCTGCTTCCCCATCTCCCAGTGCATTCAGGGCATCCACAAGGGCCTGCCCAGCCATCGTGTGCATCAGGGTGCTGGATGCACTTTTGACCTTTTCGCCGTTCACAGCGCGGCTCAGGTAATCAGCCAGTTCATTGCAGGCACCGCGCAGGGCGGGTTCTGCATCGGCATCCACCTGCCAGCCACTGCTGGACCACATGCCGTTCATATACAGCAGCAGCTGCATGCCGGCATCCGCCGTCATGGTGCTGTACACCTTGTTGCGGAACGCTTCGCTGTCGCTGGTGTTCATGCTGCCAAAGCTCATGGCAATAAACTGGTAGCAGCGGTCGTAATCCGTCAGGTCAGTGTAATAGTTCCGCAGCACATCGGCAACGTTGCTGCCGCTTTTCAGCTCGGCCCCTGCCACAACGGAGTCCAGGTCAGCGCGCAGGTCCTGGTCGCCAAATTTGGAAGCACTGCCGTCATCCTCAATGGCAAAGGTCTGCTGCATCAGGCTGGCATAGCCGTCTGCATCGCTGGCCTGCCCGGCATACACCTGCGCCAGCTGCATGCAGTCGCCGCCCCAGCTGCCGGTAATGGGCATGCCGCGGTATACCAGGTTCATGGCCGCCAGCAGGTGGCCGAAATCAATGCCCTGCCCGTTGGGCAGTTCCACGGTGTTCATCCCCTGCAAATCCCACAGGTCCGGGTCTGCATCGGTGGCGTACTTTTCAAATTCGCCATCGCGGGTGCCCGCCGTCAGCTGCCAGACGGTCGTGTTATAATCCCCCACACGGGTAAAGCTCAAAGTCAGGTCAATGGGGTCATCGCCGCTGTTCTTTTCTTCAATATACTGTTCCGCCAGCGCTTGCAGGCGGCCCAAGCGGTCCAGCGTTGTTTCATAGTCCGCACTTTCCGCTTTTGCAGGCAGCGCCAGCAGCACCAGCAGCGCCAGTACCCCTGTGATGACCCACACCATACGGCTCCGAATGGCTTCCGTAACCATACACCTCCACATAGGCCGGCACATGCTGCGCACCAGCCCACTTTGTAACTATTTTGTATTTTTTAAGTATATCACAAACAGCCGGTGCCTGTCCACGCTTTTTTCCGCTTTGTGCTGTTTTGGCGCACAATTTACACTCCTTTCATTTTCTCCCCCTGCTCTGCTGGGTGCCAAACGCCGCACAATGTATCCCCCGCTTCGTGTGCCCTATCTTTCCAGCTCTGTGTATTCTTTTCTTCCGCAGGGGCACCTACCCAGCCAAAGGGTATAACCCCTGTGGATGCTCTATTCTCCCGATTTCGTGTATTCTCTTTTCCGTAGGGGCGCACATTGTGCGCCCGCCAACCTATAACCCCAACAACACTTTGGGGATTAAACGCCCCCGCCTTGCAAACACTTTTTTCTGCCTGTCCACCCCACCAAAAAACAGCCGGGGCCAATCGCCCCGACTGTCCGTTTCTTCTAAGGCAACGCCGCACAATTCCCGCCTTGCGGCTTAAGCACCGCTCCGGCAGCTGCGGCACGGCATCTGCGTTGCCAAAATGCTCGATAATGTCGGGTTGCGGTACCCGCATCGTGCTTCGGGGGCAAAAGCCCCTCGCACTCTGCGACCGCTGCCCCTGCTTCGGTTCGCTGTTTCCGCCACTGGCGGCGCTCACCTTTGCAGCATCCAGTATTATCTGCGCTTTTGGCTTGGCATCTGCCGCACCTCGCTCGCCGTATCGGCACTTAGAATTATGCGGTATTGCCCTAATCTCTAACTTCCACGTTTACAGCACAATGCGGAAACTTACACTGTGGTCTTCCTCGCCAGAAACATGGTAAGGCTCTTCCACATCGGTGCCCCAGCTGTCAATGCCGCCAACGCCGCGCACTGCGCCCAGCACCATCACACTGGTGCGGCCGGTCGCGGGCAGCTCCGTAATGTGCTGCGCCGCCTCGATCTCCTGCGCCGTGTTGGGCAGCGCGCTGAACGCAAATGGTGCATCCACCTGCTGCAAGGTCAGCGCGGCAGTCGTGTGGCCGCAGGCATCCCGCTGTTCCAGCATGGCCTGCCGCGTCTGCATGTGCATGCCGCAGTCCTGCGGAACCAGATGTGGCTCCACATGCGGGGTTTCCTCATGGCAGCCGAACACACCGCCCTTATAGCGGTCCGGGTAGGTTTCGCCGGAAAGCCCGGTCCACACTGTGCGGGTCACCGGGCCAAAGGTTTCAAATTTCACACCAAAACAGGGCAGCTCCGGCGCACCGGCTACGCCGTGGTAAACGGCATCCACCCGCAATGCGCCCTGTGCTTCCACAGTGTAGACCAGCTCTGCGCTGGCTCCCGGCACAGTGGGGATGCCAAACTGGAACTGCACCTTTACGCAGTCGGGACCTGCTTCCAGCACCTTCATGCCGTTATATGTTACAAACACATCCGCCGCCATCCAGGCCGCCGCGCGCAGCGGGAAGCCGCATCCGCGGTCATTGTCGGTGGAGGCCCGCCAGAACGCCGGGCGCGGTGCGCGCCACAGCCATTCGGTGCCGTTCACCTTCAGCGATGCCGGGCCATCCCCCGCAATGGAGAAAAGCATCTCAAAGTTTTTGCCCTTTACGCCCAGGTTGCCGTCGCCCTGGGTCACCACCAGGGGGTAGGCGCGGCGGCTCTGCCAGGCTTCGGCCAGCGTACGGTCTGCCTGTGCTGCCGCAGCAGCGTTGACGGCATCCTGCGCCGCACGGTCCGCCGGGCTGGCGTACCAGTAGCGTACATCCTGCATGGCGGGCTTCTCTGCGCCATCGGCGTATACAATGCCGTTGCCGCTGAAGTTATAATCCGTCGTCCGCTCGCCAAAATCGCCGCCATAGCCCAGTACCTTGCGGCCCATGACGTCCGTATGCCAGATGGCCTGGTCCATATAGTCCCAGATAAAGCCGCCCTGGTACTGCGGGTATTCTTCCGCCAGCTTCACATAGCTTTCCATTCCGCCCAGAGAGTTGCCCATATCGTGCATGTATTCGCACAGGATGAACGGCTTTTCCGGCTTGGATTCCAGATATTCCCGGATTTCCCACGGCTTGGCGTACATCCGGCTTTCCATATCGGTAATGGCCGCAAACGCGCGGTTATGCACCACACCTTCATAATGCACCAGACGGCTGGGGTCCTTGGCGTGGAAAAACTGCGTCATGGCCAGAATATCCTCGCCCGCATAGCTTTCGTTGCCGCAGGACCAGATCAGCACAGCGGCGTGGTTTTTGTCGCGCTCCAGCATGCTGCGGGCACGGTCCACCACACAGTCTTTCCATTCCGGCAGGCCGCCCGGCACATTCCAGCTGGGTTCGATCGCGCCCAGCTTCTGCCAGCTGCCGTGGCTTTCCAGGTTGGTTTCATCGATCATGTAAATGCCGTTTTTGTCGCACAGATCATACCACAGGCTCTGGTCCGGGTAATGGCAGGTGCGCACGGCGTTGATGTTATTGGCTTTCAGCACGGCCATGGCGGCGTTCATATCATCCGCATCAATAGCGCGGCCCTTTTCGGGGTTCCATTCGTGGCGGTTTACACCGTTGAACACCACACGCTCCCCATTCAGGCACATGATGCCGTCCTTCATCTCAAAGCGGCGGAAACCGATGTCATAGGGCACCACTTCCTGCACGGTGCCCTGTGCATCTTTCAGCGTCAGCTCTGCATGGTACAGCACCGGGGTCTTGTGGCTCCACGGCTGAATCCCCTCCAACTCAATCGTGTCCCCCGTCACAGGGCCTTCATACAGGGCATAGCCCTCCGGGTCGGTCAGGCGCAAAGTCACACTGACCCCTTCGGTCTCTCCATCCAGCTTCAGCTCCGGGGTCAGCAGACCAGTGGTGTTGTCCTCGCTCAGGTCCGCTTTCAGCCAGATGTCCGCCAGATGCACCGCCGGTTTGGCGTACAGGTATACCGGGCGGAACATGCCGGAGAAGCGGAAAAAGTCCTGGTCCTCGATCCATGCTGCACTGCTACGCTTGTACACTTCCACGCAGATGCGGTTGCCGGTTTCTTTGATGTACGGCGTCAGGTCAAATTCCGAGGGGGTAAAGCTGTCCTCGGCATAGCCCACGAACTTGCCATTGCACCACAGGTACATGGCCTGTTCCACACCCTGGAAGCTGATGCATACCCGCTGCCCGCGCAGCCCGGCATCCAGATCAAATTCCCGCGCATAGCTGCCGACGGGGTCATCGTTCAGATCCACCTGCGGCGGCCGCAGCGCACTGCGTCCATCCCACGGGTACAGCGTGTTGGTGTATTGCAGCTGACCATAGCCCTGGGTCTCCATATGGCCCGGCACACGGATGGTACCAAAGCCCGAAAGATCCGCTCCTTCGCGCCAGAAATCCGCCGGGCGCTGGGCCGGGCAGCTGCTCCATACAAAGCGCCACATGCCGTCCAGCGGCTGGCGCAGGCTGCTGTGGCACTGCGCGGCTTCCTGCACAGTACGGTAGCATACATGGTCCGAATGGGCATCCAGCCGGTTCACGGCAAACACAGTCGGGTCACTTAACCAGTTCAGTTCCGGTGTCATGATAATATTGCTCCTTTTATTTCTGCCTAAGGTGTATCTGAAAACAAAGAAAATGACGGATATTTCGCAA
>UMHL01056162.1_pt1 | contig 12227 bp, 9 predicted proteins | sample 1965551 | NCBI WGS metagenome assembly UMHL01 (sample SAMEA4836100, study PRJEB28245) | human gut metagenome | biome: gut microbiome; material: fecal sample | place: Denmark | collected 2008 | reverse complement strand
GCAGCCGGGATCCGTGCCTTCGGTCCTCGCAAAAATGCGGCGATTCTGGAAGGCAGCAAGGCATTTTCCAAGGAACTGATGAAAAAATACAACATTCCGACGGCTGCCTATGAAGTGTTCGACAAGGCAGAGGATGCGCTGGAATATCTGCATACCAAAGCGAAATTCCCGATCGTTTTAAAGGCGGATGGCCTTGCACTTGGAAAAGGCGTTTTAATCTGCAGCACGTTGGAAGAAGCAGAAGACGGCGTATGCACGATTATGACAGATAAGAAATTCGGCACAGCCGGCAACAAGATGGTCATCGAAGAGTTCATGACCGGACGCGAGGTTTCCGTGCTGTCCTTTACAGATGGCAAGACCATCCAGATCATGTCCTCCGCCCAGGATCACAAGCGCGCAAAGGACGGCGATCAGGGCTTGAACACTGGCGGCATGGGCAATTTTTCTCCGTCTCCGTTCTATACAAAAGAGGTTGATGCGTTCTGTAAAAAATATATCTATCAGGCTACCGTCGATGCAATGTCTGCGGAAGGACGCACCTTTCAGGGTGTAATTTTCTTCGGCCTGATGCTGACACCTGACGGCCCGAAAGTGCTGGAATATAATGTCCGCTTCGGTGATCCGGAAGCGCAGGTTGTGCTGCCGCGTATGAAAAACGACATTCTGGACGTTTGCGAGGCATGTATCGACGGTACGCTCGATCAGCTCAAGTTGGAGTTTGAAGACAATGCGACAGTTTGTGTTGTGCTGGCATCGGACGGTTATCCGTTAAAATACGACAAGGGACTCCCGATTTCCGGCCTGGAAGCCTTTGACGGAAAAGACGATGTGTTCTGTTTCCATGCAGGAACCAGGTTTGCAGAAGACGGAAAGACGATCCTGACCAACGGTGGACGTGTGCTGGGTATCACAGCGAAGGCGCCTACCTTAAAGGAAGCGCGCGCAAAAGCGTATGCAGCGACCGAATGGGTCAATTTTGCCAACAAATATATGAGACACGATATCGGTAAAGCGATCGACGAAGCATAATATACCGATAGAGCACTGGCGACAGGCGAAATCGGAAGCCTGGCTGAGGAGTTTGGAAAAGAGAAAAGGTCCGCAGAGACCTTTGCGGATCGGAATCAGAAAGGTACGTAAATTAGAATGATGAAATGGACGACCAAGTTCAGCACTGTGCTGGGATGTGCACTTGCTGCGGTATTTTTATTTACATCCACAATGGAAGTCGGCGCTGTGCCGCTGACCTCTTCCCCGAGCGGAACGACAACGACCACAACAACCGACACCAATGCTGCAGAGGACGGAAATGCTGATGCAGCCGTAGAGGATAATGCCGCAGAGGATAACGCAGCAGAGGATAACGCCGCAGGGACAGCTGCTGCAGGAACCGTTACCAGCGCAACCGTAACCTCTTCCAGCGTTAATATCAGAAGCGAAGCTTCCACCAGCGCAAACGTTGCAGGTAAGGCAACCAGCGGACAGGAGCTGACCGTTACCGGCGAGACACAGGGCAGCGACGGCAAGACCTGGTATGCAGTAACATTTGATAATGTAAGCGGATATATCCGTTCCGATCTGGTAGAGGCACATGTGTCGGAGGCGACAGCAGAGCCGGCTGTTGACGAAACTCAGGAGACGGAGGAACCGGAGGAGGAGCCGATCGTAGACAACTCCGCAGATTATTCCGTCGCCTTTGAGGATGACGGAAGCGGCAGCAGTGCATGGTATCTGCATGATAATACTATGGGAACCAGATATCAGGTCAGTGACCTGCTGAATGCAGAGGAGACCAACAAGAACAACCAGGCGACCATCGACCAGACCGCAAAGAGCATGCGCTTTGTCGTTATTCTGATGGCGTTTGTAATCGTAGTTCTGATTATCGTTGTAACAATCCTGATCATCAAAGTCAGAAGCACGTATGAAGACTATGACGATTATGATGATGACGAAGATGACGACGAAGATGACGAAGACGACGATGAGGATGAGGACGAGGAAGAAGAACGTCCGCGCCGCTTCGGCCGCAAAAAGCCTGCCCGTTATGTAGAAGAGGATGACGATGAGGAGGATGACGGGGATGACGAGGATGAGGACGAGGAAGAGGAAGAAGAGCGTCCGCGCCGCCGTCCGGCAAAGAAGGCTCCGGTAAAGAAGCCTGTCCGTCGCCCCAGAGTCGACGAATATGAAGACGAGGATGACGAGGACGAGGAAGAGGAAGAAGAACGTCCGCGCCGCAAAAAGGGCAAATCCAAAGATTGGCAGTCCAAGAATTTCCTGGATGATGACGATCTTGAATTTGAATTCCTTGACCTGAAATAAATCTTCCAAAAAGCAAGCATTCAGAAAACAATAGAAGCACGTTCTGCGAACATGCTATTGTCGTGAATCCATGAAAAACATCCGGCTTTTGCTGCAAACTGCCCGCTGTCTGGCGGGAGCACAGGAAACAGCAGTGCCGGGTGTTTTGTTTTATTCATGACAATAGCATGCTCGCAGCGCGTGCATGCTATTGTTGACTATTTTCTGGATTCTTGTTATAGTGTTTCTAGAACACTTTAAAGAGAAAATGGATGGGAGATCAGCATGATTCTGGAAGTCGATTTTAACAGCGAAGAAGCGTTATATATACAGCTGCGCAATCAGATCATTGTCGGGATTGCGACAAACAGGCTCAAGGAGGGAGAGTCCCTCCCGAGCGTGCGGCAGCTTGCAGAATCCATTGGGATTAACATGCATACAGTGAATAAGGCATATACCGTGCTCAAGCAGGAGGGCTTCGTCAAGGTGGACAGACGCCGCGGCGCAGTGATTGCGATTGATGCGGATCGAATCAGTGATCTGGAGCAGATGCGGGAGTCGCTGCGGGTCATTCTGGCACGGGCAAGTTGTCGGAATATTTCCCGCGAGGAAGTACATGCTTTGATAGATGAGATTTATGAAGAGTATGGAGGACTATAACAGATGCAGTCACAGTTTACGGATAAGGCAAAAACTGCCCTGCTTTTGGCAGGGCGGGCGGCAAAAAGCCTGCATCAGAATTATGTTGGAACAGAGCATATCCTACTGGGCCTGATCAAAGAAGGAACCGGTGTGGCATCAAGGGTTCTGACGGAAAACGGGGCAAAAGAAGAGGCGATCCGGGAAATGATTCAGGATCTGCTGGCTCCGGAGACGCCCAATCCGGTCATAGAGCGGGACGGTTATTCCCCCCGGGCAGAGGAAGTTCTGGAGGAAAGCCACAGACAGGCGGAAAAGGCAGGCAGCGTGCTGACCGGAACGGAGCACATTTTGTTAGCGCTTTTAGGAGATGGGGATAATGTTGCAGTGCGGGTGCTGCAGACGCTGTCGCTGCCGCTGCAGAAAATCATGCGGGATACGCTCCTGGCAGCAGGACTGGACCCTACGGCGTACCGCGAAGAGCTGGGACGCAGGCAAAAAAAGAGCCAGACCGGGACGCTGGAGCTTTACAGCCGGGATCTGACGAAGCTGGCTGCACAGGGAAAGCTTGATCCAGTTGTCGGGCGCGATCAGGAGATTGGGCGCGTGATTCAGATTTTAAGCCGCAGGACGAAGAACAATCCGTGCCTGGTAGGAGAACCCGGTGTCGGCAAAACGGCGATCGTCGAGGGACTTGCGCTCCGGATTACGGAGGGCAGCGTGCCGGATACGGTAAAGGATAAACGGGTTCTGATGCTGGATCTGTCCGGGATGATCGCGGGAAGCAAATACCGCGGCGAATTTGAGGAGCGAATTCGTAAGGTCATCCGTGAGGTGACAGACGACGGAAATATTTTACTGTTTTTGGATGAGCTGCATACACTGATCGGTGCAGGCGGCGCAGAGGGGGCGATTGACGCTTCCAACATTTTAAAGCCGTCCCTTGCGCGCGGCGAGATTCAGCTGATCGGCGCGACAACGCTGGAAGAATACCGCAAATATATCGAAAAAGATGCTGCCCTGGAACGCCGTTTTCAGCCGGTTACGGTCGAAGAGCCAACGGAAAAAGAGGCGATCGGCATTTTACAGGGAATCGTTTCCAGATATGAAGAGCATCATAAAGTAAAGATTCTGCCGGAAGCCCTCGAGGCCGCAGTACATCTTTCCAATCGCTATATCAATGACCGGAAGCTCCCGGACAAGGCGATCGACGTGATGGACGAGGCGGCTGCTGCGGTGCGCCTGCAGCGGATGCAGACGACTGACGAGGCAACAGACCAGGTAAAGGAAATCAAAACGCTGGACGAAAAGCTGGAGCAGGCAATCCGCGATCAGGATTTGGAGGAGGCCTCAAGACTAAAGCAGAAGCTAAAAGAGGCACTCGCCCGTTACGAAAAGCACCAGAAACGACAGGAAAAGAGCCGCAAAAAGGGGCAGCCGGAGGTGACAGCAGAGGATATCGCAAAGGTCATTTCCACTTGGACAAAGGTTCCGGTGAGCCGCCTGACCGAAAAAGAGAGCGAACGGCTGTTAAAGCTGGAATCTATTCTGCACAAGCGCGTGATCGGACAGGAAGAAGCCGTATCGAGCGTTGCGCGGGCGATGCGCCGCGGCAGAGTCGGACTGCAGGATCCGAGACGACCGATCGGTTCGTTTTTGTTCCTCGGTCCCACAGGTGTCGGAAAGACGGAGCTTTCCAAGGCGCTGGCAGAAGCGATGTTTGGTTCAGAAAACGCGCTGATCCGCGTGGACATGTCGGAATATATGGAAGGGCACTCTGTTTCGAAAATGATCGGCTCGCCTCCGGGCTATGTCGGCTTTGACGAGGGTGGACAGCTTTCTGAAAAGGTTCGCAGAAATCCGTATTCGGTGGTTTTATTTGACGAAATCGAAAAAGCGCACCCGGATGTTTTCAATATTTTGCTACAGGTGCTGGACGATGGGCATATCACGGATTCCAGAGGCAGGAAGGTCAGCTTCAAAAATACCGTCATCATCATGACGTCCAACGCCGGTGCACAGCGGATTGTGGAGCCAAAAAATCTCGGCTTTGCGGCAAAAGAAGATGCGCAAAAGACTTACGAAAAGATGAAGGCCGGCGTGATGGAAGAGGTAAAACGCCTGTTCAAACCGGAATTTTTAAACCGGATAGATGAAACGATCGTATTCCATCAGTTGACAAAAGACGATATGAAGCGAATTATCAATCTGCTGGCGCAGAGCCTGATTACGCGCTGCCGGACGCAGCTGGATATCAGCCTGACACTGACACCATCTCTGAAAGAGCATATCGTAGAAAAATACAGCAATCTGAAAATGGGTGCAAGACCGTTAAAGAGAGCAATTCAGACGCTGATCGAGGACGCACTTGCGGAAGAAATTCTGTCGGGACGGGTAAAATCCGGCGATCATGTGAGTGCAGGCTTCCGCGAGAATAAAGTTGTTTTCAGCGTCAAAAACAAATAAACAGCAAACCGCCGCAAAGGCGGACAGGAGGACAAAAGAATGGCAGCAGTAGCAGAACTCATCAGAACAGAAGCAGACGGAAAGATCAGCTTCGGCAATCATCTTCTGCAGGAAAAGAGCAAGAAGGAGGGCTTTGAGGCCGGCGGCGATGAGTACAAGGTAAAGACTTTTAAAGAGATTACCAAGCTGGAAAGAAACGGCATGTTTGTCTATGAGTCCGTGCCCGGCACGAGCGTAGAGCATTTTGCGGAGAGCGAAAATGGCGTCAGCTTCATGGTAGAGGGCACAGAGGACGCGCAGATCACACTCGGTCTGGAGGAAGATATGGAATATGATGTGAAAATCAACGGTGAGGATGCGGGCAGAATGCGCACGAACCTCGGCGGAAAGCTGAATGTGAGCGTGGAGCTTGCTGGAATCGGAGAAGTAAAGGTAGAAATTTCAAAATAAATGGCAACAAAAATAAAAACCAGATTTTTCTGTCAGGAATGCGGCTATGAAACGGCAAAATGGCTGGGGCAGTGTCCGGGCTGTAAGGCGTGGAACTCCCTCGTAGAGGAACCGGTTTCCGTGTCCGCAGGCGGAAAAGAGAAAAAACAGGTGCTGTCCGGGGTGCAGAGCGCTCCGGCAGTGCTGAATGAAATTTCGATGGAAGAGGAAAGACGCACGGAAACCGGGATGGGAGAGCTCGACCGGGTACTGGGCGGCGGAATCGTTACCGGCTCGCTGACGCTGGTCGGCGGCGACCCGGGTATCGGCAAATCGACGCTTCTTTTGCAGATGTGCAGGAACCTTTCGTTAAAAAAGCAGCACATTTTGTATGTATCAGGCGAGGAATCCTTACGCCAGATCAAAATGCGTGCGATGCGGATTGGCGATTTTTCGGACACGCTGGAGCTGTTTTGTGAGACGAACCTGAATCGGATTGAGGAGATAATCCAGCAGAAAAAGCCTCAGATCGTCATCATTGACTCCATCCAGACGATGTACAACGAAGCGGTCAGCGCGGCGCCCGGCAGCGTGTCGCAGGTGCGCGAATCGACTGGTGTTTTGCTGCGGCTGGCAAAAGGGCTCGGTATTTCGATTTTTATCGTCGGCCATGTGACCAAAGAGGGAACGGTTGCAGGTCCCAGAGTGCTCGAGCATATGGTGGATACGGTGTTGTATTTTGAGGGCGACCGACATGCATCTTATCGAATCCTCCGGGGCGTCAAGAATCGTTTTGGCTCAACCGATGAGATCGGTGTGTTTGAGATGCGCCAAGAGGGGCTGACAGAGGTGTTAAACCCGTCGGAATTCATGTTAAATGGCAGACCTGCCGGCGCGAGCGGCTCGGTCGTCTCCTGCTCAATGGAGGGGACTCGTCCGATGCTCACGGAGATTCAGGCGCTCGTCTGCCACAGCAATTTTGGCATTCCACGCCGTCAGACGACCGGAACGGATTTTAACCGCGTCAATTTGCTGATGGCGGTATTGGAAAAACGGCTTGGCATGCAGATCGGGGGGTGTGATGCTTACGTCAATCTGGCAGGCGGCATTCGGATTACAGAGCCTGCCATCGATCTTGGAATCGTGATGGCAATTATGTCGAGCTTCAAAAACAGCCCCGTCCCGGAGGGCGTTGTCGCCTTCGGGGAAGTGGGCCTGAGCGGGGAAGTACGCGCCGTTTCGATGGCGGAGCAGAGAGTGAGGGAGGCGCAGAAGCTCGGTTTCACAACCTGTATCCTCCCCCAGGTCTGTCTCGAAAAAATGCCGAAAATTTCCGGCATCCGATTAGTCGGTGTCCGCAGTGTTGCCGATGCCGCGCGGGAGCTGTAAGAACGCCCTACAGCGGCTGGTTGGGATAACCCGGAAAATAAAACGGAAGGGTCGCACCCGGAACAGGATATACTGCGATCTTGTCGTCGAACAGATTTTTTTCAGACGGCGCTTCGTCGTTTTTGGAAACCGGATTGACGCCGTCGGGAGAGAGGATGCAGTCATCCGCAAGGTCAGAAGGACGGTCTGATTCTGGAATTACAGGATACATGACAAAAACCTCCTTTTCATTGTTGGATTCAAAAAGCAATAGGAAAGCTTTTGGGATCAGTATGTATCTTTTTTGGGGAAAATATTCTATTGTCGTGAACTGCAACATTTTGAAAAAGTAGTTGACAAAAGATACAGTGGTGCGATACAATATGATCAAGTTGAGAAGTTATCAACCCACAAAATCAGGCAGGATGTTTTCCGCAAGGAGGATGTCCTGCCATCCCCCCACAAAGATTCGATACCTGCTGATTTCGTGTCAGCAGGTTTTTTATTCATGATAATAGAATGCTCGCAAAGCGTGCATTCTATTGTTGCATAAGAAAGTTCGTTTCTATACAATGTTATACAATAAAAAACGCTCCGCGAGGATGCACACTCGACGCAAGGGTAGATGGTTGCCGAAGCAACCGCGCCTCGGCGCAAAAATATACTAAGGCACATTCTTTTTATATTTTATATGGAGAATTTATATGGAGAATACGAATGAAAAAAACGGTTTTAAAGGAAAATAATTCCTGCAGAATGCAGTGTATCGCAGAAGAAAATCTGGAACAGGAAATGGACAGCCAGGTAGAGCCGTTTCTGAAACAGGTTCAGATTTGCGGGTGGATGGAGGTCGCGCCCGAAGGCGGTGAATCGCAGGAGCGTGATGTGGCATCGGCAGACAGCACATCGCAAAAGTCTGAGAACGCACCAGAAGACGGCGTGGCTCAGAGAAAAACAGCTAAGACGGGCGGTCTGTATTATGAACTGTATCCGCAGGAGACACAAAAAGGGACGATCGTGATCAGCTATGGCTTTACAGAGTCCTGCCTGAAATATCATGAATTGATTTACTATTTTTATCTGCAGGGATATCAGGTGGCGATTATGGATCACAGAGGGCATGGAAAATCCATGCGTGAAGTGGAAGATCACACAATTGTACACATTGGATTGTTTTCCCGATATGTAAAAGATCTGCACCGGTTCGTCAAAACAGTGGTGAAGCCGATGGCAAAAGATCTGCCGCTGTATCTGTACGCACATTCCATGGGCGGCTGTATCGGCGCATTTTATCTGGAGCAGTACCCTGAGGATTTTGCCAAAGCGGTTCTGAATGCACCGATGTTGGGAGTGAATCTGGGCGGCGTGCCGTCCTGGGCGGCGCGGGTGCTGTGTGATTTTAAAGTGTTCGGAGGCAATGGGAAGGATCGTCTGCTCACACAGGGCACTTTTGATCCGGAAGAGTCTTTTTCGGACGCGTCCTGCAGCTCCGAAGCGCGCCATGATTATTATATGAAAAAACGGCGGGAGGATGAAAGCTGCCAGACCTCTTCAGGAAGCTATGAATGGGGCAGGGAAGCGATCAATGCCGGGAAATTTGTCATCAGCAAAAAGCAGGCGAAAAAGGTGAAGACGCCGGTGCTTTTATTTCAGGCGGGAAAAGATACGCTCGTAACGCCCGGAGCACAAAAAGAGTTTATCAAGAGGATCCCAGATGGACAGCTGGTGGTTGTGCCCGATATCCGGCATGAAATTTACCGCGCGCCAAACAGCGTCCTGCAGCCGTATCTGGAAATGATTTTTGAATTTTATGACAGTGGGGAAAAAGTCCTGTAAAAAAGGAGGATCGGCAGAAGTTTCGCTTTCCTGCCGACGATATGAAAGCAAGACTTGTTGCGTATTGACCGCCGGGGTGGTATGATAGAAGAAATGCAGACGGGCATAGTTTGCACAGTTTTGAGCGAAATGGAGATTAGAATGGAACAGTTAGCAATTTTTGGCGGGGAGCCGGTTCGGAAGACACCGATTTCCTATGGGCACCAGTATATTGATGATGCGGACATAGAAGCGGTTGCAAATGTGCTGCGCAGCGATGCGCTTACCTGTGGACCGAAGGTGACAGAGCTGGAGAAGCGTTTGTGCGAAGTAACCGGGGCAAACTATGTCGTTATGGTCAGCAACGGAACGGCGGCGCTGCATCTGGCTGCGATGGCGGCGGGCATTACGAAAGGGGATGAGGTAATCGTAACCCCCCTGACGTTTGCTGCTTCAGCCAACTGCATTTTGTATTGCGGCGGCACGCCGGTATTTGCTGATGTAAAGCGTGACACCTACAACATCGATCCGGAGAGCATCCGCAGCCATATCACAGAAAAGACCAAAGCTGTCGTTGCGGTGGATTTTACCGGTCAGGCAGTGGAGCTGGATGAGATCCGTCAGATCTGCAAGGAGCATAATCTGATGCTGATCGAGGATGCGGCGCATGCGATCGGCACACAGTATAAAAATAAAAAAGTAGGCAGCATCGCAGATTTTACAACCTTCAGTTTTCATCCGGTCAAAACCGTAACAGCCGGAGAAGGCGGCGCGATTGCGACCAACGATGAGAAGCTGTATCACAGGCTGCTTCGGCTGCGCTCTCACGGAATTACGAGAAATCCGGATGAGATGGTACATCCGACCGATGCGAAGTGGTACAATGAACAGGTTGAGCTCGGCTATAACTATCGGATGACAGATTTTCAGGCGGCGCTTTTGCTCAGCCAGTTAGACAAGCTGGACCGTTTTATCGAAAGAAGAACTCAGATTGTAAAACGCTACAACGAAGCATTTGCAGAGTGCCCGGAGCTTGTGCTGCAGCGGGAGATCCCGGAGTCAAAGACGGCACGCCATTTGTATGTCATTCAGTTAAACCCTGAGCTGCTGACCTGCACCAGAAGAGAGTTTTTCGATGCGTTGTATGCGGAAAATGTGCATGTACAGGTGCACTATCTGCCGGTTTACTGGCATTCCTATTATGAAAAGCTGGGCTATCCCAAGGGACTGTGCCCGAATGCGGAGTACCTGTATGAGCATGTGATGAGCATCCCGCTCTTTTACAGCATGACAGACGAGGATGTGGAAAGCGTCATTACTGCGATTAAAAAAGTGCTCGCTTATTACAGGAGATAGATTGGAGAACGAACATGAAGAAATTTTTGGAGCTCATTTCCGAAGAGATGGGAAAAGGCTTTGAAGCTGCAGGTTATGAGGCACAGTTGGGACGCGTAACCGTGTCCAACCGTCCCGATCTGTGCGAATATCAGTGTAACGGCGCGATGGCGGGCGCAAAAAAATACCATAAAGCCCCGATCATGATCGCCAACGACGTAGCGGAAAAGCTGACGGACAGCGCAGTATTTTCTGAAGTATCTGCGGTTGCGCCCGGATTTTTGAACCTGAAAGTAAAGGACAGTTTTGTCTGCGAATATTTAAAAGAGATGGCTGCAGCGGAGAAGTTTGGCGTAGAGCCTCCCGAAAAGAAAAAAACCATCGTTGTTGATTACGGCGGTCCCAACGTTGCAAAGCCGCTCCACGTCGGTCATCTGCGCTCCGCAGTTATAGGCGAAAGCATCAAGCGGATCAACCGTTACAAAGGACATAGGGTTATCGGCGATGTCCATCTGGGCGACTGGGGACTGCAGATGGGTCTGATCATTACCGAGTTAAAAGCACGCAAGCCCGAGCTGCCTTATTTTGATGAAAGCTTTACCGGGGAATATCCGCAGGATGCTCCCTTTACCGTATCTGAGCTGGAAGAAATCTATCCGACAGCGAGCGGCAAGTCCAAAGAAGATCCTGCGTATAAGGAGGCAGCGCTGGAAGCAACGCTGCGCCTGCAGAGCGGTGACCGTGGCTACCGCGCGCTGTGGAAGCATATTATTGCGGTATCTGTAGCTGATCTGAAAAAAAACTATAGCAACCTGGATGTGGAATTTGATCTCTGGAAGGGAGAATCCGATGCAGACCCGCTCATTCCGGGACTGGTAAGTCGTTTAAAAGAATCCGGCCTTGCGTATGAAAGCCAGGGCGCGCTGGTTGTAGATGTTAAAGAGGATACCGATACGAAGGAAATGCCGCCCTGCATCATCTTAAAATCCGATGGCGCGGCGCTGTATGCAACGACAGACCTTGCAACAATCGTGGACCGTATGGAGAATCTGCATGCGGATTCCCTGATCTATCTTGCGGACAAGCGTCAGGAGATGCACTTTGTACAGGTGTTCCGTGTAGCGAAAAAGGCGGGGCTGGTAACACCTGAAACAGAGTTAAAATATGTTGGTTTCGGCACGATGAACGGCAAGGACGGAAAGCCCTTCAAGACGAGAGAGGGCGGCGTTATGCGTCTGGAATACCTGATCCGCGATATCGACGAGGAAATGTACCGTAAGGTATCCGAAAGCCGTCATGATCTGTCTGAGGAAGAGGCAAGAAAGATCGCCAAAATCATCGGTCTTTCCGCAATCAAATACGGAGATCTGTCCAATCAGGCTTCTAAGGACTATATTTTCGATATTGATCGCTTCACTTCCTTCGAGGGAGACACGGGTCCGTATATTCTGTATACAATCGTGCGTATTAAATCGATCCTTGCCAAGTATCAGGAGCAGGGAAAGAGCCTGGAAAACCTGTGTCTGGAGGAGGCACAGGGCGCTTCCGAAAAAGATCTGATGCGTCAGCTGTGCAGCTTCAATGCAATGATGGACAGTGCCTGTGAGGAAACTGCGCCCCATAAGATCTGCGCGTACATTTATGATCTGGCGAACGCGTTCAACAAGTTTTACCACGAGACAAAGATTCTGGCAGAAGAGGATCAGAAGAAGCAGGCAGGCTGGATTGCACTGCTGAAGCTGACCAAAGAAGTTCTGGAAACCTGCATCGATGTACTGGGCTTCTCCGCACCCGACAGAATGTAAAAATGAAATCCCGCGCCGCAGGCTTCTTAAGTCTGCGGCGGATTGCATAAGCAACATAATTTC
>UMHL01068019.1_pt1 | contig 12313 bp, 9 predicted proteins | sample 1965551 | NCBI WGS metagenome assembly UMHL01 (sample SAMEA4836100, study PRJEB28245) | human gut metagenome | biome: gut microbiome; material: fecal sample | place: Denmark | collected 2008 | reverse complement strand
TTATTGAAGATTATATTTCAAAAATAAAAGATGAACTGGAACTTAGAATACCAGATAAATATTTGAAAGCTAAAGGCTGGCTGTAATATTAGGACGATTACTATTACCTTGATATGAAAGAAGAATATATTGCAGGGCGTTGACAGTAGCACTTGTAACTTACAGGACACTGTTGACAGCATCAGTTCTTCGTCCAAGAGCGAGAACCGATTAAGACAATTTTAGACTTTTAGGAGGGAATATGGGCTTTATTGGAATTAAAGCTGCTAAATCTGATTTTAATGCAGTTATTGCCAAAACGATAAGGAAATATAGGGACATTTCAATTTCAGAAATAAAGGCGATAGTATCTGAGGGTAATTATCTATACGAATGTGATTACATTGATGCTCAGGGAATTGAAGTAATACTGTCCATAAACTCGGAATTGAATAGTAACGGGATATCAACGGTGATCTATGAACACGATCAAAAAACTAATGTTGAATTCCTAAACAACTTGTTAGAATCATATGCCGAAATTGCTGCACAAGTTGAGGCTGAAATGGATGCGGAGGCTTTATTAGAAGAAGGTGAATAAATATGCCATTTGATGCGAGTGTATTAATCTCAGATTCTCGTTTAGCTTTTTTGCAAGGGCAATATGAAGTTTCTCTTATTCTTTCAAAAGAAGTGTTACAAAAAGAACCGGAAAACTCAGATGCACACCAATGGAGGAATATGAATGCGTGGCATACTAAAAAGTGATGAATATTTTGCAGAAAAATTATCAAAAAGCGATGAAGAAGTTGCTCATTACGAAGAATTGGTGGCTAAAGTATGTGCGGCTAGAGGTGAAAATGATCGAGGTGTTCAGAATGGGTACGGAATTCTTGCATCTATCTATCAGAATCGAATAAATTTGATTTATACGTCAGGAATTAGAGACGATGAAATCAAAGAGACATACATTAGTTTATTGCGGTATTATGTAAAAACATGGGAACCTGATAATAGTTATTTCGAACTAATTAAAGTGTTTTCCTTAGCAATACTTTTAAACATTGATTCAAAAAATGAGGATGTAGCGGCTTTGATTAGACTTCTAAGGGAAGCTGATTATCACGACTACCTCGTAGATTTTCTCTTGAGTTTTATCGACAAGAAGTGCAGCGAAAATTACCCAGACTTTAAATGGAGTAACACATACGAATCACTAAAGGATGTTGTTGAGTCCGAAAATAAGGAAAATGCTATTGCATTATTGAAATCATATCTTGATAATCAATGGTATGATATCCATAAAGAATGTGCATGGCATGATTCTCATAAGTCAACAAAAACAACGTATTATGGATATTGGAGTTTTGAATCAGGGGCATTGGCTAAAGCACTTGAACTCGATGATTCATCATTAAAGGAACAACTCTATTATCCGTATGACTTAGTACATAGGGGTGATGACTAATATGGATAATAACGAGCAGTTTAAAGTCGAATCCTATATTTCTGATTCGCGTCTTGCGTTTTTGGTGTTTCACTTTCTGGTGAAAATCATCAGCGGCAATACATTAGAGAATTGGGATATAGAAATAGAAAGAAATAGAAAAGCCGCCGCTGTGCAATTTTCATGCACGGCGGCGGCTTTTTATCGGAATGTGATAGCAGGTTTCGGTGTTGCTTTTCGTATACTCAATGCAGGACATGTGGTGCCAGTTCCGGCACGCCAATAGAAGTTGTTCCCTCCCGCAGGAGCACCAGTGTCAGTTCTGCCATGTGAGTCGGTGTTTCCGGACATCCGTTTTTCAGCCAGTGTTCGATCAGTCCCATGCAGCCGGCGAGGGCGAAGGAAATGGCATATTGCAGATCCTGTTCCCGCAGTTCCTTGGGGGCAAATGACCGCAGTGTCTGTACACCCTTTTCCCGAATCATCTTTTCAATGTTCCGCAAAAAGGCAATGTCGCCGTTCGGTCCGATCAGGGCAGAACAAAGCTGTGCATTTTCCGAGAGAATGGTGAAAGCCTGTTCCAGAAACGCGAAAAAGTTTTTCGGCGTTTCCGGCAAGGTCCAGTTTTGGTTTACCGCGTCCAGCAGCTGCTGCAACAGCCGCTGCTCTGTCTTTTCCAGCAGGTCGTAAATGTCGGTATAGTGGAGATAAAAGGTAGAGCGGTTGATGTCCACCAGATCTGCCAGTTCCCGCACCGTGATTTCCTTGATGCTTTTCTGCTGGAGCAGGGTAGTCAGTCCGTTCAGGATCAGAGCCTCTGTGCGGCGGTACCGCCGTTCCTGTTTGATATTATTTGTCATGATACATCTTCCTTTATCTAACATAGATGCTTTTTATCGTTTTCCTTGTCATGACATTCGGGGCTGTCACGGCATATAATAGACACAATGTCTATTACTAGGCGAAATTTGCAAAATCAACGGTTGCAAATTATCTTCCCTTATATTATAATAGATACAGGACGAAAAGTCAACAGTTTTCTATTTGTAGACAAAAACTTTTTTGTAGACAGCTGTGTTTCGTCACTCGCAGAGAAGCAAAACTGTGCATTCGGGGAAAGCAGTCTTTGTTTCACAATAGAAAGGAAGTAGGTATTTATGCGATCGAGCGATTCCGGAAAAAAGCAGAACTTTTTCTGGCGGCATTTCAATGGTATCGCTATGGCGGCAATTGTGCTGATCCCGACCATTTACACCACGCTGTTTCTGGGCTCCATGTGGGATCCGTACGGCAACGTGGACCAGCTGCCGGTGGCAGTCGTCAACAACGACAAATCGGTAGACTATGAGGGAAAGACCCTTGCCGTCGGAGATGAACTGGTGGATAAGCTGAAAGAAAATGACCAGCTGGATTTCCACTTCGTCAGTGCGGACAAGGCGGAAAAGGGCATTGCAGACGGCACATATTATATGGTGATTACCATTCCGTCAGATTTCTCTGAAAATGCTTCCACCCTCATGGACGATGAGCCGAAGAAAATGGAACTGCAATATGCCACCAATCCCGGCACCAACTACATCGCCAGCAAGATGAGCGAAACGGCTCTGGCAAAGATCCAGAAGGAAGTTTCCGAAAGTGTGACCAAGGAGTACACCGAAACGATCTTCGATCAGATGGGAACCGTAGGCGATGGCATGAGTGATGCGGCAGATGGTGCACTGCAAATCAAGGACGGTGTTTCCGATCTACAGGACGGCAACACCACCATTACCGACAATCTGAAGCTTTTGTCTGACAGTACGCTGACATTTGTAGACGGTGCAAAGACCCTGCAAAGCGGTCTGCAAACCTACACCGACGGTGTGGCAACTGTCAACAGCGGTGCCCAGACTTTGTCTGACGGCATGGATCAGCTGGCAAGCGGTGCCGGCACACTGGCAGACGGTGCAGTGGCATTGTCTGACGGTTCCGGCACGTTGTCCAGCGGTGTCAACAGCTATACGGACGGCGTGGCTGCCGCTTACAGCGGTGCCCAGACCTTGTCCGGCAACAGCAGCCAGCTGCAAAACGGTGCAGCTTCTCTGACCAGCGGTGCTGCACAGCTGCAAGCCGGCAGTGCACAGATGACCGCTGGTTTGCAGACTTTGTCTGACAGTCTGGGCAGCAGCCTTTCTGCGGAGAACCTCCAGCAGATGGAACAGCTGAATGCCGGACTGACACAGCTGCAGCAGGGCATTGACACCCTGAACACCACGCTGCAAAACACTTCGATGCCGGATACCAGTGCACTGACACAGGCACTGACCGCAAGCCTGACTGCGATCGGCACCAGTGCTCAGGATGCCGGTGCACAGCTGCAAAGCTTGCAGTCGGCATTGACCACAATGACCCAGACAGAGGTGTTCCAGTCTTTGGATGCCGCTTCTCAGCAGCAGCTTCTGAGCTGCTTTTCAGAGCCGATGACCGCACTGGCAACCGATGTTTCGAACATCGGCACACAGGTGACCGGCTTGTCCCAGACATTGCAGGGTACAGATCTCAGCAGTTCTGCCGCCGCAATGGATCAGCTGAAAACCAGCGTCAGTGCATTGGCAACTGGTGCAGATCAGGCACTGCCGGGAGCACAGCAGGCGATTTCCACCTTGTCCGGCGGCTTGCAGTCTGTACAGTCCGCAGTGAATGCCCAGCTGATCCCCGGCTCTCAGACTCTGGAAGCTGGTCTGGATCAGCTGGCAAACGGCAGCAGTACACTGGAAGCCGGCGTATCTCAGTATACCGGCGGCGTATCCAGTCTGACAGACGGCTTACAGACACTGGACTCCAACGCTGGTGCACTGGTAGGCGGTGCTTCTTCGCTGAATGACGGTGCCAAGACGCTGGCAAACAGCGTGCCGACACTGACCGATGCGGTTTCACAGCTGCAAAGCGGTGCGGCTCAGCTGTCCGACGGTACAGCAGAACTGGCAGCCAATAATGCGACACTGAATGACGGTGCTTCGCAGCTGACGGACGGTGCCGGACAGATTCAGGACGGTGCTTCCAAGCTGGCAGACGGTTCTGTGGAACTGGGTGACGGTCTGGTGCAGCTGTCCAACGGTGCTGTGACACTCCAGACCTCTCTGGCAGACGGTGCGGACGAAGTCAACAGCATCGACACCACCGACAAGACCTATGACATGTTCTCGGCTCCGGTGATGACTAACGAAACCTATGAAACCGCCGTTCCCACAAACGGCAATGCTATGGCAGCATATATGATGTCCGTTGGTCTGTGGGTATCCGGTCTGGCATTCTGCGTTATGCTGTCGCCGTATCATCAGAAGATCGGTAACCGCAAGGCAGGAAAGGCATGGCTCCTCACGCTGGCAAAGCTGTGGGCAATGGGACTGCTGCAGGCAGTACTGATGATCCTGTGCTTGTCGTGGTTCAACGGCTTCCAGCCGGAATACATGGGCAAGACACTGATCATTGCATGCCTTGCTTCTATCGCATTCCTGACACTGGAATACTGCATCAACTTCTTCCTCGACATTATTGGCGACTTTATCCTGCTGGTATTCATGGTGCTCCAGCTGAGTGGCTGTGCAGGTACCTATCCGCTGGAACTGTCCGATAAGTTCTATCAGGTACTGAATCCGTTCATGCCGTTCACCTATACCGTTCACGGCTTCCGCAGCGGTATCGCGTCCGGTCTGGACATCACCACCGACTGTGTGGTTCTGGCAGTGATCGCTGTGGTATTCGCAGGACTGCTGCTGGCGGGCTTCCGTAAGCGTGCCAAGAAAGAACAGGAATCTGAAGTGGAAGTTGCTGAAAAAGCAATTTCCGGCACTCCGGTTCAGGCATAAAGGAAACACTAAGGAAACACTGCATAAAGCCCGCCTGACGGCTTTGCACGCAATCTGCTTGCAGATTTTCCGTCATATTGCCCAGAAATCCCTTGCCAGACATACAGTCTGCCTGCGGAATTTCTATGCAATCTGCCGAAAAATCTGACTACGCATCTTACGCACAAGCTTTATTCAGTGTTTCCCTAAACAAATGACATTTTGAATTTTCCCATTATACAAAACGGCGTATCCGAGTACAATTTCGGATACGCCGTTTTTTTGTATGGCAATCGTCAGTCCCGTTTTTTCCGCCGGAACAATCCGGCAATGGAACTGCACAGAGGCACAGTCAGGGAGAAGCCCAGGGCGATGTACCATTGCGGACGGGTCAGCATGACTGTGGAGAAGATCACGCGGAGCATGGGCACGGCAACTGCCGCCGCCAGCACTGCCACAGAAACCAGCACGGCTCCCACCAGCCACAGATTGTTGCCGTAGGGCATGGAGAACAAAGTACGCCGTTCGGATTTGCACTCGAAAACATGTACCAGCTGGGACAGGATCAGGGTGCACAATGCCGCTGTCCGTGCGGCTTCCAGTGTGCCGCCGGTGCGGACAACAGCGGAAAATGCTCCCAGTGTGCAGATACCGATGAGCATGCCGCGGAAGAAAATGCGTCCCATAAGCCCGTCAGAGAAGAAGCTTTCGTCAGGCCTGCGGGGCGGCTTCTGCATGGCTTCCGGCTCCGGCGGCTCCAGCCCCAGAGCGATCGCCGGCAGCCCGTCAGTTACCAGATTCACCAGCAGCAGCTGGGTGGGCAGCAGCACCACCGGCATGCCCATGAGAATTCCCAGAAACATGGTCAGCACTTCGCCGATGTTGCAGGACAGCAGGTACCGGACAAATTTTCGGATATTGGCGTAGACGCACCGTCCCTGTTCCACTGCGTCCACCAGCGTTGCCAGATTGTCATCGGTCAGCACCACGTCTGCTGCCTGCCGTGCCACATCGGTGCCGCTTTTGCCCATTGCCACGCCGACATCGGCTTCCTTGATCGCCGGTGCATCGTTGACACCGTCGCCGGTCATGGCAACGATCTCTCCACGCCGCTTGTAAGCCCGAACCAGCCGTAGCTTGTGTGCCGGATTGACACGGGCAAAGACGGAATACTGGTCAATGCACCGGTCCAGCTGGGCATCAGTCAGGGTATCCAGTTCGGCTCCGGTCATGGCTTTTTTTCCGCGGAGCAGTCCTGCCTGTCTGGCAATGGCAGCGGCAGTGTTCTTGTGGTCGCCGGTAATCATGACGGTGCGGATATTCGCCCTGGCACAGGTGCGGATCGCCGTGCGTGCAGACTCTCTGGGCGGATCCAGCATGCCGGCAAGCCCCAGAAAGATGCAGGCACTGCCTTCCTGTTTGGCGAACGCCAGCACCCGCAGGGCTTCGTCTGACATGGCGGCGACCTGTTTGCGGACAGCGGCTCGTGCACCCTCCGAAAGGGGAACGCTTTTGCCGTCCTGCATCTGGAATCCGCACAGGGGCAAAATGACATCAGCAGCCCCTTTCCAATAGGTGCAGGTGCCGGCTCCGTCTGTCACCGTTACCGCCATGCGGCGGGTTTCACTGTCAAACGGCTCCATGTGCTGGACAGGGTGCGTGCGGAGCAGGGCTTTTCTGGAAATGCCGCCTTTTTCCGCGGCGATCAGCAATGCCGTTTCCGTGGGGTCACCGGTGGCAGACCATGTGCCCTTTTCCGTGCGGCTGCCGCGGTTGCGGGATTGCTTTTCCTGCGGGCTGTGGATCTCTGCGGTGCTGCAAAGGCTGCCGCAGGTGAGCAGTTCACGCAGTGCCGGCTTGGAGAGAGGATTGACGTTGCTGCCGTCCAGCTGAATGGCACCGGCTTTTTGCAGACCAGTCCCCGTGACAGAAAAGCGTTCGCCGCCGGCAACAATGGCAGTGACAGTCATGCGGTTCTCGGTGATCGTTCCGGTCTTGTCGGAGCAGATCACGCTGGCACAGCCCAGCGTTTCCACACTGTGCAGCCGGTTCACCAGTGCCCCGTGCTTCATCATGCGGCTGACTGCCAGAGCAAGGGCAATGGTGACGGTGGCAGGCAGCCCCTCCGGAATGGCAGCAATGGCAATGGTAATGCCGGTCATGAGCATGTCAAAAACCGGCTCGCCCCGCAGCACGCCGGCAAGGAACACGGCTCCGCATACGCCAAGGCACAGCAGAGCCACGACTTTTCCCAGTCCGGCAAGGCGTTTCTGAAGCGGTGTCATTTCCTGCCGGACCTCTTGCAGCATGGTGGAGATCTGTCCCATTTGGGTGCGTGTGCCGGTGGCAATGACCACTGCTTCGGCACTGCCCCGCAGAATTGCCGTGCCGGCGTAGACGATGTTGTGCTTATGCAGGTCGTTTCGGGTGTCGGCAGGGTCGCCTGTCTGTTTGGAAACTGCTTCGGATTCGCCGGTGAGAATGGACTCATTCACCGCCAGCCCCGCCGCCTGTATCAGTGTACTGTCCGCCGGAACATTGTCGCCGGCTTCCAGCCGCACCAAGTCACCGCAGACCAGTTCCCGTGCCGGAATGGTCTGCCACTTGCCGTCCCGACACGCCGTGGCGGTGGGAGCCGTCAGATTGCGGAGAGATTCCAGCGTCTGCTCGGTGCGGTATTCCTGCAAAAAGCCCAGAATCGCGTTGAGCAGGACAATGAGGATAATGGTGACCGCATCGGTGATCTCCCCCAGAAATGCAGAAATGCCTGTGGCTGCCAGCAGAATCAATACCATCACATCTCGGAACTGCCCGAGAAACATGTGTAGGGGACGGCGTTTTGCTGCCGCCGCCAGTTCGTTTTCGCCGTCCTGTTTCAGCCGTTCCCGTGCGGTTTTGGTTGTCAGACCGTTCATGTTATGCCTTCTTTCTTTTGCAAGGACAACATCATACAAGGGAAACACTGCATAAAGCTTGTGCGTAAGATGCGTGGCCAGATTTTTCGGCAGATTGCACAGAAATTTCGCAGGCATACTTGATGTATGGCAAGGGATTTCTAGGCAATATGACGGAAAATCTGCAAGCAGATTGCGTGCAAAGTCGTCAGGCGGGCTTTATGCAGTGTTTCCCAAGCTTTGTTCGTTGTTGTCCAAGCTCTTTCCAAATGATGTTTTTGTTTGTGGCTACTATATGCGGAAGGACTAAAAAGCATGACCACATAGGAAAGCTTTTTGTGAAAATCACAAGAAACCCCTTGACAATTGTGCCGAATTCATGTATAATATAAAATATCGGTTTGAAATCGATAAAAAGAGGGAACTCTTTTTGAAATTCTCTCTGGGAATGTCTGGATAATTATTATCCTTAAAGTGTTTTTCCAATTTAGAAAAGAGGTTTGAAAATGCATTATCCCAAATGGCTGTCCCTGTTGGCAATGGGTGCTGCGGCAGGCGGCATGCTGTTGTTCGGCGGTGTGACAGCTTCGGCAGAAACGGCTTTGCCGGAGGTTCTGCAAACCGCAGAAACCGCTTCGGCAGTGGTGGCAACGGCAACTGGTCCGGAGTTCCAGCCACAGACAGAAACACCGGAAATTACCGGCGGCTGGATCATAGAGGACGGCTGCCGGAAGTATCAGTACAGCGACGGTTCGTTTGCCGTACATGCCACCGCAGTGGACGGCGTGCTGTACTTGTTCGATTCCAGCGGTACACAGCTGACCGGCTGGCAGAAAATCGACGAAACATGGCACTACTACGACAGCGTGACTTATGAGGCAGCAGTCGGTGCCCAGCAGATCGACGGCACAGCGTATTTGTTCGACTACAGCGGGGCACAGAAAACCGGCTGGCGGACGGTAGACGGTGTGCGGCGGTACTACGATCCGGAAACCGGAAAGCCGGACAGCGGCTGGGTCAGCTACGGCGATTACCGCTACTATGTCAGTGCGGATTCCGGAAAGACAACCGGAGAATTCACCGTAGACGGGGTACGCTATCAAAGCGACAGCGAAACTGGTACCCAGAAGCTGGGATTTTGCAAGTTCTCCGATAATACGATATCGTATTACGATCAGAACGGTGCTCCGGTGTCCGGCTGGGTGGAGGATCATGGCAGCCGCTATTACTTCAATGACAGTTACACCATGCAGACTGGCATGCAGAATATCAGCGGCAAGAACTATTATCTTGGAAACGATGGTATTGCACAGACCGGCATGCAGACGGTAGACGGCAAAAAATACTACTTTGCCACAGACGGTTCCATGCAGACCGGTTTCCAGAATGTCGGCGGCAAGAAGTACTACTTCGGCACAGACGGTGTCATGAAAACCGGCTGGCAGACTTTCGGCGGTCAGAAATATTATTTCAACGCAGACGGCACAATGGTGACCGGCGAAAAAGTCATTGACGGCAAGAAGTATCGGTTCAATGCCGACGGTACACAGAAAAAAATCAAGATTTGTCTGGACGCAGGACACTACGGCAAGTATAACCGCAGTCCGGTAAACGGAGCTTATTATGAGTCTGATATGAGCTGGCGGCTGCATCTGAAGCTGAAATCGGCTCTGGAAGCCAGAGGCATGGAAGTCATTACCACCAGACCGACACAGGCAGGGGATCTGGGACTGGAAACCCGCGGAAAAACCTCCGCAGGCTGTGACCTGTTCCTGAGCCTGCACAGCAACGCCTGCGGCAACAGTTCCGTAGATGCTCCGCTGGCATGCTGTACCGTGACCGGCACCATGGACGTGCTGGGACAGCAGCTGGCAAATACCGTGCATCAGGTAATGAGCACTGCACAGGGTGGTACGATCTGGAAGCGTGTGGGCAACAACGGCGACTACTACGGAGTGCTCCGCGGGGCAACTTCTGTGGGAACACCGGCGATCTTGCTGGAGCACAGTTACCACACCAATTTGCGGGCGACCAACTGGCTGCTCAGTGATACCAACCTACAGCGGCTGGCAGATGCAGAAGCAGCTGTGATCGCAGCATATTTCGGATTGTAAAATCATTTTATCCAAAGGGCACTTCGGGGAAACTTCTCCGGAGTGCTTTTTTGTTTGACATTTTGCCGAAAATATGATACAATTAAGAAACGCTGAATCACGCAGGGAGGTACACAAAACGGATACGCTATACTTGGTCATTCCTTGCTATAATGAGGAAGAAGTGCTGCCGGAAACCGCAAGGCAGCTGCTGGAAAAAATGCAGTCGCTGATGACTGCCGGAAAAATAACGGAAAAGAGCCGGATCGTGTTTGTGAATGACGGCTCCAAAGACCGGACATGGGAACTGATCCAGAAGTTTCACGCGGAAAATCCGATCTATCAGGGAATTTCCCTTTCCCGCAACCGCGGACACCAGAACGCTCTGCTGGCGGGGCTGATGACGGTGAAAGAACACTGCGACATGACCATTTCGCTGGACGCGGATTTGCAGGACGATATTGATGCGATCGATCAGATGATTGCAAAGTATGAAGCCGGAAACGACATCGTCTACGGTGTCCGCAGTGCCCGAAAGACGGACACCCTGTTCAAAAAGTGTACTGCGGAGGGCTTTTATAAAGTGATGAAGCACATGGGAGCAGATCTGGTGTTCAACCATGCTGACTATCGGCTGATGAGCCGGCGGGCACTGGACGGGCTGGAGTCGTTCAAGGAAGTGAATATGTTCCTCCGCGGTGTGGTGCCGCTGATCGGCTACCCCAGTGATAAAGTGTACTATGCCCGCAAGGAACGCCTTGCCGGTACGTCCAAGTATCCTTTGAAAAAGATGCTCTCCTTTGCGTGGGAAGGGATCACGTCCCTTTCCACCAAGCCTATTACTTTGATTACCCGTCTGGGCATGCTGATCTTTCTGGTGAGTATCGGCATGCTGATCTATTCTGTAGTGCGGCACTTTATGGGAGCCACTACTACCGGCTGGACTTCGCTGATCGTGTCGATCTGGGCGATCGGCGGGTTACAGCTTCTGGCGATCGGCGTGATCGGGCAGTACATCGGAAAGGTGTATCTGGAAACCAAGGAACGCCCGAAATATATTGTAGAAACCTATCTCTCAGATGAGAACGAGAATTCCAAGGAGGAGTAAAAAATGGCATACATTCCGAATGCAGAACGCTATACCCAAATGGAATACCGCCGGTGCGGCAGAAGCGGTCTGAAACTGCCGCTGCTTTCGATGGGACTGTGGCATAACTTTGGCGATACCAACAGTCTGGAGCACATGGCACAGCTCTGTGAAACCGCATTTGACGGCGGCATCACGCATTTTGATTTGGCAAACAATTACGGCCCGCCGGCAGGTGCTGCGGAACGGAACTTCGGCAAGCTGCTGAAAACCATATTTGCCGGACATCGTGACGAACTGGTCATCAGCACCAAGGCAGGCTATGACATGTGGGAAGGCCCCTATGGTGAATGGGGCAGCCGGAAATATCTGCTGGCAAGTCTGGATCAGAGTTTGCAGCGGCTGGGGCTGGACTATGTGGACATTTTCTATCACCACCGTCCGGATCCGGAAACACCGCTGGAGGAAACCATGGGAGCACTGGCACAGGCAGTGCAAAGCGGCAAGGCATTGTACGTGGGCTTGTCCAACTATGACGGGGAAACCATGAGCCGTGCGGCGGCGATTCTGGAACAGCTGCACTGCCCGTTCATCATCAACCAGAACCGGTACTCCATTCTCGATCGTGTTTCGGAGAAAAACGGCATTTTGTCAGCGAGTGAGCAGCTGCAAAAGGGTGTGATCATCTACAGTCCACTGGCACAGGGCATGCTGACAGACCGGTATCTCCACGGCATTCCGGAGGACAGCCGGATTCGGACTGACGGCAGATTCCTGCAGGAATCCCAGCTGACGGAAGAACGGCTCTCCCAGCTGCGGCAGCTGCAGGCAATCGCACAGGGCAGGGGACAGACGCTGGCACAGCTGGCACTCTGCTGGATTTTGCGGCAAAAGGCAGTGACCAGCGTGCTGGTAGGTGCGTCCCGTCCGGAACAGCTTATCGATACGCTCCAGATCGTCGGACAGGAACCGCTGACGGAGGAAGA
>UMHL01021865.1_pt1 | contig 12877 bp, 10 predicted proteins | sample 1965551 | NCBI WGS metagenome assembly UMHL01 (sample SAMEA4836100, study PRJEB28245) | human gut metagenome | biome: gut microbiome; material: fecal sample | place: Denmark | collected 2008 | reverse complement strand
AGATCCGCGCACGCCACAGACGCATCGAGTCCGACCTCGAGCGTGAGGAAGCGCTGCATGAGAAATACGCCCCGCTGCAGAAATACTGATCCGATCCCTTTCTTTTCGCAACACCCCAAAAGCCCCGCCGGTTTTCCGGCGGGGCTTTCGCGATTTCTGTCCGGTTTCTATCCCCGCTCACAGCTCCTGCAGCATGAGGGAAGATAATGTACAATAAGGTGCGCAAATTGAAAATCGCATAAAAGAAGACATAGCATGCAGGCTCTGGTAGAATGAAGTTACCACACACCATTCTGAAAGGAGACAGCAAACTATGTCCGAGAAAATTGTACAGAGGAAACGCTGACCTACTGCGATTTTCCCAGCGAGCATTGGACCCGCATCCGTACCAACAACGTGATCGAGCGGCTGAACCGTGAGATCTGCCGCCGCACCCGTGTGGTGGGGACATTCCCTGACGGGAACTCCGCCCTGATGCTGGTCTGCGCCCGACTTCGCCACGCGGCGGGCACCCAGTGGGGCTGCAAGAAATACATGAACATGAAGCACTTGGAGGCGGCTCTGGACGACGCCCCCATTGCCGGCTGACTTCATTCAGCCGGAGCCTGCAAATACATTTGCGCATAAATCTTGACGGGATCGCCGAACCTCACCTATACTCGTCTTCTACAGCAAAAAATCGGTGCAGACCTTGAATTTCTGAACATACAGGTTCAAGTATCTGCACCTTTTCAAATAATTACTTGTTCAGTGCTGCCATAATCTCTTCTTTATAAGGCATCGCCGGTGCTGTACCGAGCTTTTCGACCGCCAGTCCGCCGGTTACATTGCCGTATATAAGCGCAGCTTCAAAGCTCATTCCCGCCGCAAGCGCCGCAGTAAAGCCGCCGTTAAAGGCATCACCTGCTCCCGTTGTATCAACAACATTTACCTGAATCGGCGCACCGGTAAACTCAGACTGTGCATTTTTGGCATAATAGCCCTTGTTTCCGAGCGTGATGACAACATTCTTAACTCCCTTGCCGAGAAGAACATCTGCCGCCTTTGAGGCGCTCTCATAACCGGTAACTGCAATGCCTGTTATAATTTCTGCTTCTGTTTCGTTGGGGGTGATGTAATCTATGCCGTTCAACACCTCATCAGGCAGCTTTCTTGCCGGTGCAGGATTAAAAACAGTCGTCACACCTGCCTGCTTTGCCATATCAAGCACCTTGTAGGTAGCCTCCGGATTTGTTTCAAGCTGGCAGAGAACCGTTCCCGCTGAGGCGACAGTTTCTTTAAGCGCCTGAACCTCCTCGGGCTTGAACTCTCCGCAGGCACCGATAATTACAATGATTTCGTTCTGTCCAGTCGCTTCGTTTACGATTATCAGTGCAGCACCTGTGTCAGAATTTTTATCAACAATGATTTTTGAGGAATCGATTCCCTCTTTGTCATAGAAATTAAGTGCCAGCTTTCCGAAGTCGTCCTCACCGAGTCTGGTTACAAGTGTTACATCGCCTCCGGCTCGCTTTGCAGCTACCGCCTGGTTGGAGCCCTTTCCTCCCGGTCCGCTTTTGAAGGACACACCCATTACCGTTTCGCCCTCTGTGGGAAACTTAGGGGTTCTGCCGGTAAGGTCAGTTACATAGCTGCCAAATACTACTATCTTTTTGTTTTCCATTGCTTTTCTCCTTTTGCTGACACGCTGCAGCTATCACAATTATATCTGAATATCGAACATTTCGTAAAGGTCAAGTCTGTCAATGTGCAGAACAAGCTTGCCGTCTGAATACTCAAAGCCCATTTCCCTGCCGTCTGATACGCGGGTGATCTTTGCAGGCTTTTCCGTCCTTATGCAGATATTGAAGTCAAATACCGGCAGAACCTCATCTGCGTACTGCAGGTTGATTGCAGACAGATATTTGCCCTCTTCATCCTCCCACAGCTGATACTCAACCACATACGGCGTATCGTCTGAAGCGAAGCGCATCTCAGGCACATACTTCTTTACAAATGATGTGAATACCTTTCTTGGCTGTGTCAGGCTTGTGTTCTCAAAGGGTGCACATACCCATATTATCTTGCCCTTGCCGACCTCTGCTTCCATCATTGCAGGGTAGTCTGTTGCGATTCCGGGTGGGTCTGAGTGCATGGATGCACTCTCATTGCGCGGGTCATTCGGATCCGCTTCCACCTGAAGCTCGAGGTCTGCACACACCAGGAATGAGCTTGCCTGCAGTGAATACGGCAGCGTCAGCTTTGCAAGCACCTTGCCGTTCGTTGCTCCTTCAAGAATATACGCACTGTCGTACACTGTCAAAGGATATTTTCTGCTGTACTCACCAAACAGCGGTGCCACCTCATCCTCGGGGGCAATATAAGTGATTGTTTCGTCGGTACGTCCCGTTATCTTTCCGCCGAAAATCTCCTCAACCAGAGGCTGTGCGCTGTGACCGCTGATATACGCTATGCCGCCGTCTTCGACATAAGCCTTCAGCGCAGACATATTTTCCTTGCTCATATTGGGCGCATCGCTCACGATAAGCATTTTTGCTTTGCCCCACTGCTCAGGGTGGAAGCTGGTATACACGCTGTAGGGTATATGCGCTCTCTGCAGCGTTTCGCTGACATTGATGCTGCTGTCAAGATGCGGTATTGCCCTGCTAATGTTCTTGCTCTCAGAGATGTCCATAGGCGGCATCTCCTCGTCGTACTTGCCGTGCAGATTGAAGTATATGCCTATATCCGTGCAGGGCTTGCCCTTTGAGAAATACTTTTCAAACTTTGCCGCATCATCATATACATTCTTAAGGCGGCTGTACACCAGCGGTTCATATGTGCCGGTCATATCCACTGCGTCAACAAATATGTTGCTGCCGTGATTGATAAATGACAGCATTGCATGGAGCTTCATCATTACCTCGGATTTAATGGTGGTATGCTCGTCAAGAGACGGCTCGCACCTTGAGGTAGTATAGTTGAACGGCAGATTGGGCGTCATATTGTAGTACATTTTGCAGGCAAAGGTCTGCTGAGAAAAACCGCCATACAAATCGCCGGAAACTGCATCGCTTGCAATCGTGGCATTCTCGGTTACGCCCATCATCCAGCTTCCCGGCATGGTGGAGTTCTGCATTTCGACAACTGCGCCGGGATTGACCATCTTGACGGAATCGTAGATGTACTGCATATAGTCCTGCAGCCACTCCTCGCGCTTGCGCTGGAAAAGCTTCCAACGTTCGTCCTTCCAATTGACAATTCTCGGCATTTCTCCGCCGACTTCCTTTTCCCATCTTGCTCTGCAATTGTCGCAGTAGCATACTGTGGGCCAGAAGGTCATATCCGCAAAGAACGCCTCATAGGGACCTACATATTCAGTGAAATCTGCAATCTGGTCTCTGCAGAACTTTTTGTAGCCCTCGCTGTTCGGGCAGCAAAGGCCGAATCTTCTGCCCTTGTCGCGCGAATAGTGGCCGTCTATGTCCTTAATTCTCCACTCGGGATGGTGGTCATATGCCCAGTTGTTATAAATCATGCTGAAGTATACATCAACATCCATTCCGCCCTTGTGCATTTCATCGTACAGCCTTTTGAATGCATCTTCATTTCCGATGAGACCCGGGTGCATTTCGCCGACCTTTGTAGGCCAGTAGGAATAGCCGTAATGGGACTGAATGTACATCATTCCCGCCTCAGCACCTGTTGAAATAATGTCCTTAGCAAGAGCCTCCGGGTCAAACTGCTTAAGGAATTCGTCTCTCGTTACATTTACATGCATATCAAGAGAGTATTTCTTATATTTATCAGAATATCTGAATGCCATGATCGCGCTCCTTTATTTTATATCTGAATATCGAACATTTCGTAAGCACATACTTCTTTACAAATGATGGTGTGTCGTGACTTCATTCTACCAAAGCCTGTAAGCTATGTATTTTTATGCTCTTTTCAATTTGCGCAAGTTTTTGAAAGAGCCTAATTGAACTCAATTAGGCTCTTTTCATTAATTCTTTTCTTCTTGCTTTTCTTTCAAAGAATCCGCTGATGCGCTTGTTGTTCAGCGCAATACCCATTACGATTATGAGCATAACACCCAGCACAACATCCTGCATCTTGCTCGGGACACCCAGAGCAATCAATGCATTGAACATCATGGAAAGGGTGAACTGGCTTATGAATACACCAAGCGTCAGATTGCACCATTCCTGAATTGCAAATGCAATCAGCACGCCCATAAGAGGCTGGAATATCATTGAGATACTCCTCAGGGAAGAAACCGTGGTAATGCTGTTTGCATAAGAAATCTGCAGGATTGCGGTAATGCCGATAAAGATACCGGCAAGCACAAAGGTCATATACTTGGTATTCATTGCATTGACGCCAAGTGCGTTGGCGAGAAGCTCCTCATTACCTACCGCGCGAATGTGGCAGGCAATGCAGGTTTTGTTGTATATGTAATAGAACAAGAGTGCGCTTGCTCCCAATATAATCAAACTATAGGGGAATTTGCCGATAACGCCGACATCAGCGGGAATTGTCTTGCTGACGCCGAGACCGATTTTCTGTGCAAGTATCTCGTAGATGAGCAGCAGGCCCAGAGATACAATGAGACAGGGAATCTTCAGCAGCTTGTACACAGTGCCGTTAATTACACCCAGCACAACGCCAACGGCTATGCAGCCGATGATGAGGCCGGGAATTCCCATTGTGTTTCCGAGAGAACCTCCTATCATTGCAGCAATGATCATAGCAGATGCGCAGCTGAGATCGAACATACCAATTGCGTTGGTAAAGCACATTGCATATCCCAGAGTTGTAGGGATAATGGCTTGAGACAGAACAATCTTCAGAGAATGGAAGCCGTAATTATCTATGCAGGCAGTCAGAATTAAAAAGATGACCACCGGTACGGCAAGTACGATAAATATATTGTTCTTTTTTTCCTTCATAACAGTAAACCTTTAACAACGATTATTGTCAGTAATAATGCAGCTGCTGCATTACTTTTCATAAGGGGAAAACGTGCGTCATTCATAACACATATAAATCAAAAACGCAGAGATGGGTGACGGTTTTTTCAGTGCCGGGGGGAGAATAAACCTCCCCCCGGAATTTGTGTGGTGTTAAGTTCAGGCTAATTGAACGCAATTACTTTGCAAAGGGAACATATTCAACGCCGTTGGGTCCCTTTACGGGTGCTGCGAGGTCTGCATGTGCAGCATAAATGTCGGCGAGGTTGAATGCATTACCCCAAGCGATGATGTCTTCACCGGTTACATCGGGATTGTAGGTGATGAACAGGTTCTGCAGCTCTTCAAAGGTGTAAGTAGGAAGTGCTCCTTCGCAGAACTTGCTGTAATCCTTGAACTCTTCAGCGGAGCCGACTGCACCGAAGGAGATGGGAACATCCCATGCCTGTCCACCGAGGCGGCCGCCATTGAGGATTGCGTTCATCTCGAGCATACCGCAGGCAATCTGAACGGGGATGTAAATACCGCCCTGTGCGCAAATGATTCTATCCTTCTCGAAGCAGGTGTCGAGTCCGGTCAGGAAGTCAATAACGCTGATCTTGATGTGGTTGTCGGGGTCGTACTGCTCAAGCGCGGAGAGCGTGCCGTCGAGGATGTTCATGCCCATGGAGCAAGCGATGTAAACACCGTCGAGGTCGGGATTTGCAACGATGAAGCTTTCAACTGCCTGTGCTGCGTCAGCTGCCTGCTGGAGGTCTCTTGCCTCAGCAACAACTTGCATGCCGTACTCGTCAAGCGCCTTCTGCATGCCCTTTTCACGAAGTGCTGCGCAGGAGCTGCTCTTGTCCAAAGAGATGAGGCCGATCTTCTTCATGCCTGCTTCGCCCATTGCCTTAACTGCTGCATAGCCTGCGTTCAGGTCGGACTGAACTGCGGTGCCGCAGAAGTAGGGAGATGCGTATACAACATCACGTACCTCGGGGTCGAGGATGTCGCGCCATGCAACTGCCCAGTAAACCTTGTTCTCTTCGCAAAGCTTTGCAACCTTGATGAGCATAGTGTCGTTGCAGGGGCAGATGGTGATCATATTGCAGCCTGCAGAGATAAGTTTCTCAACGCTGGAAATCATATGATCGGGGTCGGTCAGGTCGTCAGCTTCTGCAACTGCGGTGCCGCCGTTGGGGAAGTTGCCGCACAGGTAAACCATGTTCTCAAGGTAGGAATACTGTGCAGGGTTTGCGGTGTTTTCCATGGGGATGCCGAGCTTGAACTCGGGAAGTTTTGCTGCGGGATCTTTCCCCTCAGCGCCTTGCTGGCCGCATGCACAAAGTGCAAACACCATAACTGCCGCCAGCAAGAGGGCGATGACTTTCTTCATATTTTTTTCTCCTTTTTCTTTCTTTTCATTACTCTGCCAGTAATGAGAATTACAAAATTCACTTGATTACCTCTACGCTCTTTCTTTCAAATGTAAGCGCAATTACAATAAGGAATATAAAGCCCTTGATAAGCTGCTGAGTCAGTGTCTCAACGCCCCACAGGGTCATACCATTTGCAAGTGCCGCCATCGTGATGCTGCCGATTACCGCACTTCTGAACTTAACGGACGAGCCGCCTGTGATCAGCACGCCGCCGAGCATCAGCGCCTGCAGCGCATTGAATTCCAAATTGCTTGCCGTGCCGATATTGGCAGCACCGGAGCGGATGAGGAAGAAGAATGCAACAAGACCGGAGGCCAAACCTGTGAACACATAGCTTCCGTACTGAACGAGCTTTACTCTTACGCCGGACTGTCTGCAGACTTCCAGCCTTGAGCCTATTGCGCGGCAATGCTTGCCGAACATGGTGTACTTAAACAGTATGAAGCTAATAATACCGAATACCAGCGCAACTGTGATTTTAAGCTGCTGAGAATCGAGCATCATCATCTTGATGGGTATGGACTGAACACCCGACTGGAGCAGCAATTCAACAAAGCCCTTCAGGATGAAGGACATTGCTATTGTAGCAATAAACGAGTCAATTCTAAACTCCGTAACAATCAAGCCGTTCAGCAGGCCGCACAGCAGTCCGACCAGCAGCGCAACCGGCAGGACCAAATTGCCGCTTATAGATGATGCGTGTGCCGCAAGTGCCGCCGCAAGTGCCACAACGCCGCCCAGGGACATATCGTTTTTGCCCTGCGCCATAACAAAAATCAATGCGTATGTAACAATCAGAAGGCTGAAAGCCTCGTTGAACAGCGTGTTGAAGTTTGTCTTTGTAAATACTTTTCCGCCGCTGACCGCATTGAAGAATACCAACACCAATATGAGGCCTAATACGGGAATAATGTCAGACAGGTGCGCCTTGATCCAGCTTTTTGCCCCGCCGTTTTCATGCTTTTTTATATCCGTTTTCATTAGAAAGCACCTATCACCTATATCATGTAATTAATAATATCTCTGTCGGACAGCTCTTTGCTTCTCTGAAACTCTTTTGTGATTTTGCCGTCCTTCATGATAAGCAGTCTGTCGCTCATACCTATCAGCTCAGGCAGCTCCTCGGAAATCAGGATTATGGTCCTGCCGTCTGCTTTCATTTTTTCCATGATGCGGTAAATCTCCGCTTTAACGCCGATGTCTATGCCTCTGGTGGGACAGTCCATTATCAGAACGGAGGCATCGAAGCCCACCCATTTCGCAATAACGACCTTCTGCTTATTGCCGCCGGACAGATGCATACAAAGCTGTTCCATTCCGCTGGTTTTGATTTCGAGCGTATTTATGTAGGAATTCGTAAACTCCTTCTCTCTCTTATCCGTGATGAATATGCCCTTCTGCAGCTTACTCAGGGACGGAAGGCAGATGTTATCACGAATGCTTGCTGCTGTGAGAATTGCTTCTTTGTCGCGGTCCTTGGAAATATAGCCGATGCCCAGCTTCATTGCATCAGTCGGATTTTTGAACTCAACGCCGCCCTGATACCTGGTAACGCCTATCGTACGCGGTTCAAGACCGAATATCAGCTTGCCCAACTCGTGCATACCGCACTCGTTCAGGCCGCCTATGCCGAGTATCTCGCCCTTATACGCATCGAACGAGACATCGGTAACGATTCCCTGCGTAATATGCTCAACCGAGAGGACAACCTCGTCCTCGTGGCTCGGCTTGAAATCCTCGCGATAGTAGGCTCCGACCATTTCTCTGCCAACCATCAGCTGCTTGATCAGATCGGCATTGAATTTCTCCTTCGGCACCTCGTCAATGTAAATGCCGTCTCTGAAAACCGTCAGATAGTCGCATTTTTCCATAAGCTCATCTATGTCATGTGAGATGAAGATTACGGACTTGCCTTCTGACTTCATCTTTTCCATCAAGCCGTAGAGAATATCGCGGCCGTTCTTGGAAAGTGCGCTGGTCGTCTCATCTATTATCAGAACCTTTGGGTCTGAATACATTGCTCTTGCTATCTCTACAAGCTTTCTGTCCTCAAAGGAAAGTCTGCCGCAGGTCATTCTGGCGTCAATGTGCTGCATCTGAAGCTCATCGAGAATCTTCTGTGCGGCATTCGCCATTTTTTTCGTATCCAGCCTTATGCCGTTATGAAACTGCTTTTCTTTTCCGATGAATATGTTTTCCGCAACGGTTGTGCTCGCAAAGGTCCCCTGCTCCTGAACAATCATGCAAACGCCCTTAGCTGCTGCGTCAATCATATTCTTAGGGCAATACGGCTCACCCTCCAGGAAGAGCTCACCTGAATCATAGGGATAAATGCCCGAAACGATTGAACACATCGTGCTCTTTCCTGAGCCGTTCTCACCCATCAGGCCGTGGATTTCGCCGGGCCTCAGGCAAAAGTGAACATCATTCAATGCCACAGTAGGCGGGAAAGTCTTAATTATGTTTTTAGCTTCAAGAAGAAAACGGTTACTCATCAGTTATCACCATCAACAAATTATTCGTTGAGAAGCTTTATGCCCGAGCTTGTGCCGAGTCTGTCTGCACCGGCCTCAAGGAATGCAAAAAGGTCTGCCTTGGTCTTCATACCGCCTGCCGCCTTTACTTTTACATAAGGTGCAACATTGGCCTTCAAAAGCTTTACATCCTCCAGCGTTGCGCCACCGGTGCCAAATCCGGTTGAGGTCTTAATATAGTCGGCCTTTGCATCCGAAACGCACTTGCAAAGTGCGATTTTTTCCTCGTCAGTCAGATAGCAGGTCTCAATTATAACCTTCAGAATCTTGTCCCTGCACGCCGCTTTGACGGCCTTGATCTCTTCGGTAACAGCATCAAACTTATGCTCCTTTGCCCAGCCGATGTTGATTACCATATCGATTTCATTTGCGCCGTCTTCAATTGCCTGCTTTGCCTCTGCAACCTTGATTGGAGTGGTGGAATATCCGAGGGGAAAGCCAATTACGGTGCATATATTGACATCCTTATATTTGTTGTGAATGTAATTTACAAAGCTTGTCGGAATGCATATAGATGCAGTGCCGTATTTCAGCGCCTCCTCTGCAATGGCTTCAATCTGCTCTGTTGTGCTAAACGCCTTGAGGAGCGTATGGTCAATGTGTCCGTATACTTCTTCTTTCTTCAATGTTATATATCCTTTCAGCTTTTGTGAAAAAATTTATTTATCACAAGTTTTGTTCATCATATAACATATGCTAACATAAAGAAAAATTTGCGTCAATATTTCAAAACTTTTTTGTGAATAGTTCATAATATCCATCTCTTTGTTTGTATAAAACCAACATTTTTTTAACATCCGCTCTTTTTAGCTGTTAATCGGCAGCGATTGTTAACACATTTTGTTGACATGTTAACATTTTGCTTTGCTGTATAACAAAAGTCATTTATCTGATTGCCAATACGCACATTTTCTCAGAATAATGCGAAATTCGGCGCATTTCAGATGAAATATCCGGCTTATAATCGTATTACCGCGCCTCTGTATCCCAGCAAATCTGCAAATTTTGTTAAAACCAAGGTGCATTTCCCCTTTGTTGCTATTGAATTTTCTCTGTCGCTGTGATAAATTTGTTATAAATTAAAAATATTACGAGCATTTTGTTAAATACCGTTCAGAAAAGGAGAAGGCTTATATGAAGAACAAGCCCGAGCGTATCAGCTGTATTCTCTCCATCCTGGCAAACAGAGTAGGTGAATCCATAAGCGCGCTTGCCTCGGAAATCGGAGTCTCGGATATGACCATACGCCGAGACTTGCACGAGCTGTCCGCGCAGGGATATACCACCGTTATCAATGGCGTTGCAATTCTGAATGATAACCAGGATGGCTCGAAGATAAAGAAGGACTATTTCATTCACGACGAGAGACAGAGCATGTCCGGCAGCAAGGAGGCAATCGGTCTGGAGGCCTGCAAGCTCATTGAGCCGAATGATATCGTTCTGATAGATACGGGTTCCACCACAGAGTGTATGCTCAAGCACTTAAATCTGGACTTTCCCATCACGGTAGTGGGCTACACTCTGAACACTATGGTTGCCTGCCAGAACAGAAGCAACATCTCTCTCATTTGCGGCGGCGGATTTTACCACAGGAACACCGAGCTTTTCGATTCTCCCGAAGGAGTCGCGCTTATATCCAGACTGAATATCAACAAGTGCTTTATGGCAGCAGCTGGAGTAACTTCAAAAGGAAACCTTTCATGCATCGAGCCGTATGAATTTATGTACAAAAAGGCGGCTATCAACTCATCATCCACAAGAATTCTACTGGTCGACTCATCGAAGTTCGGCAAAATGCGTCCCTGCATGTTCTCAAATCTTTCAGATTTCGACATAGTAATTACAGACGGCGATATAGGCGGAAACTGGATTCGCCTCTTTGAGCAAAGCAATCTGAAGTACATAATCGTCTGATGCGTGCTATTATCTGTTTTGCGCATCCTTAGCACCGCTTCATCTATTACAACAAGAATTCAACAGGCTCAGAGTCGGAATTTCGACTCTGAGCCTGCTATATCTTTGACCCGCAGGTGTTGGGTGTTCAAATTCTCTCGGGGGGTATTTGCGCCTGTCCGGTCTTGCTCTCGGTCTTGGCGGTGTCTGTCCCGGCATGAAGCTCGTCCGGTAATGTCATAAGCCCCTATCCACTCAAAGCCTTTCTCGTCTCCCAGAGAAAAGGCAAGGGACTGTCCGGGAGGCACAAGGGAGCTTTTCTCATGGATAAGCACCCTCATTGTCGGACTGTCTTTCAGCTTGCCAATAAACAGCAGACTGCGGATTGCCGCCGCCTGTTCGACAGCAACATCACCGTCAAGGGCATGAACCCCGCATTCGTCGGTCCGTACCTGTTCGAGGCCGTCGAGGAGAACCACATGTACAAGGTGCCGCATATGCACACCCACGAGCAGATCCGCGCACGCCACAGACGCATCGAGTCCGACCTCGAGCGCGAGGAGAAGCTGCACGAGAAATACGCCCCGCTGCAGAAATACTGATCCGATTCCTTTCTTTTCGCAGCACCCCAAAAGCCCCGCCGGTTTTCCGGCGGGGCTTTCGCGATTTCTGTCCTGTTTCTATCCCTGCTCACAGCTCCTGCAGCATGAGGGAAAACGCCTCCCGGAACGTGAGCCGGCTGCGCACGGTGAGCTGCACATCCGGCGCGCCGTCCACCGTGACGGCGCAGAGCGTCTGCGGCGGCAGATTCGTAAAGATGCACGACCGGTGCCTTGCGTCGAGCGTTGCGACCATGGTATTTTCGCGCGTCTCGCGCACCTGCCAGAGCCGCACCGTCACGGGCGCATCCGGCAGCGCATCCGCCGAGACGACGAGCCGCGCCGTTCCGGTCGCAAACACATGCTCGCCGACCTCCTCCGCCGTGCCGCTGACCTCACGCGCGACAAGATCGGTCGCACCGGCCGGGAGCGCGGCGGACACAGCGCCGCCCGGCTGGCCGAGGATCACGAAGGTCTTGCCGATGAACACAAGAAGCACGGCCAGCAGCACGCCCAGCACCGCGCAGAGCGCGCGCAGGCAGCGCTTGCGGCGGCGCATTTTTCGCGCCAGAGCGCGTGCGATCCCGTCCGTACCGGGATCCTCCGCCGCGGGCGCAGCGGGCGTCAGGTCGCGCCGCAGCTGCGCATATTGCGCCCGGCAGGCCGGGCAGGCGTCCATGTGCGCCTCGAGCGCCGCACGGCTGTCGGCGCTGCAGCAGCCGTCCAGATAGAGCGGCAGCAGATCCGCCGCCATGCCGCAGGTAATCGGGTTCATGTCGATCCCTCCATTCGTTCGATGATTTTGTTTTTGGCGCGAAAGTACGTGACCTTCGCCCACGATTCGGACTTGCCGAAGATGTCCGCAATGTCGCGGAAGCTCAGCTCGCCGAGCGTGCGCAGCAAAAACACTTCCTTATACTGCGCGCCCAGCTCGTGCACGTAGCGGTAGATCTGCCGCGCCTGCTCGCGGTCAAGAAAGCGCTCGACGAAGTCAGTCTCCGCCGGCAGGGGCTCAAGCGCGTCCGCGCCGACCGTGCGCGCGCTGCGCCGGAGTCCTTGAGGTATGCGTTCTTCGCAATGGCGCACAGCCACGTCTCAAGCTTGCTGTCGCCGCGAAACGAATCAAAATGGGTGTAGGCGCGGTAAAAGGTCTCCGCCGTGAGCTCTTCGGCGACGGCCGCATCTCCGCACAGGGAGCGCAGGTAACGGAACACGAACGGACTGTAGGTTGTAAATATGACGTCGAACGTGTCCATCCCTGCCCCTCCCATCTTGATGCTTTGTCTATAAGAGTCCACTGTGTGCAAAAGGTTACAGCGGATCTGCATTTTTCTTCTGCCGTGTCTGAAATCCCACGGCAGGGCCATTGTATCACAGCGGCGCGGAAAACGGGGCAGATATAGCAAAAGACCGCAGTCAAATGACTGCGGTCTCCTGTGTTGGCATTGACCTATCTTCCCGGTCCGTCTCCAGACAAG
>UMHL01070762.1_pt1 | contig 13151 bp, 16 predicted proteins | sample 1965551 | NCBI WGS metagenome assembly UMHL01 (sample SAMEA4836100, study PRJEB28245) | human gut metagenome | biome: gut microbiome; material: fecal sample | place: Denmark | collected 2008 | reverse complement strand
AACCAAAGATGTTTTTTCCGCAGTCTGGACATCTGATCAGGCCAGTCAGTGGATAAACGGTCGTACTGTCACTTCGGGTTTTTCGATGGGCAACATTCTTTTTCAGCCGCTCTGCTGCTTTTGCAAAAGTCTCCTTGCTGACAATCGGTTCATGCACGCCATCCACAAGGATAATCTTGCTTTCATCGTCTTGCTTCACGACCTTCGTTTCGTTGTTCTTTCCCTCAACCTTTACCGTATGGCGGCGACCGTAGGAAATCATGCCTGCATAAACCGGATTACTGAGAATGATACGAACGGTTCTGTCTGTAAAGCCAGAGATTTTTACATTTCCGCGCTGCTCACGCTGGATGTTTTCATCATTAAGTTTCTTTGCAATGTAGCTGATGCTCTGCCCTTCCTCTGTGTAGAGCCGGAAAATTTCCTTGACCGTTTCCGCTTCTTTCTGATATATCATTAGTTTTTTATCCTTCAAAGAATATCCAAACGGGGCCTGCGCTCCGTTCCAGAGACCGTTTCTGGCTTTTTGCTGTCTACCGGCAAGCGTCTGTTCATGAATGTTTTCAAGCTCGACTTCCGCGACAGCTCCCATAATATTTGCAATCATCTTGCCGGTAACGGTTGAAGTGTCGATCCCGTCCTTGATCCCCAAAAGACCAATTCCATAGCTTGAAAGCTCCTGAAGGTACTTTGCGGTGTCACTGGTATTTCTGGCAAAACGGGAAAGCTTAAAAACAAGAACATAACGAATGTTGTCCTTCTTGCTCCGAATATCCTCCATCATCTGCGTAAAGGCAGGACGATGCTCGGCATTCTTTCCGGATTTCCCTTCATCCGTATATTTCCCGACAATATTGATCTTGCGCGCTTCCGCAAAAGCTCTAATTTCTGCTTCCTGTGCCTCAAGAGAAAAACCGTCCACCTGTATCAAAGTTGAAACACGTGTATATATGTATGCATTTTCCATGGACGGTACCTCCTTCATTCTGTTTTGTCAGTAATAAACATCTACTTCAAACAGTATAAACGATGACAAAAAACTTTTCAATAGCCGCAGTAAAAAAAGAAGAGGGCTGGATGCCCCTTCTTGCATCCAGCCCTCTTGGTCTTCTTCTGTTTCCATAGATTTATACTTCATCAGCAGTTCGGCGATCATCGTAGAACAACGAATGAAGTTTACGTCTCTCATCAATTCATTGTTCATAAGCTATCCTCAACGTTCGTTTTGCAATCCTGTTGTTTTTCTCCTATAAGCAGCTACAATTTCCGGTGGTATGTTGTCTATCAGAGCATGAAGCTCACAAAGCTCCTGCTCCGTTTTTCCGTATTTCAGTCTGTCCGCAATCTTTTCCTTGCTGGCATCTTTTGCTGTTTGTAATTCCGCTTCCAGTGCGCTGTTCTCATCAGAAAGCGCTTTGTACGCCTTATCATACTTTCTGAGCTTCGTCCGCAGAGCTTCTGTTGCCGGAACATATTTGTCCAACAATGCCTCCAGTTCTTCCATTTTCGATTTTTTATTAAGAAGATTGGTATCTGTCATCAGTTTCAGTATCTGCTCCTTCATCCGGTTCAGATGGACAGCCTCCTTGAACAGCCGCGGCGGGATATGGTCGCGTCCGGTTTCACCGGCACTCTCGCCGCGCTCCAGATCGGGGTATTTTTTGACCATGTGCTCCCAGAACCTGTCCTGCCACTGCGTCAGCTTCTTCTTGTTGCCGACGATTTCCTTGGCGCTGAGCCGCCCGTCCGCTGTCAGCGGGACAAAAGAAAGGTGCATATGGGGCGTTTTCTCGTCCATATGCACCACGGCGGATATAATGGTTTTGGGATCCTGGTGTTCCCGGATAAAATCCAGCGCCTCCTGAAAATAGGCCTTGATTTCGCCCTTTTTCTTGCCCTTAAAGAACTCCGGGCTGGCAGTCACCAGCGCCTCCACCACGCGCACGCTGTCCGACCGCGTGCGGCAGCCAACCTCCGCGATCTGCTTTTCCGCCTCGGCGCGGTATTTGCGCTGCGGCGTCACCAGATGGAAATTTAGGTGGCTGCGCGCCGTGTCCACGTCGGGGTTGCTGGCGTACTTCTCCTTGGTACGCTCGTTGTGGGACTCGATGTGGCCGATTTCCGGCCCCTTGTACTTGGCAAAGCGGAGAATGGCGTACTGTGCTTTCATCGGCGCTCCCCTCGCTTCACCCACACGATGTCGCAGTCCAGCACGTCGGCCAGCTCCATAACCTCCTTATAGCGGATGCTCTCCCGCTGCAATTTTGCGGACAGATTGGAAACGCTGTCCGACCAGCCATATTCATCATGCAACAGATCAACAACCTCCTGCATCGTAAAACCGGCACGAATGATCTGCGCCTTGATTTCATTGCGTACACTCATATTCAAATTCCCTCCATAATTAGATAATAAAAAAGCGAAGCCAGTACGCCATTCGGCGCATTCGCTTCGCTGCATCGTTAAAAAAGCCTTACTCTCAAATCCGCTCAAAATCGCCGTTATGATGTCCTGTCCACAGGTGACACCTATCGACTTTTCTGTTCCGTGTGCCTTTACTCTAAACCGTATGATTTCCCATGTTTCCGCGCATCTGCTTTGCTGTTCCGAGAAGCGCGATTCCGTGAAACCATTTCTGCCATCAGTCAAATAATTTGCGAATTTCACATGGCTTGATTTCTCACCCCAAAATATAGCAGTAAACCCAGCAGTTTTTTCATATAGCGGTGTTTGAGGAGAAACGCTGCGTACATACGTACACGGCGCAGTCGCAGAAAATTCATCGCCAGTCCTCCGGTACGTACGTATGCTCTGAAATGTCGGAAAACCCATTTAGATTAGGTCTGGCAATCGCTCAATACCGAAGAAGCCCCATACACGCCGTCCGGCAGCGTTGGTGATCTTGTTGCAGTATTCAAGATTGTATTTGCTTTGGTTCGCAATCACACTCTCACTGAAGCTGCGGCGCTTTAGCGGTATCAGATTGTTTTCCTCGCACCACATCCTATAAATCTCATACAAATCCTTGGAGCTGATGGTACAGTCTGCTTTCAGCCGGATATAGCCCTCGGATTCCAGAAAATCAAAGACATTGTTATTATCTCGCTTCACTGCCTCCCGGTTATCCCGTGTGCGCTGGCTTTCCGTGAATTTGAAGTTGTTAGCGGCAAGCCGCTGCAAGCCCTCAAACGCCCACAGGAAGATGCCCTCGACCTCTGCTTTCATCTTTTCGGCAAGGTCAGGATCATCTACCCGTCCCGCAGACTTTTCCTTGGTGGTCAGAACAAGCTGTCGGCGGTAAAATCCGTCGCTTCGGTCATAGAGTGCTTGCAGATCGCCGTTGGAGAACGCCAGCAGGCGGGCAAACATCCAGCCTTGATAGCTCTGCTTGCCCTTGCGTTCCAGATCAATCTTACCTTGGGCGGTCACGATGGACTTGACATAGTTGGTCTGTCGCAGTGCTTCCATCCGCATATCATCATCCACGCACAGCAGAATGTGTTCCAGGTCCGCACGGGCAAAGCGGTTTTCAGAAATTTTGCCGATGCTGCCATCCTTCATGTTGCTGCCAAAAAGCGCACCCAGCACGGCACCGATCTGCGATTTCCCTTCGCCGCCGTTTCCTTTAATCACCATCATGCGCTGCCCCTTATTGCTGGGAATCAGGCTATAACCGATGAACTCCTGCAAGGTGGGAATATCCTCCGTGTAAAGAAGTCCATCCAGAAAGGAAAGCCACCGAACGGGAGCCGGTGCGTCAGGGCGGTATGCCACCGGCAGTCTGCTCCGTACAATGGTCGGTCTGCCCTCGGTGAAACTGCCGTCCAGCTTCAAAGTGCCGTTTGCCAGATGGACTCTATCTGCTTCCGGTGAAATAAATAACCGCCCATCGTAGACTCCTCAAACGGCAGTCACGGGCGGTAATGGAAATATGCCCTGCCGTGAAAGGCCGTTTTTTTTATTGGCCTCCCGTCAGGGCTTTTATGTATATTTTATCTTTCAAAAGTGCATGATAAACACATATCAATACGCGTGATTGGGTGATGGTAACTTCCTCTTACGCACGATAGAATGTAATAGAGGTGAGCAATCATGCCGGAAGATGTATTTGTATATTTGGGACAGTGCCTCAGAGATGCAAGAGAAGAATGTGGACTGACCCAACAGGAGCTTGCGGATCAAACCGGCAGAGGGCTTCGTCATCTCCAGGACATTGAAAAGGGCAAGAAAAATCCGTCTTACGATGTACTGGCATCCTTTATCAAGCGATTAGGCATTTCTGCTAATGAGCTGTTTTATCCTGACGCTTCGGAACAGGAAAAGCAAGTACAGCATTTCATGGGAAAGTTTCTGGCCTGTACCGAGGATGAGCGGCAGATTATCTTGAAAACACTGGATTGTATGGCGGAGCAGTTTATCAGCCGACGTTACAAATCCTCCGATCCACAAAATTATGAATAAAACCAGCAGGGCAAAATGCAATTTGTTTCTGCTGGTTTTATTTTGCCTCCGGCAGTAGACGTAAATTTTCCTAGCCCAATCAATCGCCACTATTTTGTTTCCGGTATTCAGCCGGTGCAATCTTCATGACATCTCGAAATGCTGTTGCAAATTTACTCTGATTCTCATATCCAACCTGGCTGGCAATTTCTGCTATGGTTGCCTGCGTCTGACGAAGCAGAGCAGCGGCCTGTTTCATGCGGTACACTTTCATATAGGTTCCAATGGGCTGTCCATAAACTCCCTTGAACGTATCCTTTAAGGTTGCCGTATTGATAAGATACTCTTTGGAAAGTTCCTCAATCGTTGGCCGTTCCTGCAAGTTGGAGATAAGCCGCTTGTGAATGTCCCGTACAATCTCCACCTGGGGAGAAGTATATAACTCTCGCTGCTTTTCTTTATTTACATCCACCATACACAAGAATAAGAGAAGCTCCTGCACCTTCAGCATGAAGTATGGCTTTTGCAGGCGATCCGGTACGGAATACAGTTCAGAAAAGATATGCTCAATCTCATCCTTGGCCCGCATGACAAAGCATGAGCCATCGGCACAAAATTTGTTTTTGAAATCTGCAATACCAATACCGCTCTCGGCGAGGATTCCAGGCGGATTTTGAGAAACCAGCTCCAGATCAAGCACTACTGAGATTCCGCGATAATGTCTCAAAGGAAAGGCCATTTCAGAAGCACAGTTATCCATTGTATGAATGGAAAGATCCCCTTCTCCGAGGTACAGGCAGGAACCGCTTTGCAATACGCTCCCTTCACGCCCTTCCCGGCAATGATTGATCTCTAGCACATTCTTATCAATGGTTCCGTCCCAATAACAACTCGTTGCTTCAAAATCATTGTAAATAAGCTGGATACCGGGATAAACCTGATAGACTGTCATAAGCCCCAGGCCATCCTCACAGTCCATTTTATAGACGGTGCAATATCCGTCATTATCTTTTGGAATAATCGCAGATAACCCCGTAGCATTCAATTACAGCGTTTCGTAGGAAACCAGCTGGCTCATCGGGATGCGCTGCTTATTGAAGCGATTGGGGTCGCCGGTTCCTTCATCGGAATAGCCGACAACCAGAATGTTGACCGGCTCCAGGTTGGCCGGGAGGTCAAATTCCTTGCGCAGAACATCGGGCTTGAAGTAGCATACCCACACCGTTCCAAGGCCCAGCTCTGTGGCCTGGAGCATCATGTGGTCGGTCAGGATGGAGGCGTCAATGTCACCGGTCTGCTTCTGATCGAAAGGCCGTACCCACGCCTTATCGTGATCGGCGCAAACAATAATAGCCAGGGGCGCACCGTAGATATTGGCCGCTTTACTGATCTTCGCAAGACCTTCCTCGCTCTGAACGGCAATCAGGCGAATCGGCTGAAGGTTGGCAGCGGTCGGGGCCACATGAGCAGCCTCCAGAATCTGCTCCAGCTTCTCAGGTTCTACCTTCGTTTCCTTGTAATCGCGTACCGACATACGCTGCTTTGCAATCGTGATAAAATCCATAATATATAGTCCTTTCAGTATTTTTATTTTGAGCATATCAAATCAACCATTGACCTAATTGTAGCACTAGAACACAAAACCGCAAGAATGCACTTTTTCGGAAGATACTTCCCAAAAAGATAGCACCTTGCGGGAAAGGAGAGCCATTTTATGAAATGTGAAAAAAATCAATTCAACTGCCCAGTTGAGGCAACCCTGTCTTTGATCGGCGGCAAGTATAAGCCGTTGATCCTCTGGCATCTGATTGACCATCCATTACACTATATGGAGTTACAGCGGCTGATTTCAAACGCCACGCCGAAGATGCTTTCGCAGCAGCTTCACGATCTGGAAAACAACGGCATGATTCATCGTGAAGTGATTCCAGAAAAGCCGCCCAAGACGGTATATTCTCTTACCCCATTTGGACAGAGTATTGTTCCTATTCTGGATGCAATGTGCCAGTGGGGAAACAACTATCTGGACGGCCTGGATGTTCAGCCGCCATGCTGTCAAAGTCGCAAATAAAAGGCTGGGCATAGCTGACGAAAAACGGCTATGCCCAGCTTATATTTTCTGCTCTAAATTTGTGACTGCCGGACGTAATTGCACAGCGCGGCAAAGTCAACATGGGGATTCTTACTTAAAATCTGTTGCAGGCTTTCCCCGGCCTTTTGATGCAGCTTCGGCTTTTTCAGATCGTCCAAGCGGAAGAAGATATTGAGCCGCCTGCCGACAGTAAACAAAAGCCTTTCATCCGGTGGCAGGGTCAGAAAGCGGTCAATCGTAGAGAGCATTTCCTGTTTCTCTGTTCGCAGATTTCCCCTGACCTCCAGAAGCAGATTGACGATGTGTTCATTCACATAGTAACTGTCCATCTCATGTAGCTGCTGCAAGAATAACTTTTGCTCTATAACGATTTCTTCCTCCGATTGCAGAGTAAACGAGCCATCCCTGACAAACTCGCCCAGCTTGGACTCTAGCTTAATACCCGTGGCGTGGACACGGATAAAATCAGGCTGGATGATGTTCAACGCCTTTGCTGTTTGAGCAGCATTTTCTTCAGACAGCTCCTTGCCGCCGATCCCCAGCAATATGAACTCCGACAAGATCATGTCCGCATCTTTTGCCATGCAGCCGCTTCGTACAACGGTAGCGGAACCGTTCATTGCTAAAGCGGTTGCTATTGATTACCCGAAGCAGATAGTCGGTAAACTTTGGTGGCATGATGCTCTCAATACTTACCACAACTTTTCGCTCCGGGCTGTTATGAATTTGAGTAATCAGGGAAGAAAGCACCTGCGGAGATAAGATGATAAAATCCATTTCTCCCTTGATAATTAGCGTGTACTCTTTCATTTTAGGTCCCTTTTTCATACGGCCAGTGTAACCGACACTGGCCGTATGTTAGAATACATCAATCAGTTGCCCGCAGTCTTTCCACGATACTTTGCTTCTCCAAATTCTTAAAGCAGATATATGGAATAACGATTGCAAACGCAATCAAAATCGGCGTACAGATTCCCAGCGGCAATAGTGTAAAGTGGAATGTTGCCGTCCAGTCACCGGCTACCATCATACGGACACCAACAGCTACTGCCACAGTGCCTAATACATAAGCTGCCAACAAAGTGCTTCCCGCGTAATACAAGCCCTCGTCGATCAGCATACGCCGGAGCTGCCGTTTTGTCATGCCGATGCTCTGGATCATGGCAAATTCTTTCTGGCGGGAAACAATCGCTGTTACCATCGAATTGACGAAATTCAGAATACCCACAAAAGCAATGATAAGGCTGATTGCAAAGCCCATCACAGTGTTCGCCCGTGTCTGTTCCTGATAATGCTCAATCAAAGTGGATTTCGCAGTATAATTCAGGCTCTTGTCCACGTCTTGTTGATATTGGATCAGCATTTCTTCCGCCTGCGGCTGGTATTCCTCGACTACATCAAAGAACAGCTTCCGCAGAGTGTTATCCGGGTACATGGCCCGGAATGTATCGGCAGGAAGATAGAAAGAAAGGAAATCTTGTGTGCTGCTGTTTACGCCCTCGGTAATGGTGGGAATATCCGCCACAATCGCCATAACCTCGTATTGCTGGCCGTTCAACTCTACCGTATCACCAACAGAATAAGTCGGCTGTGTTTCTTTCCCACTGTCCTCTGCACCGGTAGCCGCTTCCATCACTACATAGCCCCCGGACAAGAATTTCCCTTTGTCAAAGGTGCCATCCAACATCCTGCCGTCCTGTGCAAAGGTGTCCAGAATCAGGCCGTCAATGCCGTATAGAATGGAAGTACATTCGCCGCTGTCGATCATGTCGTGATAGGCTTCTGCCAGCCCTGCATCCGTTGCTTCAATATAGGTCAGCCGGTCATCAGCGTTATAGTAGGTCTGGATATTTTCAAGAGCAGACGCCCCGATTTTATGTGTAAATACCTGCGAATACAAACGCCCTGTTGCTTCCAGCCCGGAAAGTCCCTCAATGTTCTGTACCAGCTCCGGGGAAATGGTGGTGCCATAGGGATTATAGGTGCCAAAGGTGGAAGAAATCGAACTGTCCTCTACCTCAAAATCACTAATAACTGTCTGGCTCATGTACTTATCAATATCGAAGCTGGCATTTTTCGCATAGACACATGAAAGCAACACAAGCCCCAGCGTCAGGGAGCAGATTACCGTAATGGTACGCTTTTTGTTCCGGCCTAAGTTAGCCAGAGCCATCTTCGGGATGCTTGCGCCGCCGGTGCTTTTCTTTGTTTTCCGTTTGCTGTTCGTTCCGGTGTCGGTGTAGCGCAGAGCTTCCATTGGGGAAACCTTACCGGCGATTTTCGCAGGCTTCATGCAGGAGATCAGAACCGTCAAATAGGCAAACAGCGCAGAGCCGATGAAGATATAGGGATTGACCGCTGTTTTGGCTTCTCCCGTTGTCCCGGTTATCATTACCGGCACCAGCACAGCCCCCAGCAGATACCCGATCACAAGCCCGATAGGAATACCAATCAGCGACAGGCGGTTGGCCTGTCCGTAAATCATCTTCTTTAACTGTCTTTTGGTTGTCCCCAAAGTTTTCAGTCGGCCATAAAAGCGGATGTCACTGGCAACGGAGATCTGAAAGATGTTATAGATAATCAGATAACCGCTTGCAAATACCAGAACCATGCAAATTGCCATCGGCAGAACTTCACGGTTGATATTCTGGTTCATTGTGGAATCATAAGCGGCATTGGGAGAAAGGGACACATTGGAAAGGCCGGTGTCGGCTAAAATCTGTTCCGCCGCCCCTTCCAAATTGCTGTCGCTGTATAGGTCGATATGGAGCATCACCGTTCCTAATACCTGCCCGTTTGCCAACTGTTCCACTTGGTCGATACCTGCACACTGGCTTTGAACAAAGGCTTCGGAAACCCATGCCATACTTGCCATAGCAGCAGAATTTCCATTCCAATAGCCGGAGAGGGTGAATATACTGGTGGTGATTTCTTCACCGTTTAAGTCCTTACGCCATTGCAGGGTGATTTTCTGCCCCAATTCATAAGGCAGCCCCATTTTATCAAGGGTAATGGTGTCCAAAGCAATCTCGTTTTCCTGCACCGGCATGGTTCCCTCGGTGGGATAGGAAAAGCTGGAACGGGCATAGTTTTCGTCCGCATAGCGGATTTCTACCTGCCGCCCGGTCAACTCCTTGTTTTCAGCAATTCCAACCACAATGCTTTTGCCAAAGTCCCGGACAGCTTCATGGGTGGTGATCTTCTCCACATCCGCGTCCGTCATGATGCCGGAACTCAAATGGCTGTTATATCCGGCCTGCTGAAAATTCATGTTCCGCAGGTTTTCAACCATGCTCTGCGATAGGACAAACAGGGATGTAAACATTACCGTTGTCAGAACAATGGCAAAGATGGCAACCAGATTGCGCGTTTTGTTTGCCTTGAAACTGCGGTTTGTCAATATGCGTATCATTGATTTTTGTCTTTTCATGGTATCACCGCCTTACTCTGCAATCCGGCCATCTTCGATATGAATGGTACGATCTGCCTGCGCTGCAATTTCCGGGTTATGGGTAATCATTACAATGGTCTGATGAAATTTCTGACTGGTGACTTTCAAAAGCTTGATCACTTCATCACTGGTCTTGCTGTCCAGATTGCCGGTCGGCTCGTCGGCAAGGATGATCGCCGGTTTGCTTGCTAAAGCTCTGGCAATGGCGACGCGCTGCTGCTGGCCGCCGGACAGTGTATTGGGCATATTGTAGAGCTTCTTTTCCAGTCCCAGCAAAGCCACGATCTCTTTGATAAATTTTTGATCCGGCTTTTTCCCGTCAAGCTGGATGGGCATTACGATATTTTCATACACATTCAAGATGGGAACCAGATTGTAGTTCTGAAAGATAAAACCGATCCGCTGGCGGCGGAACACAGTCAAGTCCTCGTCTTTCAGCTTGCCCAGCTCGTAATTATCTACCCTGACAGAGCCGGAAGTGGGGCGGTCTAATCCCCCCAGCATATTCAACAGGGTTGACTTGCCGCTGCCGGATGTGCCGATGATGGCAACAAACTCGCCCGGTTCAATCGAAATGTTTACGCCGTCCAGCGCCTTAACAATATTCGGCTCGGTGCAGTATTGCTTTGTCAGTTGTTTGGTGCTTAAAATACTCATGTTCTATAACCTCTCTTTGCTTTTTTGTGTTTTTTCTTCATTATATCCGGGCAAAAGAAAGGCACAATGGAAAATGCGTAAACTAACATCTACAATGAAAAAACTAAGTCTGCACAAAAAGAAACGCCGCTTCGTGAAGAAGCGGCGTCGATCCGTTAAGGAATTGGGATCAGAATTTTCAAAAGGTAAGTTCCATCCTCCTGACGGAAGCTGCACTGTCCGTCATATTTTTCAACGGCTTTTTTGATATTGGGAATACCAAAGCCATGTACGAAACGATCTTTCTTTGTGGTTCCATCGGCTGGCTGTGTTCCCGGTAAGGTGTTGTTTTCCACCGTGATAATCAGCATATCCCGAACACGCTCGGCCTTGACAGTAACCAATCGTTGATCTTCCGGCAACCGTTCGCTGGCCTCCATAGCGTTGTCAATGGCATTGCCAAATATGGTGCTGATGTCCAACGGTTCTATGAAGTCCACACCCTTGAAATCAACCAAAGCCGAGAAATCAATCTGCTTTTCGCGGGCTTTTGCTGCCTTATCCTTTAGAATGATGTCAAGGAACTCGTTTCCTGTATGCACATAGTCCTCATAGTCTGCAATTTGAGAGCGGAGTGTTTCGGCCATCTGCCGGGTTTCTGCTGTATTCTGCCTGCTTTCCATGACAAGCAGGTGGTTTTTCAGGTCGTGGTAGATGGAGCGGACACGTTCTTCTTCGGCAATGCGCTCTTTGTAATAATCCCGCTGTGTTTCCATCTGCTGTACTTGGTATGCCGTCTGCATGGAATCATAGATATAGGCCGCTAGATACATACACCCGAAACTGGAAAAAATAGAAGCCCAACAGATGGGATAAACAATCGCAGTATTTTCCGGCATAAAGTAGATAATGGTGGAGATTGCCTCAAATGAGGCAAGAATCAGCATATCAATAATCAACCATGTCTTTATGTTAAGATGGGACGGAATTTTTCCCAAAAACCTCCGCAAAACCAACCACGCGCCGATCCAGAACAGTAAGCGCAGTAAAAGTGACACTGTATGAATAGCTGCACCGATGAGCATTAGTGTTGGGGATTGCAAAGTCTCCTCATAACTTGCTTGGGTTATGATTTTGAATAATCGGCCCCCGGTGTCAAGCATTAAGTAGTTAATGGCAATGAGTGATGGATAAAAAACAAGCATGACCGATAATTTCTCCATGAATGTCCCACGATAAAACAGCAGAACATAGAGAAAAAACAACAACATCGTACCGAACAGACTTCCGGCATCATTGGAATAGATAATAGAATCAGCCAAATAGCCACAAACCAGAAACGCTATAACTTTCAGCACCACATTTTTGCGGAGAGGAAGAAAGGATTTCAGAATAAGAAAGAAAACCGCTGTATATCCCCATGCCAATAGAAAAGAGAGAATTTCAAAAAAGCGCATCATAAGAAATCCCCCCAATAGTCCGTCAGCCGTTCCATAAATTCTTTCCGTTTGGGCTGGCTGATGGGAATGACCTCACCTGTAATCAATTCAATATCCAGCTTCTTGATGCCTTTCACATAGAACAGATTGACAATATAGCTGGTATGGCAGCGCACAAAGTCTTTGTCGCAAAGTTCCCGTTCCACCTCTTTCATGCTCTTATAGCAGATAATATTTTCCTGCTCGGTATGGAACATCAGATTGCGGTTATAGGTTTCAACGTATCGAATGGATTTCAGCGGCACCTTATATTTGCCGGTATCATTGGTAATCACCAGAGAGGGGATATCTTCTTTCTGGCTGCGCTCCACGAATTTGTCCATTTCTGATTTGAGCCGGGCATATTTCATGGGCTTAATGATGTAGTTCGTCGCATGGTATTTATATCCCTCAAGCCCATACTGTGTAAGAGTAGTCAGGAAAATAATACCCACGGTTTCGTTCATCTGCCGGATGCGCTCGGCAGCATGAAGTCCGTCTACCATCTTCATTTGAATATCAAGGAAAATCAGGTCTATGGTTGGATCGTATTTCTCGATCAGCTCCATACCGTCATAGTACGGGATAATCTTTATGTTCCGGCCTGTTTCCTTGCTGTATTGGTTCAGTAAGTCGGTCAAATACTGAACAAAGTCTTTTTCATCATCACAAATTGCTATATGCAGCACTGTATCACCTGCTTTCGTTATACCGTCTGTCCTTTGGCTTCTCTGCCTCCTTGGGGATCAGCCAGACACCGGCCATTTTGACAGCACCGGGGATGCGTCCATCGGTGCAGTAATAATTTATCTGACGGGACGAAACGCCCCATTTTTCGCTTGCCTCTTTGAGCGTCATGTAATCCATGTTCACACCTCTAACAATTTATTTTATTATATTTCATTTGCTCGAAGAATACAAGCCCGCAACCATGCTGTCAAAAAAGAAAATCGGTATAATCGTACATCTTGTCAGGCATAATAAGGTCATTCCATCATATAAACCGGAACAATACAATATTATTGAGGTGAACGATTATGCCGATTGATGATTT